>ODAJ014760971.1_pt1 | contig 17841 bp, 16 predicted proteins | sample 1539241 | NCBI WGS metagenome assembly ODAJ01 (sample SAMN02144231, study PRJEB22623) | gut metagenome | biome: sheep rumen | host: Ovis aries | place: New Zealand
AGTCAACGTGAATTAAAATTAAGTTTAACCCGGGTCAACCCTTATCGTGACTAAGACCAAAAGTAGTCAACTAAAATCGTTAAACTACATCGGGACAGGTTGGGGCTTAGACAATACTAAGGTTGGAGCCCAGACAATAGTTAGGTTGGAGCTCAGACAATACTAAGGTTGAAACTGAGGCGATACTAAGGTTGGAGCCCAGACAGATATTGCCCTCGGTTTCGGAGCCTATTACTCGAAATCGAGGTAGGGCTGCAGGCGGCGGATGTCTTCCTCGGAGAAGTCGGGCAGACGGCGCAGGTCGTCGATGCTGCGGAGGGGACCGACGTTGTGGCGATAGTCCCAAATGGCGCGGGCGCGATAGACGCGCAGATAGGGATGGCGCACGAGTTGGTTCTTCGTGGCCCGATTGACGGGGATGCGCCGTACGCTGTCGGTGGACAGGGTGAACCACCGTTCCACGTCCTCGGGCATACCCTCAATCTCCTGCAACTGGGCCAGGGAGACGAAGCCGCCCAGCCGACGGCGGTAGTCCACTATCCGACGGGCATAGTAGGAGCCGATGCCAGGCACCTTCTTCAGGGCCGATGTGTCGGCATCGTTCAGGGACACCACGCTGCCCTCGGCGAGCTTCACGGGATAGCGCACGGTGTCGCGGGGGACGGCGGGCGCCGCTTCCGCATCGTGCTGCATGGGCCGGGCCTCATCGGTCTCTTCCACCTCGACGTACTGGTAGCGGTGGGCAATGCGGACGTGGGGGCGGAGGCGTTCCCACAGTTCGTTGGTCATGCCGGGGATGCGTTTCACATCGTCGGGCTCGTGGTAGCGGCCGCCCATGGCGCGATACTTATAGATGCCGCGCACCTGATAGGGGGCGAAGCCCAGACGTAGCAGTGCCGTGGAGTCGGCCTCGTTGGGGTCGAAGTCGAAGGTCTCGACCTTGCGCGCCGGCCGGGCATAGTAGCGACGGGGGCGCTGGACGCTGCCAGGCGAGGGTGACTCGGTCGATGCGGGTTCGTCCGAGCGTTGCATGTAGACATAGCAACCCACTCCGAGCGACAATAGCAGGGCCAGGCAGAAGACGATGAGCCCGCGACGCTCGCTGGATGTAGGGTCGAAGTATGCCATATCAGCGCCAGAAGAGTTCGTTGAGGAAGATGATGGCAATGACCAGGGGGGCTACCCAGCGGACCAGGAAGATGTAGCAACGGAAGAGGGGGATGCGCAGGGAGCCGTTGTTGGTGACTTCGTTGTAGACCATCTGACGGTCGAGGCGCCAGCCCACGAAGAGGCAGATGATGATGCCGCCCAGGGGGAGAATGATCTTGGCCGAGACGAAGTCGAAGAGGTCGAACAGGCAGAGGCCGAAGATGCGGAAGTCGTTCCACACGCCCATCGACAGCGAGCAGGCCGCGCCCAGCAGTATGCAGCCCACGGTCACCAGCCATGCCGAACGGTGGCGCGAGAGGTGCCACTCCTCGTGGATGTAGGCCGTGGCGGGTTCGTGCAGCGAAATGGCACTGGTGAGGGCCGAGAGCACGAGCAGGAGATAGAAGAGGCCCGAGAAGAGGTAGCCCAGCAGGGGAACATTGTGGAAGGCGATGTTGAAGACATGCGGCAAGGTGATGAATACCAGGCCGGGGCCCTCGCCCGGCTCTACGCCCGGAACGGAGAAGACGGCGGGGAAGATGATGAAACCGCTCATCACGGCCACCAGGGTGTCTATCAGACTGACGTTCAGGGCCGTCCGGGCCAGATTGGTATTGGGGCCGAAGTAGGAGGCATAGGTGCAGAGGCAGCCCATGGCCAGACTGAGCGAATAGAAGGCCTGACCCACGGCGCTGAGCACGACGGAGGGCGTGACCTTGGAGAAGTCGGGCTGCAGGAGGAACCGCACGCCGTCGACAAATCCGCTCATCGAGAACGAACAGATGACCAGCACGGCTATGATGAGCAGCAGCATGGGCATCATCAGCTTGGAGAAGCGCTCGATGCCGTTCTGCACGCCGCGCACGATGACGATGTGCACCAAGAGCATGAACAGCACGGCATAGACGATGGGCTCCCACGGACTGCTGACGAAGTTCTGAAAGTAGGCCTTATAGTCCTGGTCGGCCGACAGCTGATTGGCAAAGGAGGCCACCATGTAGTGGAGGGTCCAGCCAGAGACGATGATGTAGTAACAGAATATGAAGAAGGCGACAAAGACGCCCTCGATGCCGCCGATGCGCCACCATGTGCCAGGTGCCAACTTCCGGAAGGCGGTGATGGTGTTGGCATGGGTGCTGCGGCCAATCACGAACTCGCTGACCATGACGGGCACCCCGATGAAGAGCACACAGGCCAGATATATCAAGATGAAGGCGGCACCGCCGTTGTTTCCCACTTCGGTGGGGAAGCGCCACACATTGCCCAGGCCGACAGCCGAACCCGCAGCGGCAAGCACCACACCCAGTTTGCTACCAAAATTATTTCTATTGGACATCAGTTAGCAATTTCGTTCAAGAATACTATACCCACACCAATGGGAGCCACCCAACGGATGAGGAACAAGAGCACCCGCAGACCACGGACCCGGAGGGTGCCGCCATTGGTCAGCTGGTCGACCACAAACTGGCGGTCGAGGTACCACTCTACAAACATCGTTATCAGTATGCCACCCAGCGGCATGATGAACTTGGCGGTGAGGAAGTCGAAGAGGTCGAAGAATCCGCGGTTCCATATCTTCACATCGCTCCACGGGCCGAACGAGAGCGAACAGGCCGCACCCAGGAGCATACAGATGAGCGTAACAAGGACGGCGGCGCGCTGGCGCGAGAGATGGTAGTTCTCGTGTATAAAAGCCGTGGCTATCTCGTGCATCGATATGGTACTGGTCAGAGCGGCCAGGAGCAGGAGCACATAGAACATGCCCGAGAACAAGTAGCCCAGCAGGGGCATGGAGGCGAAGGCTTCGTTGAAGACGTGCGGCAGGGTGATGTACACCAGTCCCGGACCGGCATCGGGCGAGACACCGGGAACGGAGAATACGGCCGGGAAGATGATGAAACCACTGAGTATGGCCACCAGGGAATCGAGGACGCATACGCTGAAGGCCGACGAGACAAGGGGCATCTCCGGCCGGAAGTACGAGGCATAGGTGGCCAGGCAGCCCAGTCCGACGCTGAGCGAGAAGAAGGCCTGCCCCATGGCGCTGAGCACCACGCCGGTGGTGACCTTGGAGAAATCGGGACGGAGGAGGTAACGCAGTCCATCGCCGGCTCCGGGCATGGTGAGCGAACAGCACATGAGCACCACGATGATGACGAGCAACACGGGCATCATGACCTTGCTGAAGCGCTCGATGCCACGCTCCACGCCGCGTGCCACCACGAAGTGGGTCATCAGTAGGAAAAGGATTTGGAAGATGAGTGGTTTCCAGGGATTGGAAACGAATTGGTTGAACAGGGCGCCGAAGTCTTGTCCGGCGGTGAGGTTGTTGGCCACAGACTCTACGGTGTAGTGCAAGGTCCATCCGGCCACGACGCTGTAGAACGACAACACCAGTATGCCGCCCAACACGCCCATGAAGCCTGCCACGATCCAGGGCTTGCCCGGGGCCAACGTGCGGTAGGCGCCCACGGTGTTGGCCTTGCTGCCCCGACCTATGACAAACTCGGCCAGCATGACGGGCATGGCCAGGAGGAAGACGAAGCAAAGGTAGATGAAGATGAAGGCGGCACCGCCATTGTTGCCGACCTCGGTGGGGAAGCGCCAGATGTTGCCCAAGCCCACGGCCGAACCTGCCGAAGCCAGGATTACACCCAGCCGACTGCCAAAGCTACCTCTGTCTGAAGAATTATCCACGTACAATCTTATAAACCTTAACAAAAACGATGCAAAATTACAAAAACTTTCGTATTTTTGCAACAAATTAAAGCGTTATGAAAGCATCATACCTGAAAAGATACCCTCTGAGCCACTTTGTTATAGCCAGCGTCATCGTACTTTCGCTGGCACCCATACCCGACGTGCCCCGGTTGTCCGGCATCAACCTGCTGGACAAATGGGTGCACTTCGTCATGTACGGCGGCCTGTGCCTGGTGATATGGTGGGAATATCTGCGGCAGCACCGGCGCGTGGAGTGGCCCCGCGCCATCGTGGGGGCCGTCGTGCTGCCCATACTGCTGGGGGGTGCCCTGGAACTGGCACAGGCCTATCTGACCACCTGCCGCAGCGGCGAATGGCTCGACTTTGTGGCCGACAGCGTGGGGGCCATGCTGGGTTTCCTCGTGGCAGGGCCTTTTATATTAAAAAAGAATAGGAAATCCTAGGATGGCCTAGGATGACCTAGGAGGGCCTAGGACTGCTTAGGATTGCCTAGGATAATCTAGGATAATCTAGGAAGGCCTACGGCCTCCAGTTCTTATAGGGATTGGCGCGCAGGTGCCCATTGTAATAGCGGCGGTCGCCCGTCACCTCCTGGCCGATGAAGTCGGGCTTGTCGAACGTGTCGTCCTCGCTCTCGAGCTCCACCTCGGCCATCACCAGTCCGTCGTTGTCGCCATGGAATTCGTCGACCTCCCAGGTGTGGCGCCCGTCGGAGCATTTCACCAGATAGCGATGCTTGTCGATGAGTCCCGGTTCGCACAACTTCAGCAAGTCGAGGGCGTCGCTCACGGAAATCTCGGTCTCGAACTCATAACGCGAAAGGCCAGCCTCCCCGGCTGGCCCTTTTATGGTCAGGTATGCCTTGTCGTCGCGAATGCGGATGCGCACGGTGCGCCCTGGCTTCGTGCCGATGTAGCCCTGCTGAATGTGGCTGCAAGCGTAAGCCTGCTGCTTGAAGTCCTGACCCTTGACCAGGAACTTCCGCTCTATCTCCTGTGCCATCAGATGCTGAGTCTCTATCCGACCATCGACAGCACGGCTGTCAAGACTACGCCCAGGACAACCAGGGCAATGATGATGCCACGGATGACCTTGCGAGCCTGTTGTTCTTCCTTGGCGGCATGCTTGGCAGCCTTCTTCATGCGGTTTTCTTTCTTGATGTTGCTCATAGTATATTAGTTTTTAATCAGGTTTATTCTGTCTCAGCGCCGAACTCCATCAGGTAGGCCTTGATGAAGGCATCTATCTTGCCGTCCATCACGCCGCCTACGTCGCTGGTCTGGTAGTTGGTGCGGTGGTCTTTGACGCGGCGGTCGTCGAAGACGTAGCTGCGGATCTGACTGCCCCACTCTATCTTCTTCTTACCGGCCTCCACCTTGGCCTGCTCCTGCATGCGGTGCTGCAACTCTTTGTCGTAGAGCATGGAGCGCAGCAGACGCAGGGCGTTCTCCTTGTTCTTGGGCTGGTCGCGCGTCTCGGTGTTCTCGATAAGTATTTCTTCCTCCTCGCCGGTGTAGGGGTCCTTGTACTGGTAGCGCAGGCGCACGCCCGACTCCACCTTGTTGACATTCTGTCCGCCGGCACCGCTGGAACGGAAGGTATCCCATGAGATGCGGGCCTGCTCGATGTTCACCTCTATGGAGTCGTCGACCAGGGGGGTGACGAAGACCGAGGCGAAGGATGTCATGCGCTTGCCTTGTGCGTTATAGGGCGACACGCGCACCAAGCGGTGGACACCGTTTTCGCTCTTCAGATAGCCATAGGCGAACTCGCCCATGATCTCCAGCGTACAGGTCTTGATGCCTGCATCGTCGCCGTCGAGCACGTTGCTGACGGTGCATTTGTATCCGTTCGACTCGGCCCAGCGCATGTACATACGCATCAGCATCTGTGCCCAGTCTTGCGCCTCGGTGCCGCCGGCGCCAGCATTTATCTTCAGCACGGCATCCATCTGGTCCTCCTCGCGGCGCAGCATGTTCTTCAATTCCAGGTTCTCGATGGCGTCGGTGGCACGATGGTAGAGATCGTCCACCTCCTGCTCGGTCACCAGTTCTTCCTTATAGTATTCGAAGGCCAGGTCGAGCTCGTCGCAGAGCGACTTCACCTCATCGTAGCCCTTAATCCACTTCTCCAAGCCCTTCACGAGCTTCATCTGTGCCTCGGCTCGCTTCTGGTCGTCCCAGAAACCTGGGGCCTGGGTGCGGAGCTGCTCCTCCTCGAGTTGAATTTTCTTTGCGTCTATGTTCAGGTATCGGTGCAGGGCCTCGGTGCGGTCCTTCACTTCTTTCAATTGTTCAATAGTTATCATTCTTTAATTAGTCCTCGTACATTTTTTCTATTTCCTTCTTATAGTTCTCATACACCACGGGGCGCTTCACCTTCAGGGTGTTGGTCAGTTCACCACGTTCCATGCTGAAGGGTTCGGGCAGAAGGGTGATACGCTTCACCTGTTCGTAGTGGGCAAACTCCTGCTGGAGGGTCTCGATGCGTTCCATCACGAAGTCGCGCACATCGGCGTCGTGGCACAGTTCGGTGCGGCAACTGAACTGGATGTTGTGCTTGCGGGCCCAGGCCTCCAGGACGGCATAGTCGGGGATGACGAGTGCCGAGACGAACTTGTGCTGGTCGGCAATGATGACAATCTGGTCGATGTAGCGGTCTACCACCAGTTTGGACTCTATCATCTGCGGAGCGATGTACTTGCCGTTGCTGGTCTTGAAGAGGTCCTTGATGCGGTCGGTCAGGAACAGTTCGCCATCCTTCAGGTACCCGGCATCGCCCGTGTGGAACCAGCCGTCCTTGTCGATGGCATTGGCGGTGACTTCGGCCTTGCGGTAGTAGCCTTTCGTGATGGTCTCGCCCTTCAGCAGAATTTCGTTGTTATCTCCTATCTTCACGGTGACACCCTCCAGCACGCGGCCTACAGAGCCCAGCGTGATGGGTTGGTTCCAGCGGTCGCACGAGACGGTGGCCGTGGACTCCGTCAGTCCGTAGCCCACAATCATGCCTATGCCGACAGCATGTACGAACTCCTCCACCTCCACGGGCACGGCGGCTCCGGCCGTGGGGAAGAAGTTCTGGCGCTCCAGTCCGAGATTCTTCAGCAGCAGGGCTATGATGGTCTTCTCGTAGAACTTATACTTCATCTTCAGTCCGATGGGCGGTACCAGTCCGCGCATACGGTACTTGACGTTGTACTCCTTGCCCACACGCAGGGCATCGAGCATCAGCGTGCGCTGCACGGGGCTGCTCTGGTGAATCTTCTCTTGGACACCGGCATACACCTTCTCCCAGAAGCGGGGAACGGCGGACATACATGTCGGATGCACCTCGAGCATCGACTGCAGGGCATCCTGGGGCCGCAGGTTTACACAAAGCGTGCAGCCGTAGCAGATGCACAGATAGCTCCATGCCCGCTCGAAGATGTGGGTGAAGGGCAGGAAGTTGAGTATCACATCCTTGTCGGACAGAGGCAAGGCCGTGACATGTCCGCGGAAGCCTGCGGCATACTGGCGATGGGTCTGCATGACGCCCTTGGAGAGTCCGGTCGTTCCGCTGGTATAGAGAATGTTTGCCAGGTCGTCGGGGTTCAGTTCATCGCTGCGGCGCTCCACTTCTTCCTGATGCGTCAGTCCCTCGCCCATCTGCAGGAATTCGTCGAAATAGATGCTCGCCTGGTCCTGCGGGTTCTTCTGCACCTTGGGGTCGAAGATAATCAGCTTCTTGACGTGGGGATTCATTTGCTGCACCCTCAGGGCAATGTCGTACTGATACTGCTCGCCCACAAAGATGTAGCGGATGTTGGCATCTGAAACCATGTACTGCACCTGATGCTCACTGCTGGTGGCATAGAATGGGATGGTGACAGCCCTGATGCCATAGGCTCCGAAGTCTACCATCAAGCACTCGGGTTTGTTCTGCGAGAACGTAGCGACATTTTCCTGTACGCCAACGCCCAGTTCCAGCAAAGCATTTGACACGAGGCGCACCCGCCTTGAGAACTCGTTCCACGAAATGTCCATCCACTTACCCAGATCGTAATCCCGATAGCGCAAGGCCACACGTTCGCCGTACTTTTCAGCCTGAGAATGTACCACTCGGCACAGAGGAGTTTCATTCAACATAATTTCTCTATTTTAAATTACTGCAAAGATACGAATAAGTGCGGAGAATGCCAAACTTGTTTCAGCATTTTTGCATACTTAGGACAATCCGGGGCCTTATGATGCCGAAGTGACAACGAAGAGTTTGTCGTTGTGCCGAATCTTTGTAGGCAAGGGGATGCTGACGTGCCACCCCTTCTTGGCCACCGAAACAGGGCGCAGGTCGTAGCGCATCTCCTCGACAGTGGCATAGAGGGCACCCGTGGTGGGACCCGTGACGAGTATGCGGTCGCCGACATGCAGTTCGCAGGCCTCGACGCGGAACTCGGCCACCTGCAACTTGGTGTAGTAGCGAATGCCCTTGGCACAGTAGGTCTTGCGCTCCGTGGCGCTGGAACCGGGCTTCTCCGTCCATTCGCCCAAGAGCTGTCCCTGATAGTAGCCATCCCAAAAGCCACGGTTGAAGACGCGGGAGAGGCGTTCGTCCCAGTCGTCGCAGCGCTCCGTGGTGAAAGTGCCGTCCTGAACGGCCTGGATGGCCTCCTTGTAGCAACGGACCACCGTGTCGACATAGTCGGCCCCACGCGCACGGCCTTCAATCTTGAACACTCGCACACCGGCCTGCATCATGCGGTCGATGAAGCGGATGGTCTTCAGGTCGCGGGGACTCATGATATATTTGTTGTCCACCTCCAGCTCGGTGCCCGTCTCGGTATCGCGGACGGTGTATGAGCGACGGCACAACTGCATGCATTCACCGCGGTTGGCCGAACGGCCCATGTTGTCGAGGCTGAGGTAGCACTTGCCGCTGACGGCCATGCAGAGGGCTCCGTGGCAGAACATCTCGATGCGCACCTGCTGACCTGAGGGGCCGCAAATGTTCTCTTCCTGAATCTGACGATAAATCTCGGCCACCTGCTCCATACGGAGTTCGCGGGCCAAGACTACGACATCGGCAAACTGGGCATAGAAGCGCAGGGCTTCGATGTTGGATATGTTGAGTTGGGTGGAAAGGTGTACCTCGAGTCCTATCTTCCGGCAATACGTCATGACGGCCACGTCGGAGGCTATGATGGCTGAAATCTGGGCCTCCTTGGCTGCGTCGAGTATCTGGCGCATCAGGGGGATGTCGTTGTCATAGATGATGGTGTTGACGGTGAGATAGCTTTTGACGCCGAAGGTGTGGCACTCGCGAGCGATGTGCCGGAGGTCGTCGATAGTGAATGTGCTGGCCGAATGGGCACGCATGTTCAGGCGGGATATGCCGAAATATATGCTGTCGGCTCCGGCGCGCAAGGCTGCGGCCAGGGATTCGGGCGACCCCACCGGGGCCATGACCTCGTAGGGGGTGAGGGATGAGGAATGAGGGGTGAGAGATGTCATTTAGCAAATAAGTTCTTTCGTTTGTTCCATAATCTCGAACAGTTCGTCAGTGGTCTCGGCACGAAGCATGCGGATGCGCGTCTCACGGAAGTTGGGGATGCCCTTGAACAATGGCGAGGCAGCCAGATGGCGACGGCTGTGCAGTATGCCCCGATATTCATCGAGCCGTTCTACACTGGTCAGCACCTGCTGCTTCAGTACGTTGAGCTTCCACTCGGGTGTGAGATACTCCTCACGGCCGTCGATGTAGTTGCGTATCTCGCGGAATATCCAGGGGCGGCCGAAAGTGGCCCGGCCCACCATGATGGCATCTACGCCGTAGCGTTCGAAGCACTCCTTGGCGCGTTCGGGCGTGGTGATGTCGCCATTGCCAATGATGGGAATGTGGATGCGCGGATTGCGCTTCACCTCGCCTATCAGCGTCCAGTCGGCCTCGCCGGTATACATCTGGCTGCGGGTGCGACCGTGTATGGTCAGTGCCTGTATGCCACAGTCCTGGAGTTGCTCGGCCAGGTCGGTAATGATGAGATGATTCTGGTCCCAGCCGAGACGGGTCTTTACGGTGACTGGCGTACCGGGAACGGCATCTACGACAGCTCGCGTCATTTCCAACATCAAGGGGATGTTCTGAAGCATTCCGGCACCTGCGCCCTTACTGGCCACGCGCTTCACGGGACAACCGAAATTGATGTCCAGAATGTCGGGGTGGGCCTGTTCTACTACTATCTGTGCGGCATCGCGCATGGCCTCGACGAAGCGTCCGTATATCTGTATAGCCACGGGGCGCTCCTCGTCGCAGACCTCCAGTTTCTCTATGCTGCGGTTGACGCCACGCACCAGTGCATCGCTCGATACGAACTCAGAATATACCAAATCGGCCCCCATCTGCTTACAGAGCAGACGGAAACCAATATCGGTCACGTCCTCCATGGGAGCCAGGAAGACGGGACTAGCAGGGAAGGAAATATTGCCAATCTTCATGCCTTGGCCGAGAATGCGAGCGCGTACATCTTCATTTGCTTGAGCATGGCCAGCAGACCATTGCTACGGGTGGGTGACAGGTGCTCGCGCAAACCTATCTGCTCGATGAAATAGAGGTCGGCCGAAAGGATGTCCTGTGGCGTCTGGTCGTTCAGTACACGCAGGAGCAATGTGACGATGCCTTTCACTATAAGGGCATCGCTCTCTGCCTGAAAATGGACACGGCCGTCCACGAGGTCGGCCTGCAGCCACACGCGGCTCTGGCAACCGTCGATAAGGTTCTGTTCTGTCTTATATTTCTCGTCCAGGGGCTGCTGGTCGCTGCCCATGTCGATGAGCAACTGATAGCGGTCCATCCAGTCGTCGAGCTCCTGGAACTCTTCTATGATTTCGTCTTGTATTTCGTTTATTGTCATTGGGGTTGGGTGTTTAGGGGGTAAGGGCCTTAAGGGCTTTAAGGGCTTTAGGGGCTTTAAGGGCTTTAAGGGCTTTAGGGGCCTTAGGGACTTTAAGGGCCTTAGGGTTATTTGGCATCATTATAAATCAGTTGCAGGACACACTGTCCTACGGCCTCCAGCACATTGGGGTCGATGTTTTCCGGCGTATCGTTGATTGTATGCCACGTGGGGCCGAAACTGCTGGGACCATCGGCGTGGAAGGGCACGATGTCGATGCACGGGATGCGGGCTATCTGGTTGACAGAGACGTGGTCGTCGGTGACGAAGTTGCCTGCATCGCTCAGGGGGAAGTAGTGTCCGTAACCTATCTGCTGGGCGATGTGCCAAAGCATGTCGGCAACGGGCTGGGCATATTGCATGGAGTAGCCTTCGCGGGAGAAGGTGCTGCCACGACCGCCCACCATGTCGAACAATATGCCGAAACGGGCCTGATAGCCGTTGGCCTGAGCCTGTTCGGACCAATAGGTGGAGCCCAGGCACCACGTGTTGCCATCGGGACCGTCCTCGGCCCACTGCGGCGTGCCGGCATCCTCAACATCGAAGCAAACGAAGTCGATGCCCGTAGTTATGCTGTCAGCCTGGCTCAGGATACGTGCCAGTTCCAGCATGAGGGCCACACCACTCGCCCCGTCGTTGGCAGCAGGCACAGGTGTGTGATGGTTGCCCTCGTCGGCATCGTTATCGGCCCAAGGGCGACTGTCCCAATGGGCACAGAGGAGTATGCGGTCGCGATTCGAGGGATTCAGGTGTGCTATGATGTTACGGCACGGAACGCTGGTTCCGTCGTACAGGGTGACGTTGGTCTTTTGTTCCTCCACCTCGAGGCCGAGAGCCGAGAACCAGGCAACGATGCTGTCGCCACACTGCTGCCAAGCCTTGGTGCCTGGCACACGAGGCCCCATGTCGCACTGCGCCTTGATGCAGCGCATGGCATTGGCCGCCACAAATTCGGGGCAAGGTTGCATGGGGATGGTGTCGTGCGCATTGGCCTTCTGCGTCTTGTGCCCGCAGGAGGCCATAAACAAGAGGAGCCAAGAAAATGTTATGATGAGAATAGAAGTATGCTTCATAATTATTATTTATCCATTATACTGTTGCACGATGCGCATGACGCGAAGGAAGTTTTCGCCCCAGAGCAGTCGCAACTGGTCGTCGGTGAAACCCTTTCGGCGCAACAGGCGTGTGAGGTTGAGCAATTCACTGGCACTGGCCACGCCGGGCACTCCGCCATCGCCGTCGAAATCCGTACCGATGCCCACATGTTCGATGCCCATCACCTCCACCGCATGTTCGATGTGGCGCACGGCATCCATGACGGTTGCTTGCCCGTCGGTGCGCAGGAATCCGTTATACAGCGTCACCTGCATCACGCCTCCGGCCTGAGCCAAGGCGCGCATCTGCTCGTCGGTGAGATTGCGCGGATGGTCGCACAGGGCACGACAACTGGAGTGACTGCAGACGATGGGGGTGCGGCTGGCCTCGAGGGCATCCCAGAAACTGGACTCGGCGGCGTGACTCAAGTCCACCATCATACCTACGCGGTTCATCTCGGCCACCACCTCGCGACCGAAGGGGCTCAGTCCACCGTGTTCGGCATTGCCCCGGGCAGAGTCGCAGATGTCGTTGTCACCGTTGTGGCACAGTGTCATGTAGACCACTCCGCGCTGGCGGAAGTGACTGATGAGCGACAGGTCGCGCCCTATTGCATAACCGTTTTCGATGCCCATCATCAAGGCTTTCCGTCCACGACGTTTGTGGCGATAGAGTTCGTCCGGAGTACGGGCCAGGCCGATGTACTTGCGATTGGTATCCGTCAGCCACTGGATGTAGTCGAGCAGGTCTTCGGTCTCCTGGGTCACAGCCTTGTAGGCCTCAGCGTTGCGTTCGCCCTGTGGCAGATAGGCCACCATGATGGAGGCATCGAGGTGCCCCTCGGTCATCTTATGCAGGTCGACCAGCAACTGCGGGTCGCGATGACGGAAATTCGTACCTTTATCGGCAAACATCGGGGTGTCGCAATGGCTGTCGAGCGTCAGGATGCGATTGTGCAGACGGACGGTCTCGCGATAGGCCCGGGCCTCATCTACTATCCACTTGAAGATGGGCATGTGGCTATCATCACCACGCAAGATGAAGCATTCGGGATGCCACTGCACTCCCAATATGGGTTTGTGCTCACTGCTCTCGACGGCTTCGACGATGCCGTCCGGAGCGGTAGCCACCACTCGCAGGTGGGGACCGGGTTGTGCCACGGCCTGGTGGTGGAAGGAATTGACGAACAGGCTCAGGTCGCCGCCGTAGATGTCCGCGAGCATACTACCCTCCTCCACCGCAACTCTGTGCGAGGCATATTCGCGGGGCAAGTCCTGATTATGTTTTATGAGCCAATCGCTTTCTTTGTCCCGAATGGCATGTCCGATATCCTGATGCAATTCTCCGTCCAGGGCAGCTGCCAGCACCTGTATGCCACGACAGATGCCCAGGATGGGAATCTGACGGTCGAAGGCCAGGCGCGTAATCAGCAACTCCGGCAAATCGCGACGAGGATTGATGTTTCCCAATTCGGGCGAAGGATTCTCGTCGAGATAGAGAGGATTGATGTCGCCGCCCCCAGAGAGCAGCAGTCCGTCGATGCGGTCGAGCGTGCCCAGCAGGGCGGCCAGGTCCTCATAGGGAGGCAGGATAATGGGTATGCCGCCGGCCTCCAACACACTGCGGAAATATCCTTCGGCCAGTTCACAGCCTTTGTCGCCAAAGTTTCCGGTAATACCGATTACCGGCTGCACCCGATGCGTAGGGAAGGTGTGGTGCAGATTGTCATATACAGTCTTCCAGTCAAATCTGTCTGTCATAGGTCAAGTGTGGGGATTTCTTCCTTACGCTGCGTGCCAATGGGCACTTCCTTGCGTATACTTTGGTTGAGGGAAATAAGTGTCTCGGTGCTGATGACACCGGTAATCTCCTGAATCTTATCGTTGAGCAGCTCCATCAGGTGGGCATTGTCGCGGGCATAGAGCTTGATGAGCATCGTGTAGGGACCAGTGGTGAAGTGGCACTCCACGATTTCGGGTATCTCCTTCAGGGCCTCGCTGACCCGTTTGTACATGGAGCCGCGCTCCAGTTTGATGCCCACAAAGGTGCATGTGTTGTAGCCCAGGCTTCCGGGGTTGACGTGATAGCCCGAACCGATGATTACCTTCATGTCAATGAGGCGCTGCACGCGCTGATGAATGGCAGCACGACTGACACCGCACTCTGCAGCTACATCCTTGAACGGGATGCGCGCATTTGCCGAGATAATCTCGAGGATTTGTTTGTCGAGTTTGTCTATTTTTTCCATTATATCATATATATATTATTAATCGCTATTGTCTTCATCGCCCTAATTCCGGGGAGAAATCAAAATATTCTTTATCTGAACGGCCATTTGTTTGTCGTTGCGCCGGGCACGGATTATCCATTTTTGGAATTCCTCCCACGAAAGGTTTCTCGGGAGCGTATCTCCGTTGCTGTTCTGCCCGAAGCGGTCCAGGGCCTTGGTAAATTCATTCGGTGAGAAGATGAAATAGAATTGATTCAGATCCTGCTGATCCCCATCGGTTGTCAGCTTATATTGCTCAATCTCCTTGGGGTCTTCAGCGTCCGAATAGTGATTGTAGCTGAACAGGGTATATTCCTCACCGTGTCTGACGTGGAATTTACCGTTTTTGTTGTTGACATACGGGAGCAGGCAATAGGCCGTTTCGCCATCCAGAAGATAGATTGCCAAATAGCCGTCGGCAGGCGACGTGAAGTGGACAAAGACGCGGTCGCCAGCCATAAATTCCGAACTTTCGTATTGTACGTCAGGCGTATTTCTCAGGATTCGGGCCGAGAAGTCGATGGCATTGCTTTGCAGTTCCCGGGCTTTGCCCTTCACGGTGGCCTCAATCGTGAAACCTGTTTCCGTAAGGGTCGCTTTTATTTTCGGTTCCTCGATGTCTCCTATCCATTCTCCGTTCACTTCGCCTTCGTTGCTCAGCGATACGAACTTCGACTGCGTGATGTGGTTTTTCGTGATAAGGCTCATGGCAGATGCGCCACTGACGACGGAACCAAAACGTTCGCGCAGGGCCTCCACCTTGGCGCGGCTCACGGCGGTACGCTTAGCCTGTTCGAGGCTTTCGGTGGGCGGAGCATAGTATATGTATGTCTTTTCCACGGTCTTCAGGTCCTGGGCCCGCAATGCTGCCAAAGCACAGAACAGGAGAAGCGAAGCGGCAAGAAGTTTCCTTTTCATCTATCTCTATTTCTTTATTTGTCAAGTCGCCAGTTGCCCCACTCCGACTCGGGCAGAGCACTTTGCGTGGTTGGTTGCTGTATTTTGCTATACAATCTCAGGCTGTTTTGCCTTACATGGGTGACGATGTACTCTTTCAGGCGCTTGTAGGTGGTCTTGCCTTTGTCTTCCTGCAACTTCTTCAACAGGAAGAAGGTAAACAGTCCATGCTTCTGATTGTCGTAGGGGTAAGCCGTCTGGCTGCCGGTGCAAGCACTGAAGACCACCATGTTGGCCGTCGGGGTTTCCTCTCTGGCCTCCTGGATGACTCCGCGCGCGGCCTGGTCCATCACCTTGCCGTCCTTCTTGGCGCCGCTGAAGCAGGCATCGAGGAACACCGTAACGGACTGGGGCTTATTGGCGGTCAGTTCGGAATAGAACCTGGACAGCTTGTACCCCGTGGACATGTTACTCGGCGAGGCATCGGAGGGCAGCAGGAAGGCTTCGTTGGTGCGAGGGTCAGGCACACCATGACCGGAATAGTAGACCAACAGCTTCATGCCCTCGTAGGCTATTTCGAAGTCTTTGATGCGGTCTATGGCTCCCGTCATTTCGCCCACCGTACCGTTTTCGAGGTGCACGATATTGCGTTCAGGCACGCCGAGCACATCCCGGCAATAGCGCTTGAACGACCGTCCGTCGTTGAGGGCGAACGGCACATCCTCCACGTTCTTGTATTTCTCGTTTGCAATAATGAGGGCAAAGGTGTTTTCGTTAATATCCTTATTGCGAGGAACATTCACGTCGACAGAGGATTCACCCACGTTTATGGCCTCTTCTTGCACTGTGGAGACCGTTTGAGGCCGTTCTTCGAAGGAGGAATCGTCCCCAAGGTCAGCCAGGAGGTCGTCATCGTTCCATTCGGGCCGGGCTATCTTGATGCGCTGGTATTCCAATGGGACATTCGCGTTGTAGTCGTAGTTCTTGCCGTAAGGTGTGGAGAACATGGCGGCCACCAGGCGTATCTGTCCCGACTTGTCGACCTTGAACTGCGGATTTTCTATCTTCACGCCATTCCAACTTTCCTTAAACTTCACGGCCTCTTCGTTCTCGAGCGGGACACGGATGTAGAGGTCGCCCTGACGGGTCTGGATGCGGAACGTTTCATGGTCGGGGTCGTATGGCTTCAGGGTCAGTTCCTTCAGGTTATAGTTATGGCTGTACTCTGAGATAAACTCCTGTTCCAGCTTGTTGCGCGACTGCGCTATCAGCACCTTTCTCTTCTCCGGATTCACGCGTTTCTGGTATTTACTGGTAGACTCAAATTCGCCGCGCTGTTCCCATTCGTCGAGAATCTTCTTCAGTTTCGGCTGATACCATTCATTGAAATTCGGAGTTCCCTTCAGGTTCTTTACCGCAGCCTGACTGAGTTGCGTCGGTGCATTCTGCACTTTTTGCTGCACCAGATTGGCCTCGGCGGTTCTTCCGGTCTGCATCAGGGCATCCACCAATGCGTAGGTGATGCGCTGGTCGTTCTTCACCAGTTCCTCGTTCTTGCTGAGCGGTTCCAGGATGGCTATGGCCTGTTCGTAGTTTGCCTTGGCATCGCCACGCAGTTTCTTGAACTGCTCTGCATCGGTGGCCAGGTTGCTTTCGTTGGTCAGTTGGCCGGCATAGTTGTAGTGGCAGAGGGCCAATTGCGTGGCAAGCTGAAGGTCGTTGGGCATTTGCTCATGGAAAGTCCTGAAGACCGGGAGGGCTTCGGCGAAGCGCCCATTCTGGTCGTCGATGGAAGCCTTGAACAGGAGCAGGTTGGGGTCATTGGGCGCAACGGCCAAAGCCTTGTTCAGCATTTCCAGTGCCCTGTCCTGGTTATTCCGTCGGGTATTGAGCATGATGGCCTGCTTCAGCAGTTCCAGGTCATTGGGGTAATTCATGATGCCCTCTTCCAGCACGCTGTTCTCATCGTCCAGTCGCTCCAACAGGTCTAAGTCCTTTGCCAGAAACTTGTAGCAGGTCTGCTGGTATCGTTTTTCGCCCAGTTCTATGTACTCCTGCAGATAAGAAACCGCATTTTCGAAGTCGCGGGCATTGTGCATCTCGGCAGCCACGGTGAACACGTATGCCGAATAATTGGCATTGTTCGTAAAACGTTCGCCGGCAAAGAAGGGCAGACGCGGGATATTCAGATAGCACTCCAGGTACTGAGCCGCAGTCTTATTGTCCCCGTTGCTGCTGAAGTATATGCCTGCCTCCTCAAATTCGGGGCGGAGCCTACGCATTTTCTCCTTTACCTCTCCCTGCTCTGCATCATCCAAAGCCTTCAGGCACTTCATGTATTCCGTAAAGCTCTCCAGGAGTGCGCCATAGAGTTCTTCCTTGTCGCTTGTTGGATTTATCTTCTGCATGAAGTAGCGTTCGTAGGCGCTTTGTGCCGCCTCAAAGGCCCTCCGTTCCGGAGTCACCTGCGGAAGGGAGTCTTGTTCAGCCGTAAGGGTATCGGGACTTGCCACTTGTGCCGATGCGGATGGGCAGAAAGAGAGCATTCCCAGGAGTATGTACAATAATTTCATAGGCTCATATTTTAAGGAAAAACTCCCCGGCACATGGGAATATGCCGGGGGCTTTCGTTATGTCAGATGTGGCTCAGAATGCATCGTGGAAGAGGAATTCAACGGCAACGCGGCGGAACTGAGAACCCTCGTCGGAGGATACCTCCACCTCGTAGCTGTCGTTCACCTTCATGCCCTTCAGGGCCTCGACGTTCTTCACGATGTAGTTCTTCACG
>ODAJ012183568.1_pt1 | contig 17825 bp, 6 predicted proteins | sample 1539241 | NCBI WGS metagenome assembly ODAJ01 (sample SAMN02144231, study PRJEB22623) | gut metagenome | biome: sheep rumen | host: Ovis aries | place: New Zealand
GAAGCTCTATGAGGGACGCCCGAACATCCTTGATCATATGACCAACGGCAAGATCCAGCTGATCATCAACTCGCCGATCGGCAAGGATTCCGCCCACGATGACAGTTATCTGAGGAAGGCTGCTATCAAGTACAAGATTCCGTACATCACGACCATGGCTGCTGCCAAGGCTGCGGTGGAGGGTATCGCGCTTGCCCAGAAGATGGGCAACGGCGATGTGTGCTCGCTGCAGGAGTGGCACGCTGAAATAAAATAATATATGAATCAAAATGGGGACTGCCGCAGATGCGGCAGTCCTTTTGTGCTGTAAATCGGTATCTTATAATGCTATAATTTGACTATATAGTCATAAACTCGGGAAGTGTATTAAAGATAACCGGGGATATGTGAAAAAGTGATTTCGGAGGTACATTATGAATAATAATTATGACATAGACTTTGGAGTCCATTCGGGTGAGACGCAGGAACTTGATAAAGTATATAAACGTTTTGAAAACTTATATGACATTGCCAACGAGTCCGGAGGTTTTACTGCTGATATAGGAAAAATTTGGGATGAAACCAGGGCGAACGACGATTCTGACGATGAAGAAGGGAGCGGAGACTGGCGTCCTTTTTTTGATAGCATGAAAAGTATCCGACAAGTCCCGGCATCGTCATTCATTATATCTTTTTTAGCGGACAGGAATAAATATCCCCGGAAGAGGTCCGAGCTTAAGAGGCTGAATGCATTTGCAGAAAGATTCGCTGTGAAATATGCTGCAAGGACCGAGGCGGTCAAGCGAAAAGAATTCAAAAAGATCATGACTGGCCCCATACCCGGAAAGCCCGGAATGCCTGAACCTGAGGCATATCTTCTGAGAGAACTTGCCCTTCGAGTCAGAAGGCTTATGGATTTGTTTCCTGAATTAGATAAAAGAACCGGTAAAGACAATGAGGATAAGTGGATAGAGTATTTTCGAAACATGCTGTTCAACTTCGATTTTTCATATCTTCGTGACATTGCCTTTGCCTATAATATGGACAGCGATCAATTTAATATTTTTCTTAATAAGGTTCTGCGCCGCTCAGGGACTAATTTTTTTAACAGGGAAGAGATACTGACGTATATTGCGCTGAACTACAAAGATTCAGCCAACAATTTGACTGATCGTTTCCAGGTCTATAATGTGCTGTGTGATAAATACAGGATCCGGAAGAATAAAGCAGGTCATCCGGATGCATTTAAAGGAATAAAAAGTGCGAATGCGGAATCTCTGACGGTCCAGAATGAAGTAATGGATATGGTGGAAGATTTGGGAGATGTTTACGATTATTCTCCTAAGCTCCATGATATCCTGGATTGGGTTTTCGACAGGAGCAAAAAGAATGTGTTGAAGCGGTCTGCTAAGAGAGTGTTTGATGAGGAGCTTGACAAATTACTTGAAAAACTGACGGTGGAAATAGAAAGATATATGTCCGAAGAGGAAGAAAAAAGCAGTGATGACGACAGCGCAGGACAGAAATGCAGCCCTCTCACGCTGAAATATTCTGTGAAATCAGACTGTGTACTTGAGAAAGGACACCGCCTGAAGGGGGACTCTAATATAAAAGAAAACGGGCAGGCAGTCCAGGCCATTTATGAGACGACGGAGGATGTACAACTCACTGCGGAACGTCGAAGGGAACTGAGCGTAAAGGTCGATCCGATCACTGAGTCTCAGCCGAATGACGACATTCCTGCAATGATCGTAAAAGAAAAGTATGTGGAGGGATTATTCCGGGTAGATTCGACACCGGCGTCAAGCCCTCGATATGAAGTTGCGGAAAAATACACAGATGCGGAGCCGCTCAAATTAGAAGTACATCCCGGCAGTGCGCTTCGTTTTACTAACGATGGAAAGGGCAAAGAAGGCACGCTTGTCATAGTATGCGCACCCGGAACAGTAATATATAAGGGAACAATATTCAGCTTTACATATAAAGGAAAGTCTTACCGGTACAAGGTGAGAAAGGATGAGACGGCCGACAGGGCGTCTGTTGCAGACGTGCCGGTAATGCTTTTGAATGCTGCCGAATTGTGGACCAGAAAAAATGAAAAAAAAGAAAAACATGAAAAGAAGATAAGAGTAGTAGATACCGGCAGCAGCATAAGTTTTGATGTGAGACCGGATATTGACGGGCTGCAAATTTTTAGTGTTACAAATAAAAAACCTGTAAGTGCAACGGATCCCACAACGACCGATACTAACAAAGCAAAGAAAGCAAAAGCGAATTATTACACACTGTTCCGCTATCTGTACGGGGACGAAGAGTACATGGGAGTGACCAGCTATGGTCCGTCGTATTTCCTTAATACGGCAGAGTTCAACGCTGCCAAACTGTCATATAGCAGTGTCTCACAATTTCCAAAGTCTGAAATTAAGGCGAGAGATATGCTGCTCACCATTTGCTTTCTGAACTTTGTTTCGGAGGATCACTCAGCTGACAGCTATCCGCAAGGTGTGTCGAGAACTCAGGGGCTGATCGACGATTTTACGACCAGATGCAATGCTGTCATGAGCAGGAGCAGCTTTATGACTCTGTATTCAGGAAATCCCTATGATGAGTTCCTGCGAAGAATGCTAACGAGTGGAGATCCGATGGGCCTGTATCAGTCGATTTTTTCAGATAAGCATCCAATGATACAGTACATTAAAGTTAATATTGACAGCGCGCTCGGTGAGTGGGACTGGAAGGTCGTGCGCACGCTGCCGGACGGTACAGAAGAAATATGGGGAGAAGGACAGGAGAAAGAAGGAACGCAGCTTATCACGCTGCCGAGGCTAGTTGAAAAAAACGGGTCTGGATACAAGATAGTATTCACCCGTGAGGGCGGAAAAAGAACAGAACGAGACATTGTTCTTAATTCCAGTCAGGAATGTGAGATCAGTATTTGATTCCAGATGCCAATGTCTCACTTAAATGAGCGGCATGAAATTCACATGATTGCGTGGGATGAAAGCCATCACATTTTGGTTTGAACGGTAGATCTCTGAAACCCGGTGACATAAAGGAGATGCGCATATATGAAGAAGCAGCAAAGAGAATATCTCAATGCATATGATACATTGAAAATCAGACTTGTGCGCGATGGCGACAGCCTGAACAATTATACGGAAACAGAGATTCAAATTGTCCGGGTCATCGGAGAAGGGTCGACGTGCGTTACATATGAGGGAAGTTATCACCCCGCAGACCGCACTTATCAGGTTCCCATAATCATAAAGGAACTATATCCGGATATGCCCGGAATAAAACGGAACGCTGACCACAGTCTGAATCTTAATAATGCATGCGATCCAGATGCATTTATAAGAAGGAAACAGCAGTTTAATGACAACATAGAAGCGTACAGAAAGGTGGACAGGATCCCTGAGCTTAAATCGACAATCCCTGATCTGATCGGCGTCGGCTACGGAAAAAATGATAATCTGTATCATATCTTCAAAGCATATAAGGGCAAGACTCTGGCGGATGTGTGCAGGGAAAAAATCAGCATTAATGAGCAGCTGAATATCATTAAAAGGCTTGCGGAACTCATTAAGCTCTGGTGCGGTATGGGATATATGCTCCTTGATCTGTCACCTTCCAATATCTTGTATCTGGAGAATTCACATGACCTGCAGTTCATTGATTTTGACAGTCTGCTTCATAAGAGCGAAGGTCAATGGAAACAAGAGGTCAGCGGTTACAGGGTCAGTGCGCTGTATTTGCCGGAAGTACTGCATCTGGCTATTTATGGCGGAGGGAGTGCGATAGACTGGGATTTTGTCAAACGACATATTAATGAGAATACCTGTCACTATTACCTGGGCGTGCAATTGTACGCTATGCTGTGTTCAAATGTGCCTAAAAAAAGAGATATCACCGAAAGCGATATCCATAAACAGATAAGCAATCTCACAAAGCGGTATCCGTCACTTGCTCAGAAAGATGAATGGAAGGATATACAAAGTCGCATTAAGACGTTGCTGCTTAAATTGTTGGATCCGACGTGCGGAAGAGGCTACAGCTCCCTTGATGAAGTGATAATTGATCTGGATTGTACACTGGGACTTCTTCGAAACGCAATGGATCCTCAGATTATAGAGCAGAGATATGAAATCCTGGCCAGTAATCTGATAGAGGAATTCCCTGCATACAAATACTTCAGTGAAGTCGGAAACGTGCCGCAATCTGCCTATCAGTGGAAGAATATTGGATTAGAAAATGTTGACAAATCAATAGAGGTGATGATCGCAGGCAAGCACCCGATGCGGAAGGCATTGATCAAATATTTGATATCATGCCTTCAGATGGATCATGTGCGGGTATGTCTTCATCTGGTCAGCTATGATGTCCGTGCTTTCTGGAAAGAGCTTACGCTTGATTGGCCACTGATCGGTAAGGTCTGCAATGTGACTGTGCCTAACGGGTACGGATTTGAAGATCTGCCTGAGAAGGCGGATGAAACGCTTGTAGATCGGGAACTGGCGGATATATATCTGTACCCTGTAAACGATGGGAAGAAAATATCTAAAAGGTGTGTCGAAAAAAATATACGCTATATTATCCTTCTGGATGACCATGAAGTGAATCTGGGTACTCTTCGCGCGATATCATCGTGCGGCGGCGAGACAGATAGGTTCGTTGCGTTTCTCTGCAGAAACAGGATGCCGGAACGTGAAACATACAATGAACATATTCAGCTATTCCCTATATCAGAGGAATCTGCATCCGATGCACTGGATAAGGAGCTGCTCTCTAGACGCATTTTTCAAAGGGGATTTTTCGTACATTCTTCATATGAGCTGGGGAACAATCCCTATGCCGACAGAAAAAAACTCAAAGAGGAGTATGAGAATAAACCATATTACCAGAGCGCCAGTATTCGTCCCGCTCTGCATGCAGCCTACAAGCTTGTCTCTGTCGGAATTGATCCTGAGTCGAATGACGCTGCATGGGAGTATTATCGCAAGGTTATAGGTCACGAAGAAATATTGCTGGCGCAAATGGCACTGGAACACCGGTCGTGGACAGCTTTTATGATCATGAACGGTGCTGTGCGTCCGAAGGATATCAGAGAAATTAATACGTATGCATTTATAGGAGGCATGGATTGGAAAAACACTGCGGATAAAGACCATATGGTTCATCCATGTGTCGCTGCCAGCAGTGCCCGGAGGATCCTCAACGAAAATATCTGGGATGAATTTGATCAAAAAGAAACGATGGATGATGCTGAAGCGTATCTTAAGGCTGTGGAATGTGATGAGCTTGACCGGACTTCTCTGAGTCTGCACTTTATTAATAAAGTCCGCAGAAAAGAATATAAAAGCAAAGTCGAGCGGCGACTTAAAGATATGCAGGAAGACAAGGCGCTTCGAAACAAGGGTCTGAGCCCGGTGATAGATGAACTCGTATCTTTATGGCCGACTCTGAATGACGAAGAAGGTGTATATGAGGATATAAAAAGATGGAAAGAAGCAGTAGAACGCGCCCGGGAGTATATCGGTAATAAAGCACAGTACAAGAAGGATCTCGACGATCTCGAGAATTATGCCATGCCGTTCGTAAAACTGCCTCTGCGGCATGATTTCAGGAGTTCGGATGAGGATATTGTGAGAGCTGTTCCGCAGCTGTTCCTTCGTACGGATACGCCTTTTGGCAAACCAATCGGTGTTTTCTCAGTCATGAGATTTTTATCCGGAAGCAAGTGGACCGACCTGCTGGCGGCTCTTCAAACAGAACCGGAAAAACTGATATTGCTGGCAGATTATCAGGATCAGGATCTGGACTTGTACGCGTACAAAGACGAATGTCAGGACTTTCTCGATCGATGCGGCATTGCGACAAGAGTCGATATACAGGATAAAACGGCAATAAAGCGCCTGCTGGGAAAAACACATGTGTTTTTTGATCTGACCGGTATTGATGGGACATTTGCAGATCCGAACTCAACGCCGATCAGGGGTAAGTATGCCCATAAGGTGCTCTTTAACGGAAACACATTTATCAGTATAGACTCGGATCATTCAGTAGAAATACTTAAAAAACGTCCGGCACTGTCTGTAAAAGACTGGCTTTATCTTCACGACTGTTCAGCCTTCGGTCCGGGAAAGGGACAGCACAGAAAGAATTTAAAAACAAGAGATACAATTGTTTTGTGGAATATCATGAGGACGCTGTCAAGAGTATATCTCGGAAGTAATGCCGAAACAGCCTGGGATATATTCATAAAAATGCTGAGACGGACTCTGTGGAAATATGACTTTGATATTTCGACCCCGGGAAATTTGTGCTCGTATTCTGCGGTAATAGGGAGTCTGGAACTGCAAAGGACAGATCTGAAAAAAATCCTTGAATATCTGAAATCTGTTAACATCATAGGCAATCTGACATTTGCAGTTGATGAAGAGGAAGTGGAAGAAACTGTATCATTCGAAACAGGGTATGAGAATCTCGGTGATAAGATCTGTGAAATCTGCACCGGCATCACAAAATACTGTAAAGTGAGCGCAGCTCTGGATAAAGGCAGTCTCTATATTCAGAGCGCTTCAAGAAAGATCGAATTACAGGAAGCAGAACTGACTGATACAGAAAGGCAGCTTCTTGAGGATCTGAAGCATCGGACCCTGATGAAAGAGATAATGAAAATGGATTCCGGGGGCAAAGGTAAGCGCACCATCACATTCGGTTCCAACACTGTTTTTGAAGCGCTTCTTAGCAGCAAGGAGCTGTTCAGAGCAGTTATTTACGCGGAGTGTGCCAGAAAAAGAGTGTTCGACGCTGTTGTGACGGATACAGGTTTTACAAAGTCCGGTATCGATTATAAGGCACAGATCATCGGGATCAAGGATAATTGTCTTTATCCAATCGTTATAACTGACTGCACAGATCATAGAGAACTCAGGATGAAGGCACTTGATATGATGGAAGGTCTCCCGGGGACGGTTATTTACTTTATTGATTCGAAAGACGAAATTTTGCAGAAGAAAGGCAGCAGATATTGCTGTCTTACTCCGGATGACGTGGATTGTCTACAGGATACAGGAACTTATTTGCTGCGGATATCGGATGCCATAAAAGAACTCTTAAAAAGATAAAAATAAAGCAGAAATCTGAAAAAAGGAATGCATCTGCTGACGGAGGTACATATGGGAAGTATCGAAAATGTTTCAATCATCGGCATGGGTGGACTCGGCACAATGTTCGGGTATCAGATCCAGAACAAGATCGGTAGGGAAAATGTCGCGTTCCTCATGGATGAAGCACGATATCAGAAAAATAAAGATGCTGTCTACAAGGTCAACGGCGAGCCGTATGATTTCAGAATCATCACTCCTGCAGAGGCAAAACCTGCCGACCTTATAATTGTTGCGACCAAGGCCACCGGTCTTCAGGAGGCTCTCGATACGATGGAGCCTGCCGTGGGACCGGAGACCATCATCATATCAGCCATCAACGGGGTCATCAGCGAGGAAATTCTCGCTGAGCGCTTCGGCAGCGAGAAAGTGATCCACGCGGTCGCCCAGGGCATGGACGCAACGTTCTTTGGACACGAACTCAACTATAAAAAACCAGGGGTCTTCTGTCTCGGAATTATCGATCCCGCCATGCAGGGTAAACTGGATGCCCTTGACGCTTTCTTTAGCAGCATCGGTTTCGCGCACACGGTCGAGAAGGATATTCGCCACCGCATCTGGAGCAAATTCATGCTGAACGTCGGTGTAAACCAGGCCTGCATGGTTTTTGAGACCGGATATGGCGGAATCTCCGAGGAGGGAAGCCTGCCCCGCGCGATCATGGTATCGGCTATGCGGGAAGCAAAGCTTGTCTCGAATGCGGAGGGAATTCCCCTGACGGAAGAGGACCTTACAGGCTATGTGGACCTTATGGCTTCGCTCTCGCCGGAGTCCATGCCGTCGATGGCCCAGGACCGTGTGAATAAGAAGCGGTCGGAGGTGGAGCTCTTCGCCGGAACTGTGATCAGGCTGGCAAAAAAGCATGGCTTTATTGTGCCGACAAACGAGTATCTATACAACAGAGTTATGGAGATCGAGGCAGAGTACTGATTTTGGTAACAGTTCAGACAGGCTGCAGGGAAGTTTCATAATCCGGCGCAAACATCATCTTCATCGAAAAGCGTAAGTCCTTCTCTGCGAACTTGCGTAGGCGACAAGCCAAGGTGCCTGATTCGTGCTAGCACGAAAGGAAGGCACTTTGGCGCCCGCCCGTCATCGAGCGAGAAACGCGAGATGAAGGCGGCTTGCCGCCTACCTGATCTCTCGGTCGGACTTACAATGCTTTTCTCACGAAGATGGATGCTTTGCTGCCGGATACACGAACTGTTAGATGCGGCCTGTCTGAACTGTTTCGATTTTGAGTGATGGGGACTTGCTATGAGAAAAATCAGCAGATTAATCGTAAAAAATGCGGCCACGGCTCTGCTCTGTGCAGCGCTCCTTTCCGCCTGCGCGGCACCTTCCGTGCCGGATAGCACCGCTGCGGCTTCTCCCGCGACGGATGGCGCTGCCGAAGCGCCGGTTCAGGACAACAGCGGGGAAGCTATGTCAGGGAGCAATGGCACGAAAGATCCTGCAAAGCAGGGAAACGGGGCATCCGGAAAGCCTGAGCTTGTCTCAGATGATGAGGAGGAATTTTCCCCGGAACGCGCCCTTATGAAGGCCAATCAGGTCCAAAACGTCGGCGATGCGGTCATTTATCCTGCAAATGAGGGAGCAAAGAACCGGAAGAAAGAGTATTCTGTCTTCGTCTACATGGTAGGCTCGGATCTTGAGGCTTCTTACGGCTATGCGACACGCGATATGCAGGAGATGGAGGAGGCCGGTATTGATTTTGATGTCAGCAACCTCATAGTCTATGCCGGCGGATCCCGCATGTGGAAATCTGATATTCCGAGTAATCAGAATAATGTTCTCGACATGAGCCGCGAGGGTGAGGAGCGGGTCGTTGCCGCTACCGGACATACGTCCGATATGGGAGCGCCCGAGACGCTGGCGGCTTTTCTTGACTATGGAGTGGAGTATTATCCGGCAGAGCACTACGCTTTGATCTTCTGGGATCACGGCGGCGGGTCGATCTACGGTTACGGAAACGACACTCTCTATTCGGGAGATTCGCTGCTCCTTTCTGAAATGGATTCAGTGCTGGCAGCATCGCCGTTCGGAGAAAATGGCAGCGCTCACCTTGACTGGGTAGGCTTTGACGCCTGCCTCATGTCGACAGCGGAGAATGCGGTGGTCTGGAAGAAATATGCCGACTACCTGATCGCGTCTGAGGAGACTGAGCCGGGAGACGGCTGGTGCTATAGTTTTCTTGATGTTCTGAACGGGAAGAATGACGCGGAGGATATCGGAAAAGCGATTGTTGATGCGTACCGGGATTACTATGAAGCCAAAAAGAGTCCCCTGAATGATCCTGACATCACACTGGCGCTGATGGATCTCAGAAAGACCGACGCTCTGGTTGACAGCATCGATGCGCTGGTAGGCAATATGGAGGAAGGCATAGCCGGACAGAGTTTTCCTGAGCTGGCCAGAAAACGGACGAACACGAAGATGTTCGGGCTCAGGGATTCAAGAGCGACTGCGTATGATTTGCTCGATATCAGAGACCTCGCCCAGAAGATGGAGGAACAGTATCCGGATGCAGCGCTGAATGTCACTAAGGCACTGCAGGAAATGATTGTTTACAGTACGGATGAAGTCGAGGGAGCATGCGGACTGTCCATGTATTTTCCCGGTGAGAACCGGGAACTGTATGAGGCGGTTTCATCCGGTGAGAACGGGAATCCGTATATTTCCGAGAACTTTGCGGAATTTGCCCGGAGGTATGCGGAAAAATGGACAACGGCCGCCGACGTCGACTGGACCCTTGCGGAGCCTGTTTCTGCAAATGAAGAAGTGACCCTGCAGCTTACCGAAGAACAGGCCGCCAATATAGATAAGGCAATGTACACGGTCCTCACCGACGAGGGCAATGGATTTTATCGAAGGACCCTCTGCAATGTGGAAGTAACGGCAGATGAAAATAATGTACTCCACATAAGCCGGAATCCGTCCCTGATTTTTGCGGTCAGTGATTATGCTGCCATGTCGATCCCGTGCGCGTTTGTACAGACTGATACACGCGAAGGGATTGCTACATATGACAGCATCCGGTCATTCCTCTGCTACGGACTGGAAATGACCAGCGCCCCCTATGACAGGGTGACTGCGACTGTCGAGGAAGCCGATGGTGAGTATACCGTCAAGGCATTCCGCTACAGCAGCGGAGCTGCTTCTACCGGCGGCAAGAACACGGTGGATCTGGATGAGTACTGCACGTTCCAGGAATATACCTCCGACCTGGTCTACCCGACCAGATCGGATGACGGCTCGATGCTCCCCTATAACGAGTGGGAGAGTCAGTCGGGAGTACTCAGTATTCATTACATGATGATCAATGACAGTCTCCACTTTGTCGGAAAACACGTCGATGAACTGGAAAATCCGACTGCCATCCAGATAACACTCAGAGATATAAACGGCGCGGAACATGGCTCGGAGCTGTGTGAAATCAGTCAAGGAACGGACAGCTCTGACGCGATCGTGGTGGAGACGGAGAACGGACAGCTGACATTTGAAAAGCATGACGGGGAGGTCTGGCTGACACATTACAGCGGAAAGGATTCATCCCTTGAAATTCCGTCTGAAGTGGAAGGACTGCCTGTCACGAGAATAGATAATAATGCCATATCCGGCTATGATCTGCGCAGCCTTATGATACCCGAGGGAGTAAAAAGCCTTGGTTGCCGCGCGATCAGCTATGTATCTTCTCTGACAGAGCTGACCCTGCCCTCTACTCTGGAGGACATCGGGCGAGCTCCGATCGGCTCGGCAGATAAGCTTGAGAGGATAGAGCTGAGAGGAAAGAGCAGCGCAGTCAGTGTTAAAGACGGCGTCCTTTTCTCTGCTGACGGGAAGACGCTGATCAAATATCCGAAAAAGCGGGGAGCGTGGTACTCTGTGCCGCAAGGGACAGAAAAAATCGATTTCGGGGCTTTTTATGAGGCGGATATTTACGAAATCGAGTTTCCGGAATCGCTCAGGAATATAGATAACTACGCGTTTGAGGGCTGCCTCGGTCTTGACAGTCTGGAATTTCCCGACTCGCTATCCCGCATAGGGGCGGGAGCGTTCAGCGAGGGCTTTACCTTCTTCAATGATGAGGAAGCGGACATAATCGAAAAGGTCAGAATCGGGGCAAATGTCAGTAACATCGGTACCCAGGCATTTTCAGGATACCCGATTGAAAGCTTTGAAGTCAGTGAGGAAAACACGGTCTACTCGGCTGTGAACGGAATGATCACTTCAAAAGCAGGAGACGTCCTTGTTCTTTGCCCCGCAGAGATCGGAGGTTCTGTCATCGTCCCGGACGGTGTCGTCGGCCTCACGGCGGGTGTTTTTAACAAACTGCCATTTGACACGGCCTTCTATTTCCCGGACTCCCTCGTGCGCATGAATATGAATGATTTCCCTGAGAAAACAGGGGACAGCGGCAGCTCCGGATACGATATAACAATATACTGCAGTGAGGGCTCGGCGGCTGAGACATTTGCAGTGAAAAACAAACTGAATTATATCACTGCGGAGCCGGGAGAGCTCAACTTAAAAACCTACACGAATCAGCAGGTGCCGGCACTGAACGGAGTCTACAAGTTCAGAGTGTATGATGACCATGCCGTATTTACGTCGTACACCGGCAGCGATAACAGTATCTCTATTCCGGATATGGTAAAAGGCGTGCCCGTCACGGAAATCGGAGACGGAGAGAAGTCTGTATACAAACACAAGAATAAAAGCTTTTCCGCTTACTTTGGATATGAGGACAACACTGTCGAGACAGTAAGCCTCGGCATGTACGCGGAAGATTATCTGAAGAATGTGGACATACCGGATACTGTTGTCTGCATCAATGACGGAGCGTTCAGTGACTCGAGTATTCACATCGACGAGTTCGTCCTGCCGGATCATCTGGAAAAACTCGGACCGAGAGCCTTTGGAGGACGCACTTCCTCGATGTCCGTAGGCCGCTTTACCATCTCGGAAAACAACGAAAACTTTAAGACAGAAGGCGGCGTTCTGTTCTCGAAGGACGGCAGGACCCTGCTGAGATTTCCGACAAAAGCTGTTACAGACCTGAAAGCTGTTGCGGATGAGAAGGAAGGACGGGACAGCCATTACGTATATCAGATCCCGGAGGGGTGTGAGGCTGTCGGCAAGTATGCATTTGCAGATGTTGAGCTTATTAAAAAGGAAAGCTCTTTTGAGTCTGCTGTGGACGATTTTTCTGTCAGGTTCTCTCCGGATGTCGTTCTTGTCGATGAGTACGCTTTCAATGATTCGGAAATCAATACGGTTTATTTAAATGAGGGGCTTGAGACAATTGAGAATCGTGCCTTCTACAGCTCGAAGCTTAAAGACGATGTGCTGATCCTGCCCTCCACGGTCACCTATTTGGGCGACGAAGCCTTTGCCTCTATCTACAGGGAAGTCTGCGGCTTCAGCCGCATAGAACTGCCTGAGGGTCTGAAGACAATCGGGGAGAGCGCATTTTCAAGCTACAAGACAGATCTTGTGTGCGATGAGCTGGTGATCGGAAAGAAACTGACCAATATAGCGGAGGGCGCATTCAAGGGCCTTAGAACATCCGGATTCGCGGTCGATCCCGGCAATTCAAAGTTCAGCAGTGCGAACGGCTGCCTTCTCGATGCGGAAGGGGAGACACTGATCACAGTACCCCAGGGAATGAAGGGTGAACTTAATGTGCCGGACAGTGTTAAGAGAATCGAAAAACATGCGTTTTATGACTGCATCGGTATAACGGATATTTATATAGGACCGGATGTCACATCGATCCATCCGCAGACAATTTATCTTTCCGATAAGGAACATAAAATTGTCATCCATGGACGAAACGGCTCTGAGGCGGAACACTTTGCGGTGTCCAGAGGATATGAATGGAAGGGGGATGCGGAATGAAACGACATGTAATTTTCTCGTTAGCGGTTTTCGCAGCCCTTCTATTAGTCATGACCGGATGTCAGGGACAGACTCATGCATATGCGGGAAAAATACTGCCCAAAAGGATAGAGAACATCCGGGACAAGGACGTCGTACCCGAGGGAGCCGAAGGCATCGGAGAGAGAGAGTATGACGCGGAGGCTTTCAATCCGAGAATGTTTATCGGCCGTTGGAAACTGCAGGAGACAGATGGCAATACCGCTGATCTGGAGGTCCCCGCTCCTTCCGGAAGCGGCGCGGACACCTGGTCTGTGAAGGCCTTTCCTCTTGACATAGTATTTGGCAGCGCAGTGAGGGGAGGAGATACTGAAGTTTTCCGCATACCGTTTGATGACGTCACTTATATGCAGGCAGATTACGAGTTGACAGCCCTGAATGAAGAGTCAGAAAGTGCCGGCAGCAGCGTGGCTGCGGCGCAGGAGACGGGGCCGGTCTGCTTTAGAATGCTCTACGACACCGTGGATACAAGACTTGCGGTTGGTTTTACTGGTGAAGTCGCCGATGAGCTCTATTACAACGAGTCAGTGGACTCCGTAGACGTCTGCGAGGTGGATTATGATTTCTCGTGGAGCGGATATGAACTGACACTGAAGATGGGTGGCGCCAGCGCAACTTACGTCCCTTCTACGTATGAAGGAGATATGCAAAGAGCGGTCAATGGATTTTCGGGCGGCAACGGACAGGTCAAAATTCCCGGATGGAGTTTCTCTCCGCTGCGCATGAACGGGGACGGCAGCGGTACGGTCAGCACCTATTATGACAGTAACGTGCCGATGAAATATGAGTTTTCTGAGGACGGAAAGTTTTCCGTTGTCACCGAATACGGAGATGAATTCACCTACGACAAATACTGGTACTCCGATTCCTGCCTCACACTGCCTTCGGGCGATATAAAAATGATGTATCAACACGACTATCTGGTACTGTTCGAGAGTGATACATATCGCTATAAGAGCGTAGACAGTGTTACTTTCGGCAATGAACTTATGATTACGGGAAAAAAGATGGGCAGTCTCTTGTGGAGACCGGTCAAAGACCTTATTGATATTGGCTTTCGTACAAATGCAGACCTGGATCTCAGCAGGATTCCTTCCGGCAGCATGAGTCCGGAGTTTGAGCTTAAGTTCAGAACAGCGCATCTGCTCGTAAGAGCGTTCAACCCGACAGATACAGAGCTTCCGCTCGGCGGGTGTATTATATGCCTGTACCGCTTTGATGATACTTCCGGCAGTGTCGGGCGAAGAATGAATTATCTTATTGGAGATGATTACGCGGTCTGTGGGGAGACTACGAGGGAAGATCTGCAGGAATTTAAGAATCTGTATTTGACCGATGAAAACACCCTGGTCGTGCCGCTCGAACATATCGGGTATTTATCAGACTACAATTTCTCTGATTACAATGCACAGGTACTCGCCGGTATGAGCGGGGAAGGTGCGACAGAGCTCCTCACTTTTGAGATGGAAGAAAACAAACTCTGTGCGGTCACTGCCTGCATTGCAGATTATGTCACAGGAAACCTGGAGCACAATGTCGACTATGAAGAGCTGTCTGACCTCTCCCGGACGCAGGTGGAAGAGACTGCAGGGCAAAGAGACGACATTGCTGCAAAAATAGAGACGACATTTTCCTTGCGGCAGGAAGTCACATGTGATAAGTACGGAACCGTATTCATACCCTGGTCGGAAGTCTTCCAATACGGGAAGACCGAATTGTCAGATGAGGGGAAAGAGTTTATCGATGAGGTCATCGATACGTATGCAGGTGCGCTTCTGCCCTGCGACAATATTGTCGAAATCGAGACAGGCGTCCATGCAAGGAACGACCTTACAGAGGACGGACAGTCATTTACGGTCACAAGGGCCCGGGCTTTGGAGGAATATCTGCGCAGTGAAGATTCAAAGTCCCGACGGAAAACGGGAAATCTTTCCGGGATAGAGATGACTTCCGTGGGTTACGGGAGCGCGGATTATCTAAAGGGAGAGAACAGCGGTAACCTGATCTCTGTCAGATTCCTGATGAGACCGGAGATCACATCGGACGGGAAAGATGACATCGATTTGGTCTTTAAGGCGGACGAAGGTCAGGATACATACAACTATATGCTGCTTTCTGCGGAGGATGTCGGGAAAAAGATGGCTGCATTTGCAGAAAAATATTCGGGTGAATATTTGGCGGACCGTTATGTGAATGAAGGCATCGGCATGGACTGGCAGCTGCCGGAAGGGTGGCATTTCTATAATGACGATGAGATGACTTCCTATAACGGCGGACCCGCGAGAGAAATCCTTTTGAACGAGGAACCGATCTATGTCTTTGCGGCGGTCAATGCCGGCTATGACACGATGATTGATCTGCGCCTTTATATGTATGAAGGGGAGATGTACGATGGCGCGTCTTCGGAGTTCGCGGAAAGCCTCTATCATTCCTACGAATCCTACTGTGAGACCGCGTACAGTGATGCGGAGGCGGAAGCAGAAGAAGTGACGATTGGTGGGCGAACGGTTAAAAAAGCAACCTTCAACTTTACGGCAGATGAGCAGAGTTTCGTGAGAAAACAGTATTATCTGGTGCTTTCTGATGCCTGCGCTGTTATCACTCTCTCAGGCACCTCGGACAGTGATGTTTTGGACAATCCGGGTCTGACCGAGAGCGGGAGTCATGCAGTGATCCGGGATAAAGAATCACTTGGTATTGGTTCAAACGCGACTGCTGAGTATGGTGTTCCCAGCCATACGGATATTTACAGAAAATAAGATATTGGGTATTATTATATTAAGAATATACTGAACGTGAACTGGTCGACTGAATCGCGAAAGGAGAACAACGATGAAAAGACAAGTTATAGCAGGGATTTTGTCGGTATTGATGGCGGCCTCACTTATGGCCGGCTGCGGCGGAAGCACGGCACAGACGGGAGCTCCCGCCGAACAGGCAGCGGAGAGCACAGCGGCAGAAGTGGCTGAGACCGAGGCAGAGGCAGCTGAATCAGAGGCGGCCGAGTCGGGAACGGCTGAATCGACCGCGGCAGAGGAGATTGCGGCGGCTGATGAGGACTCTTTCGCGAAGACGGTCTCAACTTTCATGGCTGAGCACGGAAGACCGGTCGGCGACCTGATTGTGGACCTTGAGGCTCCGGTGCCGGAGGAACTCACGGAAGAAGAGGGAGCTGAACTCGACCGCGCTATGCGTGCATACACACCCGGAGTCGACAGCCTGCTCGTCAACAATGCGAAAAACTTCTACTTTTACAGCAAGCTGAGCGCCGAGCAGCAGGAAATCTATGACGCGCTTCATATGCTGGCGGAAGATCCGACGAATACGGATAATGTGGCTGTAGTTGAAGTAAAGACCACATTGGATAATACGTATTATCAGGAGACTATTGCTCCGGCTTATTATGCGCTGCTCTATGATCATCCGGAATTATTCTGGCTGTATGCAAATGTTGATAATCACCTTATTTTCGGTTCCCTTATGCAGAATGGAAAGACGCTTCTCTATCTCGGATATGACGAGCCTTATAAGAATTATGAGACGGATATGAAGGCATTCAACCAGGCAGCGGCGGATTTCCTCAAAGATATTAATCTTAAGGGGAGCAACACTGAAATAGCGGATGCGATTCACGATAAGCTGATCGATATGGTCGTCTATGATGATTATGTTGCCGAGAACAAGGTGAGCGCGGATCTTGCCCACAGCGCTTACGGAGCCCTGGTAGCGAACAGCAGGGGCGACAAAAATACCTGTGTCTGTGACGGCTATTCACTTGCCTATGTATATCTCTGCCAGCAGGCAGGTCTTGATGCCGTATTCTTATGCGGCATGGCCGGAGCCAATGAGAAGGAAGCCGGCGGCCATGCATGGAGTATGGTCAGCATCGATGGAAAATGGAAAGAAGTCGATTCCTGCTGGGATGACTGGGACGATATGTTTGAACTGCTCATTGCGGAGTTCGGCAGTAAGAGTGACGGCGATTCGAAAAAAATCGTGGAGGCTGCGTCGAACGAAGACTTCCAGAAGAGCGTAGAACACTATCTTGACAGGGTGTCTACAGATTATATAACGAAATTTAACGATGTTGAAAGCTTTGTTTATCCGTTCAGTGACGGCACGGCATTTGTGATTCTCTCGGAAAGCGTTCATGTGAGAATGGATAAAATGGGCAGCGGCGGAGCTGACGCAGCACTGATGAAGCTGGCACCGATTGCTGAATAAAGGCTGTGCTGTAATCGTGTCCGGCAGTTGACGGCGAATGTTGACTTGAATCCTGTGCCAAGTCGTGCGAGAGAGAATTGAAAGTAAAGGTGTCTAAATGAAATATTATGCTGTTATAACAGGAGCAAGCTCCGGGCTTGGAACTGAATTTGCAAGAATCCTTGCGGAAAAAGGATTTAATCTGCTCATTATCGCAAGGAGAAGAGAGAGGCTCGAGACGCTTTCAACTGAAATAAAAAACAGATACGGCGTGGAAGCGGAGATCATGACCGCTGATCTCTCAGTGAGAGAGGAGTGTGACCGGGTACTTGAAAGGACAGCGGAGCTGCCGGTTGCAGTCTTTATTAATAATGCAGGCTTTGGCGACTGCGGTGTCTTCACGGAGACGGATCTCGACAAGGATCTGTCCATGATTGATGTGAACGTTGCCGCTGTCCATCATCTTGCAAAAGGAATTCTGCGGCAGTTCAACAAGCGGGGCAAGGGCTATCTGCTCAATGTGGCCTCCTCCGCAGG
>ODAJ012039215.1_pt1 | contig 17819 bp, 16 predicted proteins | sample 1539241 | NCBI WGS metagenome assembly ODAJ01 (sample SAMN02144231, study PRJEB22623) | gut metagenome | biome: sheep rumen | host: Ovis aries | place: New Zealand
TTGTTCAGAATGTTGAGCGGAAAACGGGACTCGGACCCGCGACCCCAACCTTGGCAAGGTTGTGCTCTACCAACTGAGCTATTTCCGCATCACCACAGCTTTTGGCCGTGAGCATTTCTCTAAATGCGGTGCAAAGGTAGTGTTTTTTTTCTTTACTGCAAACTTTTCGGAGTTTTTTTTCATCTTTTTGCGCATTTCCAGCTATCAAAAACGGGGCAAACCTTTCGGTCTGCCCCGCTTCCACATTATATATATTGAGTTGCAAAAGGCGTAAGAAACTGTGTTTCAATTCTTCAGATGATTGCCTCCCAATTTCACTTCGGCACAAGCCTACAGTCCGAGCGACTTCTTGATAGCTTCTATCTTCTCCTCTGCGGCAGCAGTGCAACGCTCGTAGCATCCTGCACAGCGGAATGACGGGTCTTTCACCTCGATATAGAACTTGATCTTGGGCTCGGTTCCCGAAGGACGGACACTCACTTTCGTGTCATCGTCGCAGAACCACTGCAGCACGTTGCTCGTGTCGGGCATGTCGATTTTCTCCACAGTGCCGTCGGCTTTGCGTGCCTCAAGAGTCTGATAGTCCTTCCAGAGCACCACCTTCGAGCCTCCAAGGTCGGCAGGCGGAGTGGCGCGGAAGTCGGCCATCATCTGCTTAATCTCGTCGGCACCAGTCTTTCCGGGGCGCACTACGTTCACCGTGAACTCCTTCGAGAAGCCATACTCGGCATAGATATCCATCAAGAGGTCGTAGAGAGTCTTGCCGTTGTCCTTAGCCCAGGCAGCAATCTCGCAGATAAGGCATATCGAAGCTGGTGAGTCTTTGTCGCGAACCTTGTCGAACGGAAGGAAGCCGAAGCTCTCTTCGCCGCCGCCAATGTACTTCTGCTTGCCCTCCGAGATGCGTATCTCGTTGGCAATCCACTTGAAGCCAGTGTAGCAGTCGCGCAGCTCAACGCCGTTTTTCTCGGCAATCTTGCGTATCACCTCAGTGGTGACAATGGTCTTAACGAGGAACTCATTGCCCTTGAGCTGACCGAGCTTCTTCTTGTTTGCGATGATATACCAGCAGAACATCATGCACGTCTGGTTGCCGTTGATGATTTCCCACTCGCCCTTGTTGTTCCTGCAAACTATGGCGAGGCGGTCGGCATCGGGGTCACTGGCTATAACGAGGTCGGCATCCAGCCTTGTGCCGAGCTTCATTCCGAGAGTCATGGCCTCGGCATTCTCGGGGTTGGGCGATACCACTGTGGGGAAGTTTCCGTCGATAGTCATCTGCTCGGGCACCACGTGAATGTTCTGGAAGCCCCACGAACGCAGAGCCTCGGGTATGATTACGCGACCCGTTCCGTGCATCGGAGAGTAGACGATGTTGAGGTCTTTCTGGCGCAGAATCACGTCCTGATCAACCATTGCCTCCTTTACGGCCTGCAGGTAGTCCCAGTCCATCTCGCCGCCGATTATGTCAATGAGCTCAGGATTGCCCTCGAACTTCACGTCGTCGATAGTCACCTTGCCCACTTCCTCGATGATTCCCTTGTCGTGGGGAGCCAGAACCTGAGCACCGTCGTCCCAGTATGCCTTGTATCCGTTGTACTCCTTGGGGTTGTGCGAAGCCGTCACGTTCACTCCGGCCTGCGCTCCGAGCTGGCGTATGGCAAACGAAATCTCCGGTGTCGGCCTCAGACTCTCGAAGAGATACACCTTGATGCCATTGGCCGAGAAGATGTTGGCCACGGTCTCGGCAAACAGACGTCCGTTGTTGCGGCAGTCGTGCCCCACTACCACAGCCAGGTCGTTGCGTCCCGGGAATGCTTTCAGTATGTAGTTGGCAAAGCCCTGCGTGGCCATACCTACTATATATACGTTCATTCTGTTGGTTCCGGCACCCATGATGCCGCGCAGACCGCCTGTTCCAAACTCCAAGTCGCGATAGAAAGCATCTATCAGTTCGGTCTTGTCGTCGTTGTCGAGCATGGCCTGAACAGCCTTGCGGGTAGCCTCGTCGAACGATGGAGAGAGCCATTTGCGTGCGCGCTCCTCGCACTGAGCAATAAGTGTTGCGTTATTTTCCATAATGATGTTGTTAGGTTTATTGATATTCTTAGTATTAGTCGCCTGCGTGAAACTTCCCCAGCTCCTTCGTCGCAGGGCTGTTTTTAGGGAAATCCACTCAGCAAAGTTAGTAAAAACCACATATAATGCAAAATTAAAATTCCGTATTTAGCATTTTTTATGTACCTTCGCGGCGCAAAATCCAAATAAACTGACACTTATCATGGAACTACACTTCACCGGAGTATTGATAGCCGTATGCACATTCTTAATCATTGGCTTGTTTCATCCGCTCGTAATCAAGACAGAATACTACACTGGAACTCGCCTGTGGTGGGTCTTTCTCGTGCTGGGCTTGGCAGTGGTAGGCGTGGCTTTCATGGTCGAAAACGTGTTCTGGTCATCTGTGCTCGGCGTGCTGGGAGCCTCTCTGCTGTGGTCGATAGGCGAACTGTTCAGCCAGAAGAAGCGCGTAGAGAAGGGATGGTTCCCCATGAACCCCAGACGCAAGGACGAATACGAGGTTCTGGGCGAGGAAGACTCTATCTGCCCTATCCCGGGAGTGAAGCGAAGCCAGTACAAAGAAACGATTACCTATTCGTCTGCTGACAATTCCAAAGCATGAAAACCGAGCTTATACTCGTAGGCAAGACCACCGACAGCCTCTTTGCAAAGGCCATTGCCGACTATGCAGGGCGCATAGCCCACTACATTCCATTCGCCATCACCACCCTACCCGAGCTAAAAAACACGCGAAAGCTCTCTGCCGAACAGCAATGCACCATGGAAGGCGAGCTGATACTGCGTCAGCTACAACCGTCGGACACCGTGGTGCTTCTCGACGAGCACGGGCGCGAGCTGCGCAGCACCGAGTTTGCATCGTGGACTGAGAAGAAGCAGCAGACCGCCCGCCGTCTGGTGTTTGTCATTGGCGGCCCCTACGGCTTCTCGCCTGCCGTCTACCAGCGGGCAAACGAGCAGCTGTCGCTCTCACGCATGACATTCTCACACCAGATGGTGCGTCTCATCTTCGTCGAACAGCTCTACCGAGCCTGCACCATAATTAAAGGAGAGCCTTATCACCACGAATAAAAGGTAGACCCATCTCCACCCCATCTCTAATGGTGGGGAGCCGAAAGGAAAGTAATATGGGCCATATTACCGACCAATATGGGCCATATTACCGACCAATATGGGCCATATTACTTTCTCATAGGGCTTATAAGTCCCATAAGCCCTATAAAAACCTATAAGCTCCATAAGCCCTATTGTCATAAAGAAAAGTCAAGGTGCAGCCCCCGCTTCCCCTTTTTTGGGGAAACCGAAGGGCTGTCTTATTAGTAGCTTTCCTGTTCGTTGGGGAACGAACCGTCTTTCACGGCGCGCACATAGTCGCCCACGCCGTCTGTCATGACCTCTGCCACGTTAGCAAACCTGCGCAGGAACTTGGGCTGGAAGCCTTGCGTCATGCCGAGAGCATCGGCATAGACGAGCACCTGACCGTCGCATCCAGGTCCGGCACCTATTCCGATAGTTGCGCAACTAACAGCTGCCGTCACCTCAGCAGCCAGTTTGGCAGGCACTTTCTCTAATGTGATGGCAAAGCAGCCGGCCTCGTCGAGTGCCTTTGCGTCCGAGATGAGCTTCTGTGCCTCGGCTTCCTCCTTGGCGCGGATGCCGTAGCCGCCAAATTTGTTCACGCTCTGCGGCGTAAGTCCCAAGTGTCCGCATACGGGTATGCCAGCCGCGATGATTGCTTTCACGGTGTCGATAATCTCTATACCGCCTTCGAGCTTCAGTCCGTTAGCTCCGCTCTCCTTCATCATGCGGCAGGCGTTGCGCACACCCTCCTCTTTCGATGCCTGATAGCTGCCGAAAGGCATATCGCACAACACCATTGCGCGCTTCACGGCGCGTGCCACCGAGCGTGCGTGGTATATCATCTGGTCAACCGTAATAGGCAGAGTGTCGTCATTGCCGGCCATTACGTTCGATGCCGAGTCGCCAATGAGTATGCAGTCTACGCCGGCCCGGTCGAGTATACCGGCTGTGGTGAAGTCGTAGGCGGTGAGCATCGAAATCTTCTCGCCGCGCTGCTTCATCTCGATAAAGTTCTTTGCTGTGATCTTCTTCTGGTCTGTTGTTAAATATCCTGCCATAATTCTTACCTTAATTTTTATGTTATCAAATAGTCTTCAGTTTACTGATATGGCTCAGAACAGCTCTTGCAGCAGTGCATGTTCGGGCCTTTGGGCATCGAAATCGGGCACCACCACATCGGCAAACGGTGCCACGGCTTCGGGGCTATTGGTGGTTGAGAGTGCCACGACGTGGGCTCCTGCACTGCGCCCACTGCGCAGTCCGTTGAAGCTGTCTTCAAAAACCACGCACTCCTGCGGCTCAAGGCCGAACCTCTTGGCAGCCTCGAGGTAGCAGTCGGGCTCGGGCTTGCCTCGACGGAAGTCCTCCGAGGTCAGTATCTGGTCGAAAATCTGCTTGAACTCGGGATGTTGCGCATAGACGTTTGCCATCTTCTTGCGGTTGCTGCTCGTCACGATGGCTGTCTTTACGCCCAATGTCCTGAGATGTTCTACGTACTCGCGCGCCCCATTTATATATATATAAGGTATGCGCTGCTCCTCGCGGTCGAGCCATTCGGTGATGGCCCGGTGCTCGTCGGGGCCTCCCGTGAAATAGTTTTTCAGTATCTCGTCGAGCGGTGTGCCCTTTATTATGTGCTCCAGGTTGGGTATGTCGGGGCGATAACGTCCGCAGATGCCGGCCCATATCTCTGTGTATCGGGGCTCGGTGTCGAATATCACCCCGTCGAGATCGAACAAAGCTGCACGATGTTTCATCTGTTTCATATTCTTATCATATTGTTTTGGCTGTTTGTAAAGCCTGCATTTCCACTTCGGGCACACAGCACCATCGGCCCACTTTCAGGGCTACAGCCATGCCCGGCACCTCCTTCAGCAGATAGTATTTCTTGCTTATGCGCACCAACCGGCCCGAAAGGCCCTTCAGCGGCCCAAATTTCACGAATACCCGGCTGCCCGGCTTCATCCTTGCTTCCTGGTCGCTGAGATACTGTTTGAGCTCTATCTCGGGATTGCACATTATTCGGAACTCCTTCATCTGGCGTGCCGGTATTTCGTAATAGTCGTTGGAGTCGAGCTTCCGAATGACAGACAACTTGAAGTTAGAGTCATACAGATAGCCCGCCAAGGTGTGGGTGTCTACCGTTTTCTTCACGAAAATAATGTTGTGGACCACTGGGCGCAGCTCGTGGTGAACCTTTCCATTGCGGTCCTCGTAGTCGACCCACTGCCGGGGAATGAAGGTTTCCATGCCGCACTGCTTCAGATAGTCGTCGACAGCGGTTTGCCTGAGCGCAAACAGGCGTATGGCAAACCACGGTGCGCGGTCTGTGTCGGACGATGGAGTGGTAATAGAGTCTGTTGTCATTACCTTTTTTAATTCTATTGCGGATGCAAAGGTACTATTTAACGTTTGGAAAAGCAAAAAATATTTGCTTTTCCAAACGTCATCTGCTGTTATGACAACAATCTGTAGGCACCGAAACCTATGGCGGTCAGTGCTCTATCCAGTTGCGGAGCATGGTCTTTCCGTCGGGTGTCAGTATGCTTTCCGGGTGGAACTGTATGCCTCTGATGTCGTGCTGCCTGTGGCGCAAGGCCATCACCTGTCCCTCGTCGCTGCGTGCGGTTATCTCTAAACAGTCGGGAATGGTGTCGCCGTCGACCACCCACGAGTGATAGCGGCCCACTGTGACGGTTTCGGGCAGACCGTCGAACAGGTAGTCGCCGCCCGTAAGGTGGCAGGGAGTGGCCACTCCGTGGTAGACCGTAGCGAGGTTGACAAGCTGCGAACCGAACACCTGGCCTATGGCCTGATGGCCCAGACACACTCCGAGGATGGGCTTGCGCCCGGCGTAGGTGCGGATAACGTCGAGCAAGAGGCCAGCCTCTTCGGGTATGCCCGGTCCGGGGCTGAGCACAATCTTGTCGAAAGGCTCCAGTTCGGCGAGCTGGAACTTGTCGTTGCGCACCACACTGCACTCTGCTCCCAGCTCGCGGAGCAGGTGAGCAAGGTTGTAGGTAAAGCTGTCGTAGTTGTCCACTATGACTATGCGTGTTGTTTTCTTGTTCATTTGCTTGCTTTTTGTGATTGTCAACATTCCTGGTTCTGCGCCATCTCGATGGCTTTGACGAGTGCTCCGAGCTTGTGGCCCACTTCGCGCAGCTCATACTGGTCGTTGCTCTTTGCCACAACGCCACATCCTGCCTGCATCCACAGCTCGTTGTTGCGGCTGATGAAGGTGCGGATTACTATCGCCTGGTTCACGTCGCCGTTCATTCCGACAAATCCGATGCAGCCTCCATAGGCTCCGCGGTTGTGGGGTTCAAGCTCCGAGATAATCTGCAATGCCCTCACCTTTGGCGCACCAGACAGTGTTCCGGCTGGGAACGTGTCGAAGAAGGCGCGTATCTTGTCGGCTCCGGCATTGAGCTTTCCGCTCACCCGGCTCACAAGATGTATCACATGACTGTAGTATTGCATATCTTTGTAGAAGTCCACCTGCACCTCATGGCAGTTGCGCGAGAGGTCGTTGCGTGCCAGGTCGACCAGCATCACGTGCTCGGCGTTCTCCTTCGGGTCGTTGCGCAGGAACTCGGCACCGCGGCGGTCGGCCTCGGCATTGCCCGTGCGGGGTGTTGTTCCGGCAATGGGATCGATATATGCTTTCTCGCCTTCTATGCGGCAGTGGGTCTCGGGCGAAGAACCGAAGATGCGGAAACCGCCGAAATCGAAATAGAACAGGTAGGGGCTGGGGTTCACGCTGCGCAGTGTGCGGTAGAGAGTGAAGTCGTCGCCCTCGTAGTGTTGGCAGAAACGGCGCGACGGAACAATCTGGAACACGTCGCCCCTGAGACAGTGGCCCACGCAGCGGCGCACCGTTGCACGGAATTCTTCGTCGCTCACCGTGGAGCTCGGACTGCCTACAGCCTTGAAGCCAAAGGTCTGCACGCTCTGGCGCAGCAGTGCTTTGCGCAGCTCGTCCATGCCTGCCTGTCCGCCAAGGGTGATGATAGTGAGCTTGTTATTGAAGTGGTCGAACACCAGAATGTCGCGGAACAGAGTGTAGACAATGTCGGGCGCGTCGTTCTTCGACAGTGTTTCGTCCTTTACTTCTATCTGTTCAAAATAGCGAACGGCATTGAACGACGTGTAGCCGTAGAGTCCGCAGTGGCTGCTTTGCTCGCCAGTGATGTCGAACCGCTGCAAGAACGCATTGAACGCATCGGCTATGCAGCTGCTGTCGAGTTGCTCGTCGGGGCTGCTCACAGTCCTCGTGCCATCGGGATAGCTACATTCAATGCGCCCGTGGGCAACAGCTATGCTGGCCAGAGGGTTTACGCCGATGAACGAACGGCTGTTGTCCTTGTCGTGATAGTCGCTGCTCTCCATGAGCACGCTTACTGCTCCGAGGTCGCGAAGCCGCAGATATACCCCCACCGGAGTGTGGAGGTCGGCCAGCATAGAGCTGACCATGGTGGTGTATGCGAATGTGTTGGTCTTAGAATTGTCCATACTCTTTTGCCATTTGTTTGTTGTTAAGATATGTCTGCACGTCTTTGTCACCGCGTCCGCTCACCGTGAGCACCACGATGTCGTCTTTGCTGAAGCTGATTTTGCTCAGTGCGGCAATGGCGTGGGCACTCTCTATAGCCGGGATGATGCCCTCCATGCGAGTCAGCTCGTAGCCGGCATAGATGGCTTCGTCGTCGTTCACGGCCAGTATCTCAGTCCTTCCGCGCTGCGCCAGATCGGCGTGCATGGGTCCGATACCTGGATAGTCGAGTCCTGCCGATATGGTGAAAGCTTCCTCTATCTGCCCGTCTGCGGTCTGCATCACCAATGAGCGTGCGCCGTGGATTATCCCGACCGTGCCACGGTGCATGGTGGCTGCCGTGCGGTCGGTGTCGATGCCGCTGCCACCAGCCTCGGCCAGCACTATCCTCACTCGCTCGTCGTCGATGTAATGGTATATCGTACCGGCTGCGTTCGACCCTCCGCCAACGCAGGCAACAAGGCAGTCGGGATAGTTGCGCCCCGTCTTTTCCATCAGTTGCTGCTTAATCTCTTCGGAGATGATGCTCTGCATACGTGCCACGATGTCGGGATAAGGGTGTGGGCCCATGGTGGAGCCAACGAGATAGTAGGTGTCTTGCGGATGGCAGCACCAGTCGCGTATGGCTTCCGAGCAGGCATCACTGAGCGTCATGTTGCCCGTTGTCACCGGATGCACCTCTGCGCCGAGCATCTTCATGCGCTCCACGTTGGTCTTCTGGCGCTCCACGTCGGTCTTGCCCATGAAAACCTCGCAGCGCATACCCATCAGCGCACACACCGTGGCTGTTGCCACACCGTGCTGACCGGCTCCTGTCTCGGCAATGATGCGCGTCTTGCCCATCTTCCGGGCCAGAAGAATCTGGCCTATGGTGTTGTTTATCTTGTGCGCACCGGTGTGGTTGAGGTCTTCGCGCTTGAGAAAGAGACGGCATCCGTACTTCTCGCTCATGCGTCGAGCCTCATACAGCGGCGACGGACGGCCCACATAGTCGCGCAGCAGGGCGCGGTATTCCTGTTGGAAGCTGTCGCTTTCGATTATTGGAAGGTAGGCTTGCTGCAGGTCGGTGACGCATTTGTATAGTATCTCTGGCACGTAGGCTCCGCCAAACTCGCCATAGAAGCCTTTGGAATCTATGGAGTATTTAGTCTTGTTGCTCATAATTGTGTTGTTTTCGGTATGTTGCAGTTTAGTTCTGAAGTGCTTGCATAAGGCTGTCGATGGCCTTTTCGGGGTCGCAAGTTTCGTTGAGAAGTGTCACAAACTTCGAGCCTATGATGGCTCCGGCGGCATTCTGCTGCGCACTCTCAAGTGTCTGGCGGTTGCTTATGCCGAAACCTATCATGCGGGGATTGCGCAGCTGCATGGCATTGATGCGGCGGAAGTACTCCAGCTTGGCGTCGCCGAAGTTCTGCTGCGCCCCGGTGATGCTCGCCGAACTGACCATGTAGATGAAGCCGTCGGTGTGTTGGTCGATGAATCGTATGCGTTCGTCGCTCGTCTCGGGAGTAATCATCATCACTACACGTATGTCGTAACGGTCGGCAATGGGCTTCACCTGCGACAGGTAGTCGTCGAAGGGCAAGTCGGGAATGATTACTCCGGAGATGCCGGCCTCCCTACAGTCGCTGAAGAATGTCTCAAAGCCGTAGTGCATCACCACGTTGAGATAGCCCATCCATACCAGAGGTATCGTGACTTGGTCTTTCACGGCTCGCAGCTGCGAGAAGAGCAGACTGGTGGTCATGCCGTTTCGCAGTGCCACAGTGCCCGCACTCTGTATCACAGGGCCGTCGGCAAGAGGGTCGCTGAAGGGCATTCCCACCTCAATCATGTCTATGCCGCGCTGCTGCAGGGTAAGTATCACGTCGGCTGTAATGTCGGCTGAGGGGCATCCGGCGCAGAAATAAATCGACAACAGCTTGCGTCCAGTGGCTCGCTGGTCGTCAAATAGTTGGTTTATCTTATTCATTTTGTGTTGGTTATTTGTTCTTGTTACTTACTTTAACTCGGCTATAAATCGCTTCACGAGTGCCGCGTCCTTCATTGCCGGTTCGATTTCAAAGCGCGAATTTACGTCTACTCCCAGCAACTGTGGATGGTTCAGGGCCTTAATCCGTACCGCATCGTCGGGGCCTATGCCGCCGCTGAGGATGAAAGGCACGTCAAACTTATAGTTGCTGAGCATCTGCCAGTCAAACTGTCTGCCGCTTCCGCCCTTGCCATCACACTTGGTATCGAACAGGAAATAGTCCACATGACCTATATACGGCTCGCATTTTGCGAAGTCAGATGCCTCTCCGATGCTGATGGTTTTCATTATTTCAATACCCGGACGGATGTCGGGATCAAGCGTGCGGCGCAGATTGTCAATCATCACGGGGCTCTCGTCGCCGTGGAGCTGCACCACATCGAGCTTGTAATTAACCACTCGCGTCAGGATGGTCTGCGGCATATCGTCGACAAAAACGCCCACCCGCTTGACTGGCTTTGGCCTATTTGCAGCCACTTCCCCACTCTCATCACCGCCTGACTCGGCTTTGCCAAACGAAGAATAATCAGGCAATAGTCCGCCACGACCACGTATCTGGCTCACAAAACGTTTGCTCTCACTCCAGAAGATGAGGCCTATCCAGTCGGCTCCGGCCTCCACCACGTCGCGAATATTCTGGGCATCGCGCATACCACATACCTTTACTATCATAGTTTGCTTATTGTTTGTTGCTCTTCTATTTCCGTAATAAGCTGCTTCAGGGCCTGTCCGGGGTTGTCGCAGCTCATAAGGCTTTCGCCAATCAGGAAGCCACGGTAGCCCACCCGACGCAGTTCTGCTATCGTGGCGGCTGTCTTCAGACCGCTCTCACTCACCTTCACGCTCTCTGCCGGCAGCAGTTCGGCCATGCGAAACGAGTTTTCGACATTTGTGACGAACGAACCCAGGTTGCGGTTGTTCACTCCGCACACCACGCCATCGGTCGAAATATGTGCATATTCGGCCTCTTCGGGAGAGTGCATCTCCAGCAGCACCTCCATACCAAGCTCCCGGGCTGTCGCCATGAGCTGCCGGCAGTGGTCCTTGTCAAGGCAGGCTGCAATGAGCAACACGGCAGAAGCCCCGCACTGGCGCGCCATGAAGAGCTGGTATTCGTCGACTATGAAGTTCTTGTAGAGTATTGGGATTGTTACACCAGAGGCTCTGGCCACCCGTATGAACTCGTCGTGTCCGGCGAAATATTCGCGGTCGGTGAGTATGCTCACAGCCGCTGCACCGGCCTGCTGATAGCTCAGCGGAACAATGTCGGCACGCGCCTGCTCGCTGATCCAGCCCTTCGAGGGTGAGCGGCGCTTGAATTCGGAGATGATGCCGGTAGCCGACTGCCTCAATGCTTCAGCCAGCGAACCTACGCTTTCGCCCAACAGCGGCTCTACCATGGCGTGGAGTTGCGGTTCGGGAAGCAAGTTCTTGAACTGCTCCACCTCCTTTAGTTTGGTCTGAACGATGTCTGACAATATATCTTTCATTTCTTTTCGTTGACGTGTTGACAAGTTAATGGGTTGACAAATTGACGTTTCTGACGAGCCAGCTGTGTGGCTGACGGGACATCAACTGTTTATTTCTACAAACTTCCGGAACGTAGCCAGGGCACGTCCGCTGTCTATCGACTCTCTGGCTATGTCGATACACTCCTCCACCGACTTGCTGCCTTTCTCCAGCACCTGTATTCCGAAGGCGGCATTGGCCAGCACAATGTTCTTCTGAGCAGGCAGCGCACGGTTCTCCAGCACACTGTCGAAGATAGCTGCGGCCTCTTCCTCGGTGGCTCCACCTACCAGTTCCTCGGGCTTTGCTATCTGGAAGCCGAGGTCGCCGGGGCTGAACACGCGCTCGTAGTCGTTGGTATGCACCTTGAAATCGCCCGTGAGCGAAATCTCGTCGTAGCCGTCGATTGAGTGAACGATGCCATAGTCGATGCCTATCTTCTCATAAACGCTGCTGTAGAGGCGCATCTGCTGAAGCGTTGCCACGCCCAGCAGCTGGCACTTGGGCTGCGACGGGTTTACGATCGGCCCCAGAAGGTTGAACACCGTGGGGAATTGCAGTGCCTTGCGGATAGGTCCTACAAACTTCATTGCCTTGGCAAAGAGCTGCGCATGAAGGTAAACGATGCCTGCTTCGTCCATCGAGCGGTTGAGCCTGTCGAGGTCGTCAGTGAACCTTACGCCGTGATTGGCTATCACATTGGATGCTCCCGAGGTCGACGTGGCTGCATAGTTGCCATGCTTGGCCACCTTGTAGCCAGCGCCTGCTATCACGAAGCACGCCGTGGTGGAGATGTTGAAGGTGTTTTTGCGGTCGCCACCGGTACCTACAACGTCTATGTATCGCTCGTGGTGCAGCGGTGCTGCCACTCCCGTTTCGAGAATACCGTCGCGGAAGCCCAGCAGCTCGTCCACACTGACACCGCGCATCTGCAAGCCAGTGAGCAGGGCGGTGATCTGTTCGTCGGGATACTCACTGCGAGTGATGCCCAGCAGTATCTGCTTAGTTTCCTCGCGAGTGAGCTGTTCGTGATTCAGGATTCTGTTTAAAAAGTCTTTCATTGTGTAGTTATTTGTATTGATTGAATGTTGTTAAACTTAAAAGAGGCCTGCCGTAAGAACGACAGACCTCTTGTTTGTTATGCTATTCACTTTTATCAACACGGCTGCGGCTCACGACTAATCATAATCTTGAGTTCTGCCACCACCATGCTGTAAATGTGAAATGTGTCATTTTGATTGCTATTTGTATGTTACGCTTGCAAAAGTACTAACATTTTTCTTTTCTGCAAATTATTTATCAGTTTTTTATCTCATACGTTTCAAATTCGTTTCAGACAGCTCCCGCCCCACTGCCAGGCTGCTCTCTCAGAGCCTTATGCCGAACGAGGCATTGACAAACCAGTCGTTCAGGTAGCCGCGACTGTCGTCGTGGTGATAGCGGAAGTTGTAGAACTGCCCGTAGGCATTGGCAAAGAACCTTCCAAAATTGTAGGTAAGCGACAGCCGCGCATCAAAGTTCACGGCCAAGCCGCTGTTGTATGACTCCTTGCCCGCAGGCGTTATGCACAGGCTTGAGTACCACCACTCCTCCCTTTCAGCGTCGCTGATGGTTTGGTCGTCGAACTTGGGGTCATCCATAAGCTGCTCTACGTTTGTCGAATAGTTATATCTTTTCTCCCTGTTCACTACCGTGAGCATCGGCATGGCCATAGCACTGACAAGCAGTCCGCGCGCGGGAACCCAGTTGAAAGCATAGCCCACGCCCAAGCTTCCCTGCCACATCTTCATACGGCCAACGCCATGCATCATATAGATAAGGTCGCCGTTCTTGTCCTTTGCATAGTCGGTGTGGGCGTAGTAGAACATTGCACCGACCATGAGCGACCCTGCCGAGCGCTTCTGCACCACCGACTGGTCGTAGGCCGCAGCGTATGAGAAGCGCTTACCGTTGAACATATAGTAGGCATCGGCTATCACTGTCTTGCAGCGGATGGCTTCCATGAGCTTCACGCGCTTGTCTTTATCAACGTCGCTACCATCGCCGAGGTCGCCGCTGACATCGAACTCGGGATTGTCGTTCTCAAACGAGTGTATGCGCAAGTTCACTCCATAGGCTCCGCCCGTTGCTCCGATGGTGAAGTAGCTGCCTTTGTCGCCGCCAACATTGACGGTGTAGCCGATGCCGTAGCCGCGGTAGCCGGCCCACACGCCCACATAGCTCGCCGGTTCGGTGGTGAGCTTAGGCGAAGCCTTGTATTTCACGCCTAATATTTCGCCCGAGGTTTCCATCTTCAGCACGCTTTGGTTCACGTTGCCCTTCACTATTATCTGCCAAGGCTTCTCTGGAGCATCTATATAGTTGCGGTCTAATCCTTTCACCGACATGGTGTCGATGAACGCGCCCACCTTTTTAAAGAAGCCTGCCACCCCTCCCTGTGCAGCACACTGCCCGCATACGGCAAGCGACATCAGTATTATTAAGTATCGTTTCATGGTTGCATATATTATATAAAGAGGTGAGGGGTGAGACGGTTTGGGGTGAGAGGTCAGACATACCGCCCTGACTCCTATTACTCGTTAAGGAACTGCTCCACGTCGGCAGGATGATAGGGTATGCGTTTCTCGCCAATGAAGCGGCATCCGTCGGCTGTTATCAGCACATCGTCCTCTATTCTTATGCCGCCAAAGTCCTTATAGGTCTCTAAAAGGTCGAAGTTGAGGAACTCCTTGCAGTGTCCCGAAGCCTTCCAATCGTCGATAAGGGCAGGAATGAAGTAGATTCCAGGCTCGTCGGTGACGACAAAGCCTTCCTCGAGTCGGCGCCCCATGCGCAGCGCATTGGTGCCGAACTGTTCGAGGTTGGGGCGCACCTCGTCGTCGAAACCTACGTAGATCTGTCCCAGACCCTCCATGTCGTGTACGTCCATGCCCATCATGTGACCCAGTCCGTGGGGCAGGAACATGGCATGGGCACCTGCGCTGACGGCATCATCTGTGTTGCCGCGCATCAGTCCGAGCTCTTTCAGCCGCTCGGTCATAAGGCGGCACACGCCGAAATGCACGTCGCGATAGCACACTCCGGGGCGTGCCACGGTTAGCACATAGTCGTGACATTCCTCCACGATGCGGTAGATGTCCAGCTGCCGCTCGGTGAATCGTCCGCTCACGGGGAAAGTGCGTGTGTTGTCGCTGCAATAGTGGCTCATGGTCTCTGCTCCGGCATCACACAGCGCAAGCCTGCCCTCCTCGAGCAAGGCCATCGACGGATTGCCGTGCATTATCTCGCCGTGCTGCGAGAATATCGTGGCAAAGCTCACCTGAGCACCCAGCGACCGCGCTATGCCGTCGACCTGTCCGCCCACGTACTTCTCTGTCACTCCCGGACGCGTCAGGCGCATGGCCGTGGTGTGCATCTGGTAGCCTATCTCTGCCGCTTTCTCAAGCTCGGCAACCTCCTCGGCAGTCTTGCAGGAGCGCATCTTCACCACGGCGCGTATCAGTGTGAGCGAGGCTTCGTCGCGCTGGCGCGAATGATGGATGCCCAGCAGGTCGGTGATGGTGAGCATGGTGTCGTGGCGATAGGGCGGCAGGAAGTGCAGGGTGCGCCCTGCAGCACGCGCCTGGCTGCAAAACTGGCTCAGGGCCGACATCGGAGCCGTCTGCGCAACGCCCACGCTGGCTGCCATCTGGCTAACGCTGTCAACTGAACCGTACCAAACTATGTCTTCTATGTCAATGTCGTCGCCGAAGAGAAGCTCGCTGTCGTTGTCTACGTCGATAACTCCCACGAGGCCCGGCTGAGCCAGTCCGAAATAGTAGAGGAACGAAGAGTCCTGACGGAAGGGGCTATAGGCGTTAGAGGGATAGTTACATGGCGACTCGTTGTTGCCGAAAAGGATTATTACGCCGCTGCCGACAAGGCGCTTCAGCTCGTTGCGGCGGCTCAGATATGTCTGTTTGCTGAACATTGTTGATGTTGGTTTTTAATTATTGGGTGCAAAGATAAGAGTTAAGAAACAAACAGGCAAATGATTATGTAGTTTTAATCATTTGCCTGCCAGATGTTTGTCTGTATGTCAATGCACTGATGTCGGGGAAAAACAGCTTATCTAACGACAAACTTCTTGCCGCTGCAGAGATATATTCCAGGCCTCAGTGCCGAGCGATTGAAATGCTCTGCCACCTTCCTGCCTTGCATATCATAGACTGCGCCGGTCGTTTGCAGAGGTTCCAAGGTTGTCTGCGCTATGCCTGTATTGTCGAAGATGGGTTCAAGATGGTAGGTCATGTCCGCCACATTCATGGTTAAGGCATAGGCAACAGCCGCTTCGGGCTGCCACGGCAGATAGAAGAACTCGCCGGCAAGCGACAACTTGCCGGTGCTATTTCCGCCTTTGTAGACGATTATCTTGCTGGTTCTGGAGCTGAAACAGTCGTATTCCGAATTGACTCCGGGCACAACGACAAAGTGGTCGTACCATCCGTCGTCCTGCACAGGTATCTCGGCATAGAAGTTAACGCCATCGACGGTGGTCATGGGCAGCGACTTGTCATCAAAATCCATCTCTTGCTGCTGGCCGGACAATATTGGCTCTAATCCTATGACATAGAAACCGCACTCGGCAAAGTATGGAATATCGGCATCTGCATATATTCTGAACGTCGCTGAGCGTGCCAGATACTCGGTGCCATCGTTGTTGTAGCTGCCATCAACAAAGGCATCAACATACTTTCTCTTAGTTCCCGGAGCCTGTCGTGGGGCTGAATTGTCAGGCATGGCTTCTTTTCCAAAGACAGAAATGACTTTAGGAATATATGCAGAATAGAGTGTCAGGTCGTTATAGAGATTAACTCTGGTTGAGCTGCCGAAGTTTATGTAAGCACTCGACAAGTCTGCATTGGGCTGTTTCAGGTCGAAGAGTCTCACACTGCTGTCGTCACCTGCCATCGCCACTTCGTATTCATTCGCCGTCAGCTCTATCGGAGCTTGCTCTTCGTTGAGCGTCAGGTTCTGGCTATAGGGAGATGTCTCTTCGTCAGCCAACTTATGGAACACATAAATGATGTTTCCCATATCGTTGATGTTGAACGTCACTGAGTAGTTTCCTGCCGGAACGGTAATCTTACTATCCTCTCCGGCAGCGCACCGAACGGCTGAGCCAAAGCGACTATACACCTTGTCGCCAACGACAGTATGGTCGCCTGTGTTTAGCGAGAACGCCACACTGCCGCCATTGGCCGTAAATGCCACTTCGGTATCTTCCTCAAAGGTCTGCAGCATGTACCAATGACGGTTGTTGGTCATATCGGTTGCTGTCATCTTGGTGCCATTCAGCTCCACACTTTCAAAGCCGAAGCCGGGCTCTTCCACTTTCTCTACCGTCAGGCGGCCTCCCTTTCCGCTCTCGGCTGTGGCAACATGAAGGCGATACCATCCGCTTTCGGCTACTACTATCTTGTTGCCGCCCGCCTTGGCAGTCGCTACGCCCTGCCCGGAAGCATTGACATCCAGCGTTGCCGCCGTTTGCTCAAAGTAATTGAGCTTGTCAACCACACTCAGCTCGGCATCTTTGTCAATATAGAGCGTGGCCGTTGCATCGCTCACCAGCCCGTTACGTCGGTCGGGCATTGTGCCGTTACGCGGATTCATGGGTATGACGTATTTGCCTAAACACCAGGCTTCGCTCAGCCATACGCCAAAAAAGTCTACGACATACCATGAAGAGGGATTGTAGGGGTGCTTGAACGAATACAGCTGAAGATGTAACACGTTTGACACAGCTGCTGGCTCGGCGTTGGCTGAGGCGGCATTGTCGATGGCTTCGCAGCGGAAATACACGTCGACGGGTTCACCGGTCAGCTGCTTGCCTGATTCCGACAGCTGCCGGTTGATTTCTGAGGCCATGAGTGAGCAATTCCAGCTATACGACTTGCCGTCGCCGGGCCGTGGCGAAGGCTGCGGTATATCCTCGATGCCCTTGCGCGGTGCAGCATTTGCACTGCTTGCAAACTCCGAAAGGGTTACGTCGTCGCTGCCGTCGAAGCTGCCAGTGAGCGAGAAAGCCATCCTGTAGCGCAGAGAGGACTGCCCATCGGCTTTTTCCCACCTGAAACCGATGGACTTCAGGTTGTCCAGATGAATGGGCTTCGATGCGTCTACTGATGTGGTAAGCTTGAAATCTCCCTGTCCAAAGGCAGCTGTGGCCAACATGAACAGCAGTAGAGTGAGTCTGATTTGTTTTCCTAATAACATTTAAATGATTATTTGTTAGTTAATTTCCGTTATCTCACAGGTCGTGCAAAGGTACTACTTAACGGGCAACTTGCAAAATAAAATCACCTTTTTCGGGGCAAAAAGGATACTTGTGCAGCTGCGATTGCTTTATCATAAGACCTATAACATATATAAGGCACATAGGTATTATAAGGCGAATATGCCATTCCCAACTATGGGGAGATTGAGATGAGTCACCAATATGGGCCATATTACCGACCAATATGGGCCATATTACCGACCAATATGGGCCATATTACAAGCCCACTACCTACTCCTCCCCAAGGG
>ODAJ011976332.1_pt1 | contig 17809 bp, 15 predicted proteins | sample 1539241 | NCBI WGS metagenome assembly ODAJ01 (sample SAMN02144231, study PRJEB22623) | gut metagenome | biome: sheep rumen | host: Ovis aries | place: New Zealand
TTTGCAGGGAACAGAACAGCTCCGACAGTCAGGAAGATAATCTTGATGTCCAACCAGATGCTCCTGTGCTCAATATACCAGATGTCGCGTATCACACGGCCTTCCATCATCCACAGCTCAGGCGTGTCGCCTCGCCATCCCGTCACCTGTGCCCAACCTGTCAGACCGGGCTTCACAGCATGGCGGTCCATATAATAAGGGATAAGCCTGGAATAGTACTCCGTATGTGCCAACATGTGCGGACGCGGCCCGATAAGGCTCATGTCACCCACGAGTATATTGTATATCTGAGGTAACTCATCAATACTCGTCTTACGCATAATCTTGCCAAACGGAAACTTACGCGGATCGTTGAGCGTGGCTTGCACCCTGTTTGCATCGTCGTTGACGTGCATGGAGCGAAACTTATACATCTTGAACGTCCTACCGTTCAGACCCGTCCGTTCCTGATTAAAGAACAGCGGCCCGGGACTCTGATATTTGATAATAAAGGCTATGATAGGGAAGAAGGGCAGGAACAGCACCAGTATCACCAAAGACACGAGAATATCGAGTCCTCGATGGAAAATGTTGAACAGTATGTGGCTCTTGCCGCTTCCTTTCATCACTATCACACTTTAGACTGTTTCACCTTTTTCCGCTCCTCCCAGACGAGTCGTGGCAAAATCTTGATGAACCCCCAGTAGCGAGGCACATTTTTCTTCGGTTCCTCAAAAGCCCTGTAGAGCCACTCCAAACGCAGCCGTAGCATCCATTTAGGCGCACGTCTAACAGGCCCCACTCCCGAACGGAAGTTGAACACAGCTCCATAGCCAAACATTACGCCCCGCTTCAGATAGGGCAACAGCCTCGCCATAAACCGTTCTTGCTTGGGTGCACCAAGCGATACCCAGATAATGTCAGGTTCATCGGCATTGATCATCTCTGCGATGCCCTGATAGTCAAAATCCTCGACGTTGCGGAAGGGCAGCGAGACAAACTGCATATCAGCAATTTTGGGGTCAATAGCCATCATGTTCTTCTTCAGACCTTCTAACACCTCAGGCGTACTCCCTAAGTAGAACTGCCTAAAGCGCTTCATAGCAACCAGCTTGTCAAACAAGTCACCGCCAATATAGCTGTCTAACGGCTCATGATGTATGCGTCCTAGGATCTTAGCCAGCACCGACCCGTCGCATTGGTTCACCAGCGACCCATTGACCACCTCCAAGAACTTTGGGTCTTTATTAGCCACCGTCAGGTTGTTCGACTCAATGGCACACACATACCCGGGAATGGCCTTTTCAATAGCCTCGAATACTGTGTTTTCCACCTTTCTACGGTCGAACTCTATCTTTACGTTGAAGTAAGTCTTATTATTCATCTCTTCCATTGGACAACAAAATGCTTTCTAGAATAGATTTCATGTTCTCCTCAAAACGATCAAGAGTAAAATATCGGGAAAAAATCTCACGTCCGGCTTTACCCATCCTCACTCTCAAGTCCGGATTGTCCAAAAGCTTCTTGATACAGTCAGCCAATGCTGTAGCGTCTTTTTTAGCGCAGATAAGACCGTTGACACCATGCCGTACTACATCTGGGATTCCACCCTCGTCAGTCGAGATAACAGGCAGGGCGTAAGACATTGCTTCGAGGTTGACCAGACCAAATGTCTCTTTATCATAAAAGGTGGGAAAGAGGAAAATATCTGCATTAAAAAAATACTCTGTTTTCTCCTCTCCGTATTTTTTCCCGTGGTAAGTCACATAATCTTTCAGATGCCTGGCAGCCACTTCAGCTTCAAACCTACATCTGTCTATTTCTGCTGTTTCATCTCCTACGAAATCACATTCAAATTTATATCCCTCATCAAGAAGCTGCTTTAGCGCGTCCAATAGCACAATTACCCCTTTGCTTTCTATCAGATTGCTGAGGAATAGTAGCCGGGGAACGTCATTTTTGCGCTCCCTGTATTCATAATCAACGTTTGGAATCCCATTGGGACAGACAAACACGCTGTCACGCTTTACATATTTCTTGATATCCAGATACAAAGTATCAGCGAGGATTATTACCTTGATATGATTGAAGAATACGGAATAGAGCTTGTCGTCCAGCCAGTGCTCTTGGCGCATACTAACTCCTTTGTTATGGAAATGTGCCACCACTTTGCATCCCAGCAATTTCAGCCATTCTACCACGGTACAGTCCTTATAGAAAGGCCCATCTTTTGTATTAGGTGTCACGTAAACCAAGTCAGGCTTAAACGATTTAACCTCCTTACGTATTGTAAGCAACAGGCTGATGAAATTCATGAGTTTTCTAAAACCTACTCGCTGGATGTCCTCAAGCGAGGCTGCTATGCTTAGGTTGATATATCTACAGTCAAACGTACTGTTGATAATTTTGCTGTCTTGAATATATCTTCCCACCACAGCAGCCCCATGGACAGGAGGTGGAAGGTGAAGTACAAATAAAATACGTGGTTTCATTATCTCTCCTGATAGTTCTTCACACAATTATTCTTTCGATGCCAAGGAAGTGGTATAGGTGCTCAATGTCATTACTAAAGCGTCTCAAGTAGTTCTTAATACCGACCAGACATGCCTGATAGGTCTCTTCGTTGAGTACTGATGCAAAGTCAAAAGTGTTTATGTCATCATACAGCACACCGACATGCTCATCTTCCACAAATTGCAGGGCTCTGCATCTGTGTCCTATGATGGGAACCCCGTGGAAAAGCATGTCGAGCACCACTCCACTGCTTTTCTCTGTGTATGCCCCGATGTAATTGAGTATGGCATAACGACTGCTGTTGAGCAGTTTATCATACTGCTCATCCGTCAGGTAGTCCAGCTGTACTGTCAGATTAGTGCATCCCTCTGCTGCCTGACGTATGATGTTTACTTCACTGCTTTCCTCGGCATACCCGGAAATAAGATAACTGTACGGCTTGCCTCTTAGTGCCAGCGCAGCACCAGAAATTCCTTTTTCGTAAACGATACGTCCTAGTGTGCAGAAATCATAGCACTTCTCGTGATAGTTGCCTGTGACATTGTTGTTACTGCTGACGTAAATGTAGTCAGGCAATACAAGATAGGGCATCTCGTATGCTCTTCCAACGATGTCGTTAGGGCATAGAGTTCCTTTCAGAATCTTTTTGCCACGCAAGCGCATTGCCATACGATAGTAAGGACGCATCATAGGCTCCTCACTATATTCCACATGATATATGTTACGTTTCTCCCAGCAAGTGAAGATGAGGCTAAACAGAATCTGTGCAGGTTTTGACTGCTGAATGATGATGATGTCGCTTGGTGTTGTCTGCCGCATCAGGCTCTTGGCGTTTCTTATCATGCGGAAGAATGATTTGAGTTTCGACAGGCCCTCGCTGATGTCACAAGGTAATGACATTAACTCTGCATCGGAGAACCTCTTTCGATAAATAGGGCCTCCTGCAATTTTCACCTCACAAGACTTACTGAAGATTTGTTGGTAGTTAGACGCAAAGGCATAGAAATGCCCTGCACACACTCCCCCGTTGTTATAACTCTTCAAGTCGGCAATGACAATACGTTGCATTTCTCTAAAGATTTGACAGATTAGCCTCAGATATTCTTTATGCGATGTTTCAACTCGGTTGCCACCCGGTCGAGACAGGCCACAACCGACCTTGGGAACGGTGGGTACTCCCTGCGTTCGAATGATGCCGTATCGAAATCGAGAGCGAGCAGTTCCAGTTCTCTATCACTCACCTGGCGTCCAAAGAGCCTGCCGCCACAGCGCAGGGTAGTCAGCAAACGTGGCTTCATGAGTTCTGGATGAAACGTGAGGCAGTAGTTACCATAAGTCTCAAACTCTGAGAAGGCCTGGATGTTACTCATGTCGCAATGGTCAATGATATTCTCCACCCAGTCCTTTCCCTCATCTGCCAGTTTTGCAACAAGTTCTTTCATTACTTGCGTACTTACCATCATGTGCTCGGAGATAAAGCTGTGGGCAGCAAACTGCGTGATACCGGTCAGTCTGGTAATAGTGTCGAAATAGGGCTGATGATGTTCCTTCTTTGGGTTGAAGAGGATGGTGTCTTCATCGAAAAACGAGAGCCGCTGCAAGGGAATGGTGTCGGCATCCCATATCAAGTAATACCCTTTAGCATATTGAGTCAGTGCAAACCCCATTTTCAGGAATTGCTGAAAATACCATCCAGTCATATTCGCTTTATTGTGACGAGCCAGCAATGACCTGACACGGCCGAAGGTGAGCGAGTCGAGCATTTTATTTTCATCGATAAGTTCTACATGGTGCTCTTTTCGGAACGAACTTGGAAAGTCACTGAAGCACGATTCACTCGTGATGACATATAGCACACCTTGTGTCTCAATGTTTTTCCTGACCCAACGTATGGTTTTCTTCAGTATGCCGCAGTCCTTATAAGAGACCGGTATAATAATATCAAACTGTTTCTTTTCCATAATTATCAAGTTGCATCTCTTTCTTTAGAGCTTCACACCGTAAGAATTCCGACTTATAAGGTTCCTCTTCTGTCCAGCGTGCTCTTTTATGCAGTTCTATAGCCGCGACACCTCCTATCAACATGTCGGGGTGCATGCAACTTTTGTTGACAAGAGAACAAGACGAAAGTGTGCATCCGCTAGCTATTGTTATATTCTTGGCGACAACAGTGTTACTGCCTATATATACATGGTCGCCTATCTTTTTCTTTTCGCCATCAGCTATGACAATATTATTCTGAAGGCAGCAATAGTTTCCTATACTTGCACTTCCATTGATTACAATTGTTGAGAGATGGCCAATTCTGACCCCATATCCCAACACATCCAATGGTATATCGAAATGAGTTTTTAGTTTTAGTCTCTCGTAGCGGTATTTATAGTATGCATACCTCAAACGCCAATAAATGTTTTTGTCCTTTTTGGTTTTTGCGTATTCTGCTTTTCTCAACATTCTCAAGAAAGACCTTATTGGCGATGGTGCTATCAAGCGTTTCAATACTCCATGTGGAAACACCTGTTCGTTCATGATTTCGTCTGCTCGCAGATAGAATTCTAGTTCTTTCTTACTATTTATCATATTTTTCTTGAAGAATAGAGGTATAAATATTCTGCAATGACTCTACAATACTTTGCTCGTCGTGTCTCTTCTCTGCTTGAGCAGCAGCCTGTGCTCCCAATTGCGCGGCAAGAAGAGGATTCTGCTGTAGCATCCTGATTTTTGTGCACGCTGCGTAAGCATCGTTAGCTGGCACCAGCAAGCCCGTCACCCCGTCTTCAACAAGCGTAGACATCCCTCCTACATTAGCAGCCACAACTGGCACTCCTATCAGTTGTGCCTCACATACGCTATTGGGGCTGTTCTCTATATATGAAAGATGAACATAGCATGTACATTTTTGCAAGTGCTCTATCAGTTTTTCCGAAGGCTGGCTTCCCACACACATTACATTTACTTCATCTGCTTTGATATTAGTCAGCCGTTCTGCCCATTCTACGTCATTCACGCCACAGACAATCCACTTGAAACTATGTTCTTTTTTTAGCAGTGCCGCTGTGCGAAGAATTACATCTGCTCCCTTGTACGTCGCATCGTTGATAATAGACACGACGTACATCGGCCGGTTTTCATCATAATGCCATTTCTTGCACTCATAGAACGGGCGGCGCAGTAACTCGGAACAATAAAAATAACAGGCATCTGGAGCCATAAGGTTACATACCATCTTGTCCCATGCCGTGCGGCCCATGAAAAAGTGCGCCTTGCTACAAGCCTCTTTCTCCCATAGCAAAGCATTGCTCAGATAAAGTTGTCCAAGTAATTTCTGAGGATTCAATATAGCTTTTATTTTGTCCTTTGCGACATTGTAACCTGGCGGATACCAAGCATCATATATGGGGTGCATCCATCCCTGAATATGAATGACAATAGGAACGCTTGTGAAACGGCAAGCCAACCCCATAACAGTCTCTGTGCCAAAAATCTGAATGATGTCGGGTTTGAAGTCGTTGATGGCCCAAGCCATCTGTTTGGTGTAATCGCGCTCCTGCTGCACACGCGAAAAGCGAAGTGGCAGGCTGGCTTTCTCCATGAGATAGTATGTAGTGCCGTTAATCTCGACCTTTTTCTTTCCTTCGGGATGAATGAAAGCCAAGGCTAACTGCGCTGTGCCCCGTTTCTGCAATGCGGTCTGCAAGCAGGCAATCCACGACCCATCTACTCTGGCCTTCTGACCACAGTCAGTCTCATATCGACCGGGATTACCCGTAAACCAAAGGATTCTCATCTTACTCTTCTTTGTTCCAATTAGTTTCTGACCAGTTTGCTTCTTACAGATTCAAGAACTATATTCCTCTCTTCGCGTGTCATACCTGCAATAGCTACTACAACAGTAGTGGAACCCGTTGTGAGGATCACATTGACTAACATCCTAACAACTCCGGGATTCCATTGATATACTATAATCGTGGGAACTACAAGAGCAAGCAGTGTGACGACAACAATCCTGACAAGGACATCACTAAAAAAGGGAACGATACTGATTCCGATAAGGTGCTTCATGACAAAAAGCCTGACAACGATGGCAATAGCATAGAACAAGATAAACAAATAATAGGAAATTTCCACAGGTGCTCCTATTTTGTAAGCAATCCACGCAGATGGAAACACCAGTCCTATTATGAAAGTTGTTAGGATTGAATATGTTTTTATTTTACCCGTAGCATGAATGGCTGTAGAACTGGTATTTCCCACGACTGTTACACACGAACAAATAACTGACAGACGTATGAATAAAGCTGTGTTTTCAGGTACCTCTACTAACCAAATTTTGAGAATCGTCTCTGTCTCATATATAAGCGGAAGGGCAAAATAGAGCATGAGAAAAAAAGAATATTTGGCACCTCTTGTAACAAAAGTCTCCATTGCCTTTAATTCGCCATTAGCATAGCGTTTTATGATTTGGGGATTTATGGCAGTTGTGAAACTGTTTGCAAATCTGGCTACGGCTGTTTCCACACGCGTAGCAATCCCTCGTGCAGCATTTGTGGTAACGCCAAAAAAGATGTTAAACAGCAGGTTGACACCTTGTGTGTTGAGCACAGTAGCTCCGTATGACATAAAATTCCACCCAGCATAGCCAGCCATTTCCTTGAGTATTGACTTGTCGTAGGCCAACCTATAGCGTGTCTCTTCAAAATGTGTACGGCAGTACCATATATATGCCCCCCGGAGAAAGAGCGAAACAACAACCAAGAGCAGTGCATATATCACCAGTTTGTCCCATGGTGATATGTATAGCAAATAGACTATAAGCAATTTCAGTACTCCCTCAATGATTGAGATATATGCGAACACCGTCATTTTCTCATGTGAAATGACAACTCCCTCGTATGGTACATTAAGCAGTGAGAGTGCCATTTCTGCCATGCCGAACTGGAGTACCCAGAAAGCAGCATTCATCCGCCCTTCAGGAATGACTAACTCATTGTAAAGGTACCAAAGACCAAAAGACTCAACAATGATGACAAGCAGCAAAGCCAAAGCCAATTGTATGTTTACGCCTGTAATGAAAACCCGTGCCAACTTGTCGTTGTCGCCTTTCCCCATCTCAAAAGTCAGGAATCGGCTGATGGCCTGTGACAAAGGAGCGGAAATCATGGAAAACATGGATACGAATCCCGCCACGACGCTATAAACCCCATAGTCGCTCACTCCAAGTATGTCGAGCACCACACGGCTGGTATACAGCATGATGAACATCATTAGCGTCATTCTAATGTATAACGCTATTGTGTTCTTTGCTATTTTCTTGCCCGACTGTTCTTTAGTTTCTTTTTCCATTAGTCATGCTATTGCGACGACAAAAGGCTAATAAGTCGCCAGATAGTACATGTAGGCAAGGACAATGATGGCCAATGGGATGATGGCCAGTCCGACCCAAAGCTTGAAGTTGGGGTGTGAGGTATCTCTTTTCATAATTGTTTGTTAGCACCTATTATAGGCATCTTTGCATCAGCATCTCGTTTCTGCATTATCCTCATCGTCAGGTCGATACGCAGGAGTCTGAGCAGTTCCAGTTTTGAAATATCCGACGGTTTGGCAAATATGTCTTGTATGAAAAGCCGGAACTCAGCATCGGTCATCCGTCTGAACTCTGGAGAATAGCACAATGCCATTAAAAGGAAGAGCGTCACATCGAGAATCTGGAACATATAGGGATTCTCTATCCATCCGAATGTCCAGTGGAATGCCAGTATAACCCCCATCATCTTTACATATACGTTGCGTGAGCGGTAAAAGGCGATGATGGAGCCGAAGAGGTACATGATGAACACCAGTATGACTCCCACAATACCATCCCAGATGAAGATGTTTATATGGCCTACCTCCGAAGCAAACCGCTCATCGTCGTCAATTCCCGTTGCACCTTCTGCTTTCCCGTCCAGATAAAAGAAATGGGGCGACGAATAGCCACGCGCCGGCGTGCGGCCTATCCACAGATGATCGTTGTCGAAAGCTGAGGCAATAGACTCCAAGTAGATGAATGTCCGCGTGTCCTGTGTGTAGTCCTCCCCTTCCTCGTCATCCGATAGTGTGCTGTATGTCACGGTGGCGTGTTTCGATATGTCGTTCATATTGGGATCGAAAATGTTGTAACTGCCGGTCAGACCCAGCGTAAGCAGGATTATGCCTATGGCATAAGGCACCCAGTGCATGAAATTGAAAGCAATATTTCTCAGGACTACGGGAAACATCGACACGATGAATACCATGAGCGTGAACATCTCTTTGAGAAGCCCTGAGCGATTATCCAAAGCCAAAGCTATGACGATGAACACCACGGCTGTCACCCATTTCCACTCTGTTGACATAGCATCGCAGAAACAGATGTAGATGATGAAGAAGGGACAGAGAAAATAAGGATACGCAGAAAGGGGCAATGCCCATCCGAACAGCAGTAGTGCCATTACGGGCAGACCTCTGTTGAGCAGCCTGAGCGTGACGATGCAGTTGGCAGGCTTGGCAAAGAGAAAAACAGAGATAGGCACTAGTGTGTACATCGTACCCCTGACAAACTGGTTCATTACCCAGTATGTCTTAATCATGAACACCCCCCTGACAATACAGACGACAGCCCATATGAGGTAGAGGAATATGAAGACATAAACGGGGTTCTTGTACAGTCTGTTTCTTATAAGGCTGTAAAAGCTAACGCCGATGATACTGTAGGCGCAAACATAGTATAGCAGCGTGTTGCTAATCTTCACCTTGCTCTGTATAGTGACTGACGGCAGTGCCATGAGGCACAACATCACCCCGGCAAAGAGCATTACATGGCGGTTAGAAATCCTTATCATGCTTTTCTGTGCATTCAAATAGACTCGGCTTGGGCAGCAGTTGCTCGAATCTGTGCTTGATGTCAGCAATGAGACGCACAAAATCCTGATATGCCGAAGAGTCGTTCAGAACAACAATCTTTATTTTTTCGTCGGTCAAGTCAGTGGACAAATCGTCTAACTGCTGTTCTACATGAAAATAGTAATGCCTCTCAGGAATCTGCCAAGCCTTAGTAAACTCACCCTTGCACAACCGCCAGTAGCGGAACAGCCAAGGACTGATATCACTAGTACTGCGGAAGCGTTGCCTTGTGGTAGCCTCCATAATTCCAGGGCAAAAGCGTCGTACTTCCCCGATGGTGTGCTTCTGCAAGGCCAGGGCAGAGTGTGGATCCAAGAAGCTTGCAAACTGCGGGTTCAGCAAAGACTGTATGTTGCCGCGCAATTGATGCCATCCATAGCCAGTCCAAAACCACTTGCTAAAATGTCTGAACAGGGTTGCGTACTTGTCGAAACGGCTGTTGATGACATTTACATTATTGCTCACGATGTGGTTCATCATGTCGTTGCCCTGTTGCCCCCGCCACCAGGTGACAGCAACGTCACAAGGCTGACCATTGCGGAAGAAATAATCTTGACCAACGTTGCCAACAAGAAACACGTCATCGTTGAAATATACGAAATCCCCACTCAGACCCTCTATTTTGTCGAGGCACATCTCTATGGCGTTGCTGTTGAAGGTGGGTAGAGACTCTGGCGGCATAATGTCACTATGCTTTACCAGGTGAAGTTTGGGATGCTGGGTGTTTAGCCATGACGGCAGTTGACCGTTTGTCACGAAGTGGATTCGCCGCACCCACGGTGCAAACTGTTCCACACCTCGGAACCAGTAGCGCAACAGATGCCAGTCACGGTAGCGCGGCTCGCTATCATCAATGTTACTGGTATTGGCAGGCAGCCATTGGTGGAAGGCTGCCTGCCACTGAGGATCCTCATTATCTACCCATGTTATGACAAAGTCAATATCCATGAAGTATTACTTCCACGGAGTAGCAGTTGGGTCGTAGTAGTTGTTGTCGTAGCGATAGTCACTCCCCTTCTTGTTGTAGTACCAGTCCATATAATTGTATCCCTTGGCATCGCGCCAGGCCTTATAGTACTTAAAGGTCTTATCAATGCGGACTCCCGGCTCTGGGGCTTTCCAGTCGGCCACACCCGACAGGCTGATGGCGAAGGGGAACTCACTATTATTGCTTACAAACTGCGAGGCAAAATAGTTGATGTTAATAGCACCATCTGCTACATCAAGTTTCTTACCCAACGAGGTGATGGGATCGCCAGGGATGTGTATCTCGGTACGTCCCTGACCAATGTTGGTTGTACCGTCAGCCAGTTTGGCTTGTGCCACGAGATAGGGTCTGTATGTCAGACTTGCAACCCCGACATTGGCGTTGGACAGGTCGCGTGTGACTACGACTTCCGTCTCACCCCTCTGAAGAGCCTCGCGCTGGTCGGTGAACACGATGACACTGTTGGTGGCAGCCTCCCATCGGTTGGGCATCTCCTTGCCATTCACGGTAACCTTTAAATTGCTGACGACACCCTCCTCACCAGCGGGGAACTGCACGTAGAAAGCATTGTGGTCGGAGGCGGCATCGAGTGTGCTTACCAGGCGGAACTTGTCGCTCACGGAGTAAATCTTATTCTCGACGGTATAGGTCTGCGACTGCTCGTGCTCTACAATGACATCGTTCATGTCGAAGTCATAGCCGTCAGGCCATTTGTCCTCGAAAGCGTAAGTAGAGATGGTATGGTAGTTCTCCTGATGCAGTTTGACATCGCTGTTAGAATGTTTTACAGAGCTATAGTCTTTGCGTTCCAAAGCGAAGAGAATATCATTATACTTACCGTCGGTACCATCCTCCACAGAATAAACAATCAGTTCCTCACCATATAGCTTCTGGGTATGTTTTACATAGCGTGTCTTGATGGAAGTGGTGAAAAGCGACAAGTTGGTGGCTTTGGGGTTGGTATTGCAGAAGTTAGTGTTACCACTATTGCCGCGCCAAGGCAAGTATCGAGAATTTGCCTGGGTGAATACAAGCTTACTCTTATAGCCACCGGCACTTTCATCTCTCATGTCAATACACAGGAGATTTCCATCCTTATACCATCCTGGGTCATACGCATCCGCACAGAACCAGAAACCTACCGTGTAACCCTTGGGGAATATTTTGCTGATGGCACCGGTTTCCGGGTCTTTGAACAACAGTTGCACTCGGTCGCCAGCACGCAGCGGCGCATCTTCCTTGTAAATGCTTTTACCCGTATTGGTAGTATTATTCATGGGCTGTCTGCTACCTCTATTATGTGGATTGCCTGACGAGACTTTTAATGTTGAGATGTCAATAGCCTGATTTACCGATGCACTGGGGAACAGCACGATGCGCTCAAGAGCGTTTCCTGCAGCCACCGTGGTGGGTTCCTCGTCAGTCTTGTAGATATAATAGCCAAAGGTGTTCTGATAGGCAGCGCTCTCGCTGATGAAAGTCACCCACAACTCAGAACCGTCGTAGGATGTTGTGATGGTAGAACCGTCGGCATTTTCTACCACCGTAGTCTCACCATCCATTATTTGGTTAATATCCTCAGCTTGCAGCTGCGTGAATGAACTCTTGTTGGCATCCACCCAATTATTCTGTTCACGAGCCAGGTCAAGTGCATTGTCCTTGATGACCTGATGAACAGACTTTAACCCATTCTCATTGCCGGTCTTACCGTAGTGGTAGTCCAGCTCGTACTGCCCGTTCACGACGGCCGTGGTGGGCATCCAGCGGTCGATGCAATAGAAATGACCCATTTCGCTCTTGGACACGGTCGACAATGTCTTGTAGCCTCTGGTTTGATCTTCAGCACTAATGGTACCTTCGTGTACAGTGACATACTTGTCGATGTCGAAGAGCGTCAGGCTCGTGCCGTCGTCCTGTATGGTCGTGATGTTTCCGTCGCCATCTACGGTTGTCGTGCCAGCAGCCCTCCGCATTCCGCGGGTTGCCCGAGTACCGTTGAGCACCAACTGACCGTTCTTTACCTCAGCGGTCATCACTCCGAGACTGGGTTTGGTAGGACTGACAATCCACACTTTGGTAAGTGCTGCGGGAAGTTCAACAGTGGTGTTGAGCGAACCGTTTTGGTCGGTGAAACCAGAATAGAGCATGTCGGTGTGCATCTTTGCCGTAATCAGGTCGACTTCGGTGGGATATACGGCCACGACTTCCTCGGCAGCCTGTGACCCAAAGTCAATGGAAAGGAGCTTTTTCTCGCTGGTTTTGAAGGCGAAAGACTCTATTCTTTCCTTCACATCGTTAGTGTTGAAACTGTCTTCCTTGTCCGTACAACCAGTAAATGTACCTGTCGCTACTCCCATGATGGCCAGTACCGCCATCGTGGAGAAAAGGGATTGCTTTTTCATAAGCTGATAATTTGTTATTATTGTAAATATTTTATAGTTTATCATTGATTCAACTTTATTTCTTTGCCCGAGACTTGACAGCGTCGAAGCCCTTAGGCACCTCATAGTCGAAGGCACCAAAGTTGATAGGCAGCGTCTCGTTGGTCTTGGCGTCAGTCACGATGACTGCTCCGTTTTTCAGCAGTCCTTCCTTCACAGCATAGCCTATAAAGTCGATGGAGCGCATCTGGCTGTAACCGGCCCTCACAACGTAGATGGTGGCATCTGCCGAGCTGCTTAGCTCTGGCAGCAGGGGGTTATCATGGTAGTTGCCCTTTGTGATTATTGTTACATCTTCCATGCCACGGTTTGCAACGGCTAGCTCCAGGTCTGTTACTAAGTTGGGGACGATCTCGTTTTCATAGCCGCTGGTCACAAGCACTTTCTTGGCACTGCTCATACGTATCCGGGTGACAATGGATTCGATAGCAGTGCTGTATAGATCGCCCTTGTCCTCTTTAGGAAGCACTCCCCAGATGGGCAGGATGCAATCCTTGAGGACATCGCTGAGGTCAACCTTCTCGTAAGGCACACGCAGGAACCAAAGGTATATGCCTGCGAGTAGCAGACCAAGTACCAGGCCGAAGAGATATATCAACTTTGAACTCTTGAACATATACTCATCAGCCGAATAGGGTGGTGCTATCACTCGTGCCAGATCCTGTTCTCCAGCCTGCGCAATGATTGTCTCCACCCGTTTGCGCTGAAGCAGTATATAAAGTGGTGTTATGATGTCACGTTCACGCTCTATCTTGTCCTTGACTATTCGTTTGTGTGGCATCTTCAGCAGTCTGTCTTCGCTCTCCCGCTTGTTTTTCTCATACTTTGCCAGACGTATTTCAAACGCTTGTGACAGTTTCTCAGTCGAAATGATAATGGCCTGTCTCTGGTCTTCAATCTGGTTGGTGATAGTCATCACACGCATGGCATCCTCACCCATGGAGGTAAGGTAGTTTGACCGTCGCATTACCAGTTCGTTAAACTGGATTACAATACGATTAATCTGCTCGTCCTCTATACCCGTGTTGGCCGGCACGACCACATAGTTCTTGCCCATGTCTATCATATACTGACGGATGATTTTCAGCAGTTCTCGCTGTAACTCCATGTTGCGCACATCTGCCTCGTCACCCTTGTCCACGCCGAGATAGTTGATAGCCTGTTCTTTGTTGTCGATGATGAAGTTGGTTTCGGAGAACACCTCGTCGTAATGATCAATTTTTTCGAGTTCGACCTTGATACTGTCAATGACATGCGTAAGGAAAGCTATTGTGCGCTGATAGCACATGTTGTTATAGTCACGGGTGTATCTGTTATATGATTCCACTAGTCCCGAAAGCACTTTCTCGTTGTGCCTTGCCTCACCCTTGCTGATTGATAATGTGACGATACTGTTTTTCTCTCCCTTCACAGGCTCTCCGTATGTCACCTCTACCAGTTCTGTATACTCTTCCGTCAACGAGTGCATCAGTTCGAGGCTGTCCTCCCTCGACATGACAGATCCCAAACGATGCATCTTCTCCATCACCGCCTTGTCGAACACCTTTCGTGAGCGCAACATGCCCTGCACCACAGGCTTCGACATCATAATGGCCATCTCGTCGTATTTGTTAGTCGTAGTGTTCCATCCTGTAATCTGTCCTACAATCTCGTATGATATGTTGTTATTGCGATTTCCCTCTCTCTCTTTGATGAGCATCACGTCCATTTTGGTAATCGTATGGTGTATCTTGCTCAGCGGGAAGTGTATGACCCATGCCATAATAAGGCATAGTAAGAAGAGTGTCGATGCACCCAGCCATCCGTGCCATACCTTCCTCAGGATGTGGGTCACAATGCTTGTCTTATGCTTGCCCTCGCGCTTGGTCTGCTGCCCCAGCAGCAGCTGGTATATTTCATCTATCGATTCCATAAGTGTTTTTTCTTACTGCGTCTTTGCCGACTCTCATGGGTTCTACCGTGTCAGAGCAATAATCAGTGTACCCAGAGTAAGAATAGTATTCAGTCCGCTAAACAGCCAGTTATGTGCCGTCTCATTGCTTCGTGCATGCTCTACTCTGTTATTGATGGGCGGCACGTAGATGACATCGTTCTGCTGTAGGAATAGTTCACGGCTGTCAAGAATGTCACTTTTAGTCAAGTCGAATGTGAAATGCTGCATGCGCCCATTTTCCATTCGTATAAGTTTCACGGTGCGCCTGTTAGCCGTGAGTTTCATGTCGCCGGCCAGAGCCAGCGCCTCAAGGAAGGTGCAGCTGTTATTCTTGATTTCAAATGTTCCCGGATGTTCTACCTCTCCAAGAACGTTGATTCGGAAATTCTCGATAGCCACGAAAATGGTCATGCCTTTAATCGTCTCATCCAGACGCTGGTGCAGATATCGGCGAAGGTCGTTGGTCGTCAGGCCTGCCACATGTATCTTTCCCAAAACAGGGAAAATAATGTCGCCATTCTCGTCTACGTCGTAAGGTAACTGGGTCTCACGTGTTCCTCCAGAACCCAGATTGGTATCCGAGACTGAGTTCAGCGTTTGGTTATAGGGCATGATGAGATACTTGTCGGCTCCGAACACCATAATGGTAAGTTGGTCGCCGGGACGTATCCTGACGTCCGTCTCTGTCAACTTACTATGTAGTTGCACTTTGTCCAAATCCTGAAAATATACTACCTCGCGCCATGAGTTGCACGACGTGAAGAAAACCATGGTGAAAAGCATGGCGAATAGTGCGCTGCACTTCATAATATGTCTATTATTGTTCATTCTTTTTCTTATATCTGATGATGCCTGCCCGGCTCCAAATACTAAACGGTGGTATGGGTGATGCCTCCTGATGCTTGGTGATAACGACACGATCCAGCACCTTCGGACTCTTTTTGGCGATGTAGTTGAGTATTCGTTCCTCGCGGTTCTCTGCACGGAACTGGTTGTAGACGGGCGTCTCGTCACCGTCACTATAGACATCGATGCTGGCCACCTCGTCGGGGTTAGCCTCCAGCCGCTGTATCAGTTTGTCGAGTTTCTTGTGCTGCAGGGGTGTGAGATAACTGTAGTGGGTGGGAATGGTGATTACACTGTCGTTACTGCCCGGATTATGAAAACCTCTCTTCTCGAAATAACGATTCAGACGACGGTTCATCTCGTCGAAATAGTAATTCTCGTTGTGACGGCAGTTGTGGAAACCAATCTCGCCCTTGCTGTTAGTGAAACGATAGACGAAACCGAAGTTGAAGGTCAGATAGCTGCGACCTCCACCATCACTTAACGGCTGACCATTGTAACTACCTGAGGTATGATGCCATAGTCCCGAAAAAATCAGACTATAATGGTCGCCTTGACGTATTTGAGCCTCTAAGCCAAGATGTGCGCCTCCACACCATTTGCCGTCATATTCGATAGGAAAGATTTTGCCCCATTCCTGTACTTTCTTCTGGAATGCGAAAGTGCGGAATCCATCGATGCCTGCGACCAGCCAGAGGCGGAAAGGCTCGTTGTAGTTGTAGGACTTGAAAATGCGGTTCAAACTGTACATGAGGTCAGTCTTTGCACCCATCATACAGAAGTTATAGGGTTCAAAGTTACCACGGTCTTCCATCATCGTCTGCAACTCCTTTGGAATACTGGCCTCCTGGGACATGAACCAGAGTCCGGCACGCAGAGCAATGGCTTTGCTGAAATGCTTGCCTAACCAGAAATCAACCTGCGGACGCAGCATCTTGAAAAACCGTTCCTGCCTCACATATTCCGACATGGAATAGTTAATACCTATGCTGGCTCCAAAGAAAAGGTTATCCCAGAACTTATATTTATGTTGAACAGGGGCATTGATCACCTCTTCCAACTCGTACTGGGCTTTGCTACTCAAGCTCTCTATTTTTTTTGAGTCCTGTGCATCGACCTGTAGGGTGACACAACAGAGCATCATAACAATGATTATATGACCGATTGTCTTCATAATTGGTTTTCAGATTCTCTCAATGTCGCTCTTATTGATGTGGACGTGGGCAAAGCCTAAGCCGTGCAGGCGGACACCGACGTGCAGGTCGCCGTCGCGCATGTGCAGAACTTCACCTTCCAGCCCCTTAAATGGGCCACGAACCACGCGGAACTTACCTCCCTCAAGAACTGCCTTGCGCATATCACCCTCCAACTCGACGGGTATGTCCGTCTGGCCTAACATGAAGCGCAGCTTCTCTATCTGGCTATCAGGTATAAGGGCTGGGGTCTTTTCCCCAGGATTGCCCAACAGACCACGGACATAAGAGAGGCGTTTTAACTCATCAAAGAGAGTAGGCAGACACCTAACGAAGACAATGTTGGGGATAACTATGCGTTGTATCTTTTTCTTACGGTCGCTCCAGAACCTGATTTCTTCCTGGACGGGCACATAGCATTCATCAACCAGAGGCTCCAACCAACGTGCCACCTGCCGTTCACAGTTGGTGTGCACAAGGGCTGCCACCCATGTGCTGGTCACGGCTACGCCGCCGTCTGTCACATTGGCAGGCGAAACATGAGTCACTTCTGAATGGTCGTACATAAACGAATGTTGAAAATTTTCGAATCCGCTATACAATGCGACATTTTTATTTGCAAAATTAAATAATTTTTATCACAAATCTTGAAAACAAATGTACGCATTAAGTTTCTTTAGTATATTATCCATGTTTTTAACTATTCAGCCATCATATGCTGATTTTGACTTCTTTTCCCTTTTGTGCTTCTGCTTGTCGTAGTGAGAAACGCTCTGCACTGGCAGCCATCAAGCATGAGAAGGCCGCCTTCGAGAGGAAAGTGGAGCAACTTACCAGGAACAGGAAGCGGTACAGGGCCAAGCGCCCCAAACGCTACAGGGGAAAGAAGCGGGGCTGCAAGCCCAAGTGGCGGAAGAAGGACTTCAAGCCCAGCACGATGAAGAACGGCGAGTCGAAGATGGACTTCCTCCGCCGCTCGTTCTACACGCTCAGG
>ODAJ014774615.1_pt1 | contig 17808 bp, 16 predicted proteins | sample 1539241 | NCBI WGS metagenome assembly ODAJ01 (sample SAMN02144231, study PRJEB22623) | gut metagenome | biome: sheep rumen | host: Ovis aries | place: New Zealand
CAGCAGTTCAAGCAGCTGCTGATGACCTCCGGCTTTGACCGCTATTTCCAGATCGCCCCCTGCTTCCGCGACGAGGACGCCCGCGGCGACCGCAGCCCCGGCGAATTCTACCAGCTCGATATGGAGATGGCCTTTGCCACGCAGGAGGACGTGTTCGCCGTGCTCGAGGACGTGCTGCCGCCGATCTTCGCCGAATACGGCGCTTACAATATCGCCTCCGCCGCGCCCTTCCGCCGCATCCCCTATCTGGAGGCGCTGGCGACCTACGGCACCGACAAGCCCGACCTGCGCATCGACCTGACCGCGCGCGACGTGACCGCTCTCTTTGAGGGCACGGAGTTCGGCCCCTTCCAGGGCCAGACGGTGCTCGCCGTGCCGGTCTCCGGCTGCACGCTGACCCGCAAGCAGATCGACAAGCTCCTCGCGGAGGTCGAGGTGCAGTCCGGCGCCAAGGGCTACTGGTTCAAGACCGACGAGACCGGCGCGATCGTCGGCGGCGTGGCGAAATTCGTCGACGCGGACAAGGCGAAGGCCCTGCTGCCGCTCGAGCCGAACACGCTGGTGCTGCTCTCGGCCGGCCCGCTCGCCGTCAAGACCGCGGGCGTCGCGATCAAGACCTTCGGACCCGCCGTCCCCGGCCACTTCGACAAGGAGCGTTATGAATTCTGCTGGATCACCGACTTCCCGATGTACGAGATCGGCGAGGAATCGGGCGAGCTGGAATTCTGCCACAACCCGTTCTCGATGCCCAAGGGCGGTCTTGAGACGCTGCTGAAGGCCGAGCGCGGCGAGATCGACCCGCTGTCGATCATGGCCGACCAGTATGACCTGGTCTGCAACGGCGTGGAGCTCTCCTCCGGCGCGGTGCGCAACCACGATCCCGAGATCATGGTCAAGGCCTTCGAGATGGTTCGCCTCGGCGAAGAGGACGTGAAGAAGAAATTCCCCGCCATGTACAACGCCTTCTGCTACGGCGCGCCCCCGCACGCGGGCATCGCCCCGGGCGTGGACCGCATGGTGATGCTGCTGGCGGGCGTGAGCACGATCCGCGAGGTCATCCCCTTCCCGCTCAACAAGAATGCGCAGGATCTGATGATGGACGCGCCCTCCGAGGTTACGCAGAAGCAGCTTGACGAGCTGCACATCGCCGTCACGGCAAAGGAAGAAGAATAAATCTCCGTTTGTTGTCATTCTGAGGAGCGAAGCGACAAAGAATCTTTCTCTTACAGGGCATGAGATTCTTCGCTTCGCTCAGAATGACAATCTTTTTAGCAGGAGGACGAGCCATGTTTTCCAAAGTACGCAGCTTCGGCGTCAGCGGCGTCGGCGGCTACGGCGTCGAGCTGGAGGTCTATATCACCAACGGCCTGCCGGCCTTCGACATCGTCGGCCTGCCGGACGCCGCCGTGAAGGAGTCGCGCGAGCGCGTGCGCGCCGCCGTCAAGAATAACGGCTACCGCTTCCCGGTCAGCCGCATCACGGTCAATCTCGCCCCCGCCGACCGGAAAAAGGTCGGCACGCTCTACGATCTGCCGATGCTGATCGGCATCCTCGCCGCCTGCGGAGAGATCGAGGCGCCGAAGGACGACTGCGCCTTTCTGGGCGAGCTGTCGCTGACCGGCGAGCTGCGCCCGATCAGCGGCGCGCTGCCGATGGCCATCGCCGCCGCGCGCGAGGGCGTCAAAAGCCTGTTCGTCCCGGCGGAAAACGCCGCCGAGGCCGCCTTTGCCGAGGGCGTGGCCGTCTACCCGGTGGAAAACGCGGCGCAGCTGATCCGCCACCTGCGCGGAGAAGCGCCGATCGCGCAGGCGCCTGCCCCGGAGCTGACCCCGGAGCTCACCGGCCTGCCGGATTTCTCCGACGTCAAGGGACAGGAAAACGTCCGCCGCGCGCTGGAAATCGCCGCCGCGGGCGGGCACAACATCCTGATCGTCGGCCCGCCGGGCGCGGGCAAGAGCATGATGGCCAAGCGCCTGCCCGGCATCCTGCCGGACATGAGTCGGGAGGAGATGATCGCCTGCACGGAGATCTATTCCGTCGCCGGCCTCACCGACCGCCGCCATCCGGTGGTCGCGGCGCGGCCCTTCCGCTCGCCGCACCACACTGTCTCGTCCACGGCGCTCTCCGGCGGCGGCACCACGCCGCGCCCCGGGGAGATCAGCCTGGCGCACAACGGCGTTCTGTTCCTTGACGAACTGCCCGAGTATAATCCCGCGGCGCTCGAGGTGCTGCGGCAGCCGCTCGAGGACGGCGAGGTGACCGTCTCGCGCGTTGCGGGGACGGTGACCTTCCCCAGCCGCTTTATGCTGGTGTGTGCGATGAATCCCTGCAAATGCGGCTGGTACGGGCACCCCTCCGGCCGCTGCCGCTGCTCGGAGGCAGATGTGCGGCGCTATCACAGCCGCATCTCCGGGCCGCTGTTGGACCGCATCGACCTCATCGTGGAGGTCCCGGCGCTCGACTATGAGGAGCTGCGCCGCCGCACGCCGTCCGAGCCCTCGGCGGCCATCAAGACGCGGGTCAACGCCGCCCGGCAGATCCAGCGCGAACGCTTCGGCGGCGACGGCACGATGTGCAACGCGCACATCGGCACGAGGGAGCTGCGGCAGTTCTGCGCGCTCGGCGCCGAGGGCGAGGAGCTGATGCACCAGGCCTTCGACGCGATGGGCCTCTCGGCCCGCAGCTACGACCGCATCCTGCGCGTGGCGCGCACGATCGCCGACCTCGCGGGAAGCGTACAGATCGAGCCCGAGCACGTCGCCGAGGCGATCCAGTACCGGACCTATGATTTTCGGGAGACGTAAGCCTTCCCCTTGAGGGAAGATTCCCCCTGCGGGGGAAATGTCCGCGCAGCGGACAAAAGGGGGGGGAAAGGTGCCCCCAGTGTGCACACTGGGGGCGGATGAGGTGACCATCGCATTTTCCACCTCCTCAGTCACGCTTCGCGTGACAGCTCCCCCTCGAGGGGAAGCCAAATAAGAAAAGGTGTATTTTATGACAGATATGATTTTATGCAAGCTCGGCGAGATCGTGCTCAAGGGGCTCAACCGCAAGAGCTTCGAGCTCAAGCTCATGGGCAATATGCGCCGCCGCCTCGCGCCGCTGGGTAAATTCCGCGTCTACTGCCTGCAGTCCACGGTCTATGTCGAGGCCGAGGACGAGAGCGCGGACATCGACGCCGCCTTTGAGGCGCTCAGGCATGTCTTCGGCATCATCAAGCTCAGCCGCGCCGCCGCCTGCGAGAAGGACGCGCAGGCCATCGCGAAAAAGGCCATCGAGTACCTGCGCGAGGATATGCTGCGCGCAAAAAGCTTCAAGGTCGAGTCCAAGCGCAGCGACAAGAGTTTTTCAATGACGTCTATCCAACTCAGCCAATATGTGGGAGGAGAGCTGGCCGAGGCCTATCCCGACTGCCGGGTGGACGTGCATGAGCCGGAGCTGACCGTGTATATCGAGATCCGCGATCTGGCGGCCTATGTCCACGCCACGCCCGTGCCTGGCGCGGGCGGCATGCCCGTCGGCTCCAACGGCACGGCGGTGACGCTGCTCTCCGGCGGCATCGACAGCCCCGTGAGCACCTACATGATCGCCAAACGCGGCGTGCGCCTCATTCCGGTGCACTTTTTCTCCTTCCCCTACACCTCCGAGGCCGCGAAGGAAAAGGTCATAGAGCTGGCCCGCCTGCTGACCGAATACTGCGGGCGCATGACGCTCGAGGTCGTGCCCTTCACGCACATCCAGGAGGAGATCCGCGACAAGTGCCCCGAGGAATACTTCACGCTCATCATGCGCCGCTTCATGATGCGCATTGCCGAGCGCATCGCGGAGGCAAACGGCGCCAAGGCCATCGTCACCGGCGAAAATCTCGGCCAGGTGGCCAGCCAGACCATGGAGGCCATGGCCTCCACCCAGGCCGTGACCCATCTGCCGACGCTGCAGCCGCTGGTGGGCATGGACAAGGAGGAGATCGTGCAGATGGCGCGCAGGATCGGCACCTTCGACACCTCCATCCTCCCCTATGAGGACTGCTGTACGGTGTTCACGCCGCGCCATCCCCGCACGCGCCCGAAGCTGAGCGAGGTGGAGGCCGTGGAGGCGGCGCTGGACGTGCAGGCGCTGGTGGATGAGGCCGTCGCGGGCACAGAAAGGATCAAGCTGGACCATGAAGAGCTGTAATACCGAGATCCTCTCCGTCGGCACCGAGCTGCTGCTCGGGCATGTCACCAACACCGACGCGCGCGATATCTCCGAGCTTTTGAGCAAAATCGGCGTCAACGTGCGCTGGCATACCGTCGTCGGCGACAATCCGGGCCGCCTGCGCGACTGCGTGGAGATCGCCAAGAGCCGCGCGGATATCATCATCACTACCGGCGGTCTCGGCCCGACCTGCGACGACCTGACGAAAAAGGTGCTGGCCGAGGCCTTCGGCCTGCCGCTTGTGCGCGACGAGGCGGAGTACCGCGGGCTCTACGACTACATCCGGCCCGACCGGGACTTCACGCCCAACAACTTCGCGCAGGCCGATCTGCCCGCGGGCTGCACGGTGTTCCACAACAACTGGGGCACCGCGCCCGGCTGCGCCTTTGAGGCGCAGGGCAAGACCGTCATCATGATGCCCGGGCCGCCCAATGAGTGCGTGCCGATGTTCAAGGCCTATGCCGTCCCCTACCTGCGCAAGCTCTCCGACGAGCTGATCGTCAGCCACTCGCTGCGCATCTTCGGCATGGGCGAGAGCACGGTCGACCAGATCTTCCGCGACGAAATGAACGCGATGGCAAACCCCAGCATGGCGCCTTATGCCAAGGAGTGCGACTGCCTGTTGCAGATCACCGCCAAGGCCAAAACCGAGCGGGAGGCCGAGGCGCTGCTCGCGCCGCTCCGGCGGGAGGTGCGTGAAAAGCTGGGCGAGCTGGTCTACGGCGAGGATGTCGAGTGCCTCGAGGAGGCCGTGCTGCAGCTGCTCAAGGAGCGCCCCGCCACCTTTGCCGCGGCGGAGAGCTGCACCGGCGGCGACATTGCCCGCCGCTTTACCGACCTGCCCGGCGCCAGCGCCTTCTTCCTCGGCGGGGTCGTGAGCTACACCAACGGCGTCAAGGCCGGGGTGCTGGGCGTCGATCCGGCGCTCATCGAGGAAAAAGGCGCCGTGAGCTACGAGGTCGCCAAGGCGATGGCCGAGCGCGTGCGCGCGATCACCGGGGCGGAGATCGGCCTCGGCGTGACGGGCCTGGCCGGGCCGGACGGCGACGGCGTGCACGAGGTCGGCACGGTATTCGTGTCGATGGCCGTCGAGGGCGAGACCTATGTGCGCGAGCTGCACCTCGGCGCCTTCCGCACCCGCAGTTTCATCCGCCGCATGGCCGGCAACCACGCCTTTGATATGATGCGGCGCTATCTGACGGGGCTGGAGATCAATTAGAACTTCGGACTTCGGAATCGATCTCGATTTCCGCGGCCGAGACCTCATAGGCGGTCTTTTCCAGAGGCCCGTCCGCGCTCATCTTGACGTAGCGGCGGCTCTGGATGCGTCCGGCCAGCCGCAGCCGCGTGCCGACGGGCCAGAGCGCGGCCTGCCGCGCCTGCTGCCCCCAGCAGATGCACGGCAGATAGTCCGAGCGCCCGTAGGGGCGGTTGACCGCCAGCATCAGGTCGCAGATATCCCGCCCCAGCGGCGTGCACCGCAGCTTCGGCGCCCGGCAGAGCGCCCCGCGCAGCTGCACGAAGTTTTCGTCCGCACCGCCGCCAAACTCGATCGAGCGGGCAAACACCGTGATCACCAGCCGTGCGCCCTCGCCGCTGCGGTTATTGAAGCTGCGCAGCTCCCCGCAGACGCAGAGCTTGTCCTCCTCCGTCAGCTCCAGCGTCTCCAGCTGCCGCTCCCGCAGCAGGATCGGGATCTCGTCCTCCGTTCCGGACAGCCGCAGCACCCGCAGCGGCAGCAGGTCAAAGCGCTCCCCGCGGCAAACGTGCGACAGCCTGGGCCGTCCCGCCGCCGTGCCCACCAGACGGACGATGTTGTTGTCGGTCAATGCTTCCATGCCTTCGCTCCTTGTATGATGTTTTATGCTTCATCATATTAGCGGCGGCCTCTTGAATATGCCGGGCAAAACAGGTATAATACAGGCACATTCTGTAAAGGAGCTATTCTCATGGAAATCAGAGAAATTCTTGAAAAATGCGACCATACCCTGCTGCGCGTGGACTGCACGAGCGAAGAGATCCGCCGTCTCTGCGACCAGGGCATTCGTTATTCCTGCGCCAGCGTCTGCATCCCGCCCTGCCATGTGGCCGGTGCGAAGCGCTATGTGGGCGACCGGCTGAAGATCTGCACGGTCATCGGCTTCCCCAACGGCTACATGACCTCCGCCGCCAAGGCCTTTGAGGCCGCCGACGCCGTCAAAAACGGCGCAGACGAGGTCGACATGGTCATCAATCTCTCCATGGTCAAGGACGGCTGCTGGGCCGATGTGGAAAAGGACATCCGCGCCGTGCGCGAGGCCACCCGCGGCACGCTGCTCAAGGTCATCATCGAGTGCTGCCTGCTGACCGAGGAGGAAAAGATCCGTCTCTGCCACATCGTGTCCGACTGCGGCTGCGAGTACATCAAGACCTCCACCGGTTTTTCCAAGGGCGGCGCCACCCGCGAGGACGTGGCCCTGCTGCGCGCCAATGTCGCGCCCGAGGTGAAGGTCAAGGCCGCCGGCGGCATCTCTTCCCTGCGGGACGCGGAGGACTTCATCGCCCTCGGCGCCGACCGTCTCGGCACCAGCCGCATCGTCAAGCTCGCCATGGAGCGGGAGAAGGCCGAAGGCGCCCCGCAGGAGTCTTATTAAGTTTTTAGTTTTTAGCGTTTAGTTTTTAGAAGACAGAGGAGAAAGCGGCGGTCGGCAAAGCCGGGAGCTGCTTTTTCTAAAAACTAAAAACTAAGAACTAAAAACTAAATTCACCGCATAAGCTGAAAAAGGGGCTTGACAACGGGGACGGCGTCTGTTATAGTAACAGGGCTTAAAACAAAGAAGGTACGGCATCCCCGGCCTCACCCGGCGGCCTCAGGCCAGCTGCGGTCAATAAAAGCATTGCCCACCCCGGTGGGATGACGGTGTTTTTACGCGCGGATGCTGTGCATCCGCGCTTTTTTAATCACGGAGGTGTTTCAAAATCGCAAACTTGGCTCATCAGATCAACGAAGAGATCACCGACAAGGAAGTGCGCCTGATCGGCAGCGAGGGCGAGCAGCTGGGCATCATGTCCGCCGACGAGGCTCTCAAAATCGCCATTCAGCACGACCTCGACCTGGTCAAGATCGCGCCGGGTTCCAATCCGCCCGTCTGCCGCGTGATGGACTACGGCAAGTACCGCTTCGAGCAGACCAAAAAGGAGAAGGAAGCCAAGAAAAACCAGCGTATCATCGAGGTCAAGGAGATCCGCATGTCTCCCGGCATCGACACGAACGACTTCAACACGAAGCTGAAGAACGCGCAGAAGTTTCTGTCCGACGGCGACCGTGTGAAGGTGTCCGTGCGGTTCCGCGGCAGAGAGATGGCTCACACCGACATCGGCGAAGTGCTGCTGCGCGATTTTGCGGACAAGTGCGCCGAAATCGCCAATCTCGACAAGGCGCCCAAGCTGGAGGGACGGAACATGTCCATTTTCCTCTCGCCCAAGCCCGTCACCCCGCCGAAAAAGCCCGCCAAGCCCAAAGCACCGAAGCCCGCAGAGGCCGAGGAAAACACGTAAGTATATGACAGGACGTTTCCTGTGACAGTACGGAAGGAGAAAATATCATGCCCAAACTGAAAACCCACAGCGGTGCAAAGAAGAGATTCAATCTCACCAAGACCGGTAAGGTAAAACGCGCCCATGCGTACAAGAGCCATATCCTCACCAAGAAGGACACCAAGCGCTGCCGCCGTCTGCGTTCCGAGACCTATGCCGACAAGACCAACGTGGCCGCGATCAAGAAAATGATCCCTTACAAATAAGGGCTGAGCTGAGTATAGGAGGATAAAGTAATGGCAAGAGTTAAAGGCGCGATGATGACCCGCAAGCACAGAAACAAGGTGCTTGGTCTGGCAAAGGGCTACTGGGGCAACAAGTCCCGTCACTATAAGATGGCTAACGAGCAGCTGATGAAGTCCGGCCGCTATGCATATGTCGGCCGCAAGCAGAAGAAGAGAGACTTCCGTCAGCTCTGGATCACCCGCATCAGCGCGGGCTGCAAAGCCAACGGCATGAACTACTCCACCTTCATGCACGGTCTGAAGCTGGCCGGTGTCGACATGAACCGCAAGATGCTGTCCGAGACCGCCATCCACGATCCCGCCGCCTTCACCGCTCTCTGCGAGCTGGCGAAGAACGCGTGAGTAGTTTTTAGTTTTTAGCGTTTAGTTTTTAGAAGGCAAAGCCCGGAAAAACATCTGTTTTTCCGGGCTTTGCTCAGAGTGTCAAAAATCTGCGGCAAAGAAGAGAAACAGAGCCGCGGGGGAGCGCGAGGGGGCAAGGCCCGCCTCGCGTTTCAATCACCCGCCGTCTGAAAAAGCCTGATATTATCTGGCTTTTTCAGGTAATGGCATTTTGCGGCAAAGCAAAATGCCCGGCGGCTGAAGCGCAGTCAAAAAAGTCCCACATGGACTTTTTTGACAAGCTAAAAAGCGTGCGCCGATTGTTCGGCGCACGCTTTTTATATGTCGTCCTGAGCGAAGCGAAGGATCTTAATCAAATTTTAATCCCTTTCCGGCTTGGAACTTAAAGAGAATTCGGCTATGATAACAGCGAGGTGAAAAAGAGATGCAAACGATTCTCATCTGTGACGACGAAAAGGATATCGTCTCTGCCCTGGCGATCTACCTGCAGGCCGAGGGCTACGGCACCGTCCCGGCGTATAACGGCCGCGAGGCGCTGCGCATCCTGCGGGAGCAGAACGTGCAGCTGGTGCTGCTGGACGTGATGATGCCCGAGATGGACGGCATCTCCGCCCTCGCGCAGATCCGGCGGGAGTCGAATGTGCCGGTCATTCTGCTGACCGCCAAGAGCGAGGACACCGACAAGGTGCTGGGGCTGAACCTCGGCGCGGACGACTACGTCACCAAGCCCTTCAACCCCGTGGAGCTGATCGCCCGCGTGCGCTCGCAGCTGCGGCGCTATCTGCAGCTCGGCGGCGGCGCGTCGAGCGAGGGGCTGCTGCGCCTCGGCGGCATTGAGCTGGACGATAAGCGCAAGGCCGTCACGCGCGACGGAGAAGCCGTCAGCCTCACGCCGCGGGAGTACGACATCCTGAAATTCCTGATGCAGCACCCCGGCGAGGTCTTTTCCCCCGGCGAGCTCTACCGCCGCGTCTGGAACGAGGAGCCCTACGGCGCGGAGAGCACCGTGGCCGTGCATATCCGTCACCTGCGCGAAAAGCTCGAGATCGTCCCGGCCCAGCCGCATTACATCAAGGCCGTCTGGGGCCAGGGATACAAAATGAATGAAAAATGAAAAATGAGGAGAGGGACGGGAAATGAATCAACTGAAAGGAAATATGGCTGCGAAGATCATCGCCGTTATTCTGCTGGCGGCGAGCTGCCTCGTGCTCTGCGGCGCTGTTGCCGGCATCAGCTGGCTCGACGGCGAGGGCGCGTATAACAACCGGAGCGTGGACAGCGTCCGCCAGACGATGATCGACAACGCGCTGGAATGCCGCGCCTATCCGCTGCTGTACCGGCTGGTCAACAGCATGACCGTCCGCGAGGCGGGCTATGACCAAACGGAGCTGCGCTTTGAGCTGCTGGATGAACAGCAGCAGCCGATCGCCGGGACGCTCGGCGCGGACGAGACGGTGCTGCGCTCGCGCACGGTGAACGTCAGCCGCTATGAGGGCGGCGTCTATTTCATCGGCGAGAACGAGCTGCTGTACACAAGAGACGAGCTGCGGAACTGGGACTACACGCCCGAAACCGACCTGTCTTTCGGCGAAGAGCCCTCCCCGCTGCCGACGCCCACGCCTGCGCCGCAGCCGACGGATGAGCCCGCATTCGCCGGGGAGCCGGAGGGAACGCGGGTCTGGTACATCCGTATGAGCTGGACGGACGCGAGCGAGAGCGGCAGTCTCAACACGGAGCTGCGCGCCTGTGAGCTGCTGTTTCCCTGGCGCTATGAGCTGATCGGCGTGGCGGTCGGCGCCTTTGTGCTGGCGGTGCTGCTGTTCGTGTTCCTGATGGCCGCCGCCGGGCACCGGGACGCCACCGGCGCGGTAACGCCCTGCTTTGTCGAGCGCATCCCCATCGACCTGCTGTGGCTCGGCAGCGCCGCGCTGGCCTGCCTGCCGATGCAGGTGCTCGCAAACTTTGTCAACAGGCGGAACCTCGTCGGCAGCCTGCTGATTGCGGCGCTGTGTCTCGTCTGCATCGGACTCTTGCTGCTGCTGTGCCTGATGAGCACCGCCGTGCGCCTCAAGCTCAAGAGCTTTCTCTCGAGCTGCCTCATCTGGCGGCTGCTGCGCTGGTGCTGGAAGTGGCTCAAGACAGGCTTCGGCCTGCTGCGTGGCCTGCCGCTGGTGTGGAAATGGATCCCGGTCTTTTTGATTCTGTTCTTCCTTGACTTTGTCTACACGATGTACTGGCGCAGCAGCAACGGCGGAATGCTTGCGCTCGGCCTCCTCTTCAAGGCCCTGCTGCTGGGCGTGGCGATCCTCTATCTCGCGCTCGCCTTCGATCGGCTGCGCCGGGGCGCGAAGGCCATTGCGCAGGGCGCGGAAAACGTGGTCGTGGACGAAAAATATCTGGTCGGCGCGCTGGAGGATCACGCGAAGGATCTCAACCATATCCGCGACGGTCTGAGCCGCGCGGTGGACGAGCGCATGAAGTCCGAGCGGCTGCGCACGGAGCTCATCACCAACGTCTCGCACGACATCAAGACCCCGCTGACCTCGATCATCAACTATGTCGACCTGCTCGCCCGCGAGGAGCCGGAAAATGAAAAGACGCGGGAGTATATCGGGGTGCTGCAGCGTCAGTCGGCGCGGCTCAAGAAGCTGACGGACGACTTGGTGGAGGCCTCGAAGGCCGCCACCGGCAATCTCCCCGCTTCGCCGGAGAAGCTCGAGCTCGGCGTGCTGCTCGACCAGACCGCCGGGGAATACGGCGAGCGCCTCGCGGAAAAGCAGCTGGAGCTGCGCGTGACAAAGCCCGACGAGCCCATCACGGTCTGGGCAGACCCCCGCCACCTCTGGCGCATCCTCGACAACCTGATGTCGAACATCCTCAAATACGCCCAGCCCGGCACCCGCGTCTATCTCGATCTCAAGCGCGAGGGCGGCAAGGCGGAGCTGAGCTTCCGCAACATCTCGGCCCAGCCGCTGAACATCCGCCCGGAGGAGCTGACCGAGCGCTTCGTGCGCGGCGACAGCTCGCGCAGCACCGAGGGCAGCGGCCTTGGCCTCGCCATCGCGGCGAGTCTCGCGAAGCTCCAGGGCATCGACATGGCGCTCACGGTCGACGGTGACCTGTTCAAGGTCGTCCTGCGCTTCAGCACCGTGGCGTGAAAAAACGAAAAAAGGGACTGTTTTTCAACAGTCCCTTTTTCAGTTTATGATCCGTCAGCGTTTCTCCCGGAAAAAATCCTTCAACAAGTCCGCGCACGCCTCGCCGCAGAGCCCGGCGCTGACGCGGGGCTGGTGCCCGAAGCGCTCGAAAAACAGGTCGATCACACTGCCGCAGGCGCCGCTCTGCGCCTCCCGCGCGCCGTAGAAGAGCGCGGGCACGCGGGCGTTGATGATCGCTCCTGCGCACATCGGGCAAGGCTCGAGCGTCACATAGAGGCGGCAGCCCTCCAGCCGCCAGTCGCCGAGAGCCCGGCATGCCTCGCGGATCGCCTCGATCTCGGCGTGGGCGGTGGCGTCGGCGTTTTCCTCGCGCCGGTTGCGTCCGCGCCCGATCACGCGCCCGTCCGGCCCGGCGATCACGCAGCCGACCGGGACCTCCCCGGCGGCAGCGGCCTCGCGCGCCAGCCGCAGCGCCTCGTTCATATAGCCTTCGTGTTCCATAGCCTTACTCCAAAATCTTGCCGCCGAAATAGCGCAGCTCGTTGTCCTCGGCGTCGACCAGCACAAAGCACCGGAGCCGTCCGTCGGGATCGTAGGCCGCGTCGATGCGCCGTGTCTCCCCGACCCAGTCGCAGAGCCGGTAGCCGCTGTAGGCGCAGCCCTCGCCCTCCGTTTCTCCCGGGCGCAGGAGCTGCTGCTCCCAGCCCTCCGTGTCGAGGAAGGCACGCAGCAGCCACTCGCCGCCGACCGGGATCAGCTCCGCCGTGCCGCGCAGCGCGGGCGTATCACAGCGCGTCACCGTGCCGTCCGTGAGGTCGACAGCTGCGATCACGCTGCCCTCGCTGTCGCGCTGGGAGTACCAGATCGTGTTTTCGATCCGCAGCGGCGCGTAGGAGGCCGCGGCGGTCAGCCGCCGGTCGCTTCCGTCCTGAAGCCGCAGCCGCAGGCAGCAGCCCTCGCTCTCGCTCTGGTAAAGGATGCCCTCGGGCATGACCCAGGCGTAGTCGCAGGGTCCCTCGATCAGCAGCTCCACATCCCCGCCGCCGAGATCGGCGCGCAGGAAATGCCCGGCCTCGTCGACGAAGAAGAGGTTGTCCTCATAGAGCTGCAGCGAGCGCAGCGGCCCCTCCAGCAGCGTTTCCCGCGCGCCGCTTTTGAGCGTCAGACGCTCAAGGCGGCCGCCGTTGAGATAGTACAGGCATCCCTCGTGCAGCGTCAGGAACTCCGGCACGCAGTCGGCGCAGAGGATCCGGAACGAGAAGGGCCTGCCGCCGCGCAGACGGCAGGACGCGAGCACCGGCTGCAGGCTTTCGTCGTAGTCCAGCCCGTAGAGCCGGTCTCCCGCGATCAGGCAGCGGTTGGCGCTCATAAAGGAGCTCATCGCCGCCGTTTCCGCGGCGCTGTACCCCCCCGGCACGAACGCGGTCGGCGCGGCGCTCGCCGCGCTCTCCACCGGGGGAGCGGTCTGCTCCGGCACATTGGCCGCGCATCCGGCCAGGAAGAGCAGAAGCAGAAAAAGCAGGCAGATTTTACGCATCGTCATTTCCTATACTACAAACCAAAAACTCAGCAAGGGGCTGTGACTATTGTCACAGCCCCTCAGACTATAGACAAAGCCCAGTCTTGTCATCCTGAGCGGAGCGAAGCGAAGTCGAAGGATCTAAAATGCTTCGATATTCTTCTGATCGACAAGATTCTTCGTCGCTTTGCTCCTCAGAATGACAGGTGGGGGTTTGATGAAATGCTCAGGCCAGAGCGGCGGTGATGATGGACATCTGATAGACTTCCTCGGCGTCGCAGCCGCGGCTGAGGTCGTTGATCGGGGCGTTCAGACCCTGCAGGATCGGGCCGTAGGCCGCGAAGCCGCCCAGACGCTGGGCGATCTTATAGCCGATGTTGCCGGACTGGATCTCCGGGAAGATGAAGGTGTTGGCGTAGCCGGCGACCGGGCTGCCGGGGAACTTGAGCTGGCCGACGACCGGGGACACGGCCGCGTCGAACTGCATCTCGCCGTCGATGGCGAGCTCCGGGGCCATTTCCTTGGCGATGGCGGTGGCGTTGCGGACGAGATCGACGTTCACGCCCTTGCCGCTGCCCTTGGTGGAGTAGCTCAGCATGGCGACCTTCGGGTCCATGCCGAAGACCTTGGCGGTGCCGGCGGTGGCGACGGCGACCTCGGCCAGCTGCTGCGCGGCGGAGAGGACGACGTTGCCTTCCTTGTCCTTGCGATCCTCATAGGCGATGTTGATCGCGCAGTCGCCCATGCAGATCATCTCGTCGCCGCGAACCAGAATGAAGCAGGAGGAGACGAGGTTGGCGCCCTTCTTGGTCTTGACGAGCTGCAGCGCGGGACGCACGGTGTCGGCGGTGGAATAGGTGGCGCCGCCCAGCAGCGCGTCGGCCACGCCCATCTTCACGAGCATCGTGCCGAAGTAGTTGCCCTTCGCGAGCGCCGCGCGGCACTCCTCGGCGGTCATCTTGCCCTTGCGCAGGGCGACCATGGTCTCCACCATCTCGTCCATCTTGTCGTAGGTCGCGGGGTCGAGGATCTCGAGACCCTCGATGTCGAAGCCGCCCTTCGCGGCAGCGGCCTTGACTTCTTCCACGTTACCGACGAGCACCGGCGTCAGGAAGCCGTCTTTTTTCAGGCGGGCCGCGGACTCCAGAATACGGGCGTCATGGCCCTCAGTGTAGACGATCTTGCGGGGATTGGCTTTCAGAACCTCGATCAGGTTTTCAAACATGGCAGTTTCCTCCTGTATTTGTCTTGTAATAGCGGTGGTAGGGTTTCCAACAGCTCTACTCTACCACGCATGGCGAGGTTTTTCAAGTTCATAAAATGTTTTTCATCCGCCCGCTTGTATTTTGTCTAATTCCTGCTATAATACTGGGGAATAGAGTTGCTTTCGTACACGGAGAGCGGAAAGGAGAAACCATGGAGATCACAAAGGAAACCCTGATCGGCGATATGCTGCAGAGTGACATGGGCATCGCCTATGTTCTGATGCAGTGCGGGATGCACTGTGTCGGCTGCCCCTCCTCGATCGGCGAGTCCCTGGAGGAGGCCTGCGCCGTCCACGGCCTGGACGCCGACGCCGTGCTCGAGGCGATCCGCGAGTACCAGGCTTCTGTCCAATAATAGTTTTTAGTGTTTAGTTTTTAGTTTTTAGAAGAACGGATGCTAAAAACTAAGGACCCGCCCGCGAAAAACCTCGGTTTTTCGCGGGCGGGTTCTTTATCTCCTGCTGGGGCCGGGGTCGGCGTCCCCGAAGATCAGATCGTCGACGTCTTTTTCCATCTTTATCCCTCCCATAGTGTACACATACTTATTTTATGCCTCGGAGCGCAGCGTGATGACCGCGATCTCCGGGCGGTTGAAGAGCCGCGGGATCGGCGATGAGCTGCCGAGGCCGCGTGAAACGAGCATGACGAAGTGTGCGCCGTGATAGACGCCGCTTTCATAATCTGCGCCGAGGCGCCGCCCGGTGCCGATCAGACCGCCGACAAAGGGCAGGCGGACGACGCCGCCGTGGGCGTGCCCGCAGAGGATCAGATCGACCGGCAGCTCCGGCTCGTCCCGCACCCAGCTGTTCCGGTGCGCCAGCCACAGCACAAAGTCGCCGGGATAGGCCTCCCGCAGCCGTGCCGCCAGCGCCGCCGGGCGGATCATGTCCGCCGGGCCGTTCGGGTCCTCCACCCCGGCGAGGATCAGCCGCGCGCCGTTCCATTCCAGCGGAAGAAAGCGGTTTTCCATGCGCAGCACGCCGTACTGATCCAGCAGCCGCCGCAGCGCGGGCAGGGCGCCGCCCGCCCAGTCGTGGTTGCCGCTGACCCAGGCGATCGGCGCGGCGCCGCGCAGCTGCCGCAGCAGGGAAGCGGCGGCGGGAAGCTCCTCCCGGCTGCCCGCGAAATCTCCGGTCAGGGCGATCAGATCCGGCTGCTGCGCCAGCACCGTCCGGGCCAGCGTCCGGTTCTCCGGCCCGAAAACGGCCCCGTGCAGGTCGCTCAGCAGCACGATCCGGTAGCCGTCGAGCGCCGGAGGGAGCGTGTCAAAGCTCAGCTCATAGTCCGTCACCTGCAGGTGAAAGCGGCTGTCCGCGGCCAGCGCCGCCGCTGTCAGCATCAGCAGCAGCGCCCGGCGCAGCGCTTTTCCCGGCTTTTTCATGGCACCTTCCCTCCCCGATCCCCGAGATTCCATGCTCATCAGCATAGCACGACGCCCCGGTCGAAAAAACGGGAAACTTTTGCGGCGAATTGACTTGAATCATGAGATGCTTTGCGCTATAATATATCAGTCGTTTTGCCGCCTTGCGGGAAACGGCGCAGAGAACAACGGAAAAAGGATGAAAGCAATGAGCGCATCGACGAAGAGAAAAAACCGCCAGGCCGAAATCGAGGCCGGCACTTACAAAAAACAGGCGGCCCAGCAGAAGCGTGACGAGAAGCAGGCCAAGGAGAAGCGCACGATCGCCATTTGCGCGAGCATCGTGGTCGTGATCATTCTGGCCGCCATCCTGCTCAACGTGATCCCCGCGATCCGCGACCGGCAGGAGCTGAGCCGTTACACGGACGGCGTGGCCGTCACCGTCGGCGACCGCACCTACAGCCCCGCCGAGATCGGCTACCTCTACACCAACCAGTACACCAGCTTTGCCAACAACTACTATGCCGCCATCTACGGGCTCGACACCTCCACCGGCGCCAAGGGCCTCGGCTCTGTCGCCTACACCGGCCCGCAGATCGAGGGCAAGAGCTTTGCCAGCTGGCGCGACTACTTCCTGGACGCGGTCTACACCCAGCTGAGCCAGATCCAGACCCTGCTGCGCTACGCCAAGGAGAACAACATCACCCTCAGCGACGAGGAGAAGGACGAGATCGAGTCCGATATCGCCGCCTACTCGAACTACGCCGCGATGTACGGCTATCCGAATGTCGACCAGTTCCTGTCGGCCAATGTCGGCAAGGGCGTGACTCTCGACATGATCCGCGGCCTGGAGCAGGAATCCCACCTCGCCAACAAGGCCTACACCGCCTATCAGGAAAGCCTGAGCTTCACGCCGGAGGAGATCGCGGAGAAGTACGCCTCCTTCAACGGCAGCTACGATACCTACAGCTACGCCTTCTACCGCATTGCGGCGCAGGCGGCCGAGGGCGAGGAGCCCACGGATGAGGCCAGAGCCGAGGCCGAGGCGGAGGCCGACGCCATCCTCGCCTCTTATCAGGACGGCGCGGACGTGGAGGATTTCTATGACCGCTTCAACGGCTACATCGAGTCCGAGCTCGGCGGCACCGCCGTGCGCAACGACGACCTCAGCGGCTCCTACCTCAGCAGCGTCTACGGCGACTGGCTGAAGGACAGCGCCCGCCAGGCCGGCGACATCACAAAGATCGTCGACGGCAACAGCGTTTATGTTGTGCTCTTCCTCGACCACAAGGACGCCTCCTATCCCACGGTCAACGTGCGCCACATCCTGATCCAGGCGGAGCAGGGCGAGGACGGCACCTGGAGCGAGGAAGCCCTGGCGGCGGCGAGAGCCGAGGCCGAGAGCATCCTGGCCGAGTTTGAGGCCGGCGACAAGACCGAGGAAAGCTTTGCCGCGCTGGCGAAAGAGCACTCCGACGACGCTGGCTCCAAGGATAACGGCGGCCTGTATGAGAACGTCGCGAAGAACCAGATGGTCGAGGAATTCAACGACTTCTGCTTTGCCGAGGGCCGCAAGGCTGGCGACACCGGCATCGTCTACGGCACCAACGGCAGCTACGCGGGCTATCACGTCATGTACTATGTCGGCGAGGGCCGCATTTACAGCGAGCTGCTCGCGGAGAACGCGCTGACCCAGGAGACCATCAGCGACTGGCTCGACAGCTCCGACCTCACCGCCGTGCCCGGCGCTGAGGAAGCGCTGGTCGACCCGGTCACCGCGCCGATCGCCACCGCCGCCCCCGAGGAGACGGCCGAAGAGCCGACCGGGGAGACGACCGAAGAGCCGACCGGGGAGACGACCGAGGAGACGACCGGGGAGACGACCGAGGAGACGACCGGGGAGACGACCGAGGGCTGATCCCATCAAGCATCACAACAGGGGCTGCGCTGCAGCCCCTGTTGTTTTTTTGCCAAATGCTCGATTGAAAAGGTAATTTCCGGTCTGCAAGATTAAATTCCAGCGGTAAAGAAGAACTGGAAGTTAGTTTTGCAAATTTGACAGAAAAGCCTTTACAAAGAATAAAAATCTGCTACAATTAGTCCTACAGAGCCGAGTGCTCGGGCAAAAAGGGTATAACAAACCGGA
>ODAJ011825879.1_pt1 | contig 17797 bp, 14 predicted proteins | sample 1539241 | NCBI WGS metagenome assembly ODAJ01 (sample SAMN02144231, study PRJEB22623) | gut metagenome | biome: sheep rumen | host: Ovis aries | place: New Zealand
CTCGTTACAGCTGCATTCCAGGCCGCTCTCGCTGATTTCGGGAGGCACGGGGATAAATACCTTGTCAGGACAATTTCGCTGCAACTCGTGCAAAATACCGGCCTCTGTGGCCACAATATATTGCTTAGCGTCGCTCTGCTTGGCATATTTCAGCATATCTGCCGTGCTTCCCTTGACGTCTGCAACAGCCAACACAGGACCTTTACACTCCAAATGAGCCATCACGACAGCCTCTGGATATTGCTTCTTCAATTCCAATATTTTCGTTACTGAGAATCGCTCATGTACATGACAACCACCATTCCATAGCAACATCTGACGACCTGTTACTTCGTTAATGTAGTTACCCAGGTTATAGTCAGGACCAAAGATGAGTTTGGCATCCTTAGGCAGCTGATCGACCACCTTCTTGGCATTTCCACTGGTAACAACGACGTCTGTCAATGCCTTGACGGCAGCTGTAGTGTTGACATACGAGATGACCTGATAGCCAGGATGCTCGTCTTTGAACTTCTTCAAGTCTTCTGCCTTGCAAGAGTCAGCCAACGAACAGCCAGCATTGAGGTCTGGACAAAGCACCGTCTTTTCTGGAGACAGCAACTTACACGTTTCAGCCATGAAATGTACGCCACACATCACCATCATTTTCGCGTCAGTCTCTGCAGCCTTACGGGCTAATGCCAGTGAGTCGCCTACGAAGTCAGCAATATCCTGAATATCGCCTATCGTATAATAGTGTGCCAGGATAATAGCATCTTTCTCTTTACATAGTCTACGAATTTCTGCTTTCAGATCTGTTCCAGCTGCTACGGGTTCATCAATGAACCCTTGCTCTTTCCACTCAGTTTTCAACATCATATTATTTTTATTTTTCCTTTTTTCTTTTTGAATAAAAGAGAATGAATAGGATGATATGCCGTTGATATGTGCAAAACTTCTGCTCTATTTTCTTGCATAATAAGATATCCACGTCTTATCTATTACTATCCACGAGTTGTGTGAATATTTACTGATTGATAATGAGTGAGATAAGTTATTTATCCACAATTCTCTATTTCGGTGCAAAATTAATAAGTTTATATCTTTTTTGAGCGAAAAATAATGGAAAACTTGCGAATAAACTGTTATTTTATGCTTTTTATCCACTCTTTTGATGGTGCACAGTGGGATAATGAAGCTTTATTCTAGCGTTATTCACAAGTTTTCCACACAGTTATCAACAGTCTTTTCAATGCTTAATGTATAATGCTTAATGCTTAATTAGGCTGCGCAAAAAAATGTTCAATGCTCAATGTGTTATAGCGTCAGCAATAATCTTTGCCATCTTCTGTGCTCCCTTTTCATTAGGATGGATACCATCGTTGAGCATGGTACCTTTGCCATCGCCAAAGAGGCTGTGCAGGTCAATGACTTGTAGGTTATACTCCTGAGCTACCTGCTGCTGGATAGGAATGATGTTGTTGGCAATGATGCTATCATTGATGTTCCATGTGCTCTTGAAGGCAGGAATAGGTGTGCAGAGGAATATCTGTGGACCTTCGTTCTTGACAACCTGCTTCTTATTCTTCTTACCTTTCTTGACAGGCTTCAACAGGTCAGGACGCAGGGTAGTTATCATCTGTTGCAGGTCTTGTTTGAATTCAGCATTATACTGCCAGTTCTCTGGCTTTGAATCGTTAGTACCTAACTTGATAATGACGATATCGGGTTTAAATGACACAGCATCCTTCCATGCCATCTCGTTCATATAAGGATGGTCGCCCTTGTTCAGCATGGTACGGGCACTGACGCCAAAGTTCTTGACGTAGTAGTCATTGCCCAACAGCTTTTGCAGCTGAGCAGGATAGCCGTTGACTGGTGCAAAGTCGATGCCGTGGCCATCGGTAATGCTGTTGCCTATGCAAGCCACCTTGATAGCGTCCTCTTTAGGTGCCTGTAGATTCTTCAGCCAGTTGCCAAGATCGCTCAGCATCTGGTCATGGTACTTAAACCAAGGACCAAAACCCCAGCCGTGGTTGCCTGTAGGATAGATGTACATGGTACATTCGTTGCCGGCATCGTGCATAGCTTTATAGTACTCTAAGCCATTGGTGACAGGATTCACCAGACCATCGTCGCTGGCTGTGAGGATAACAGCAGGAGGTGTCAGATGGCGGCGTACGGCATTGTTGGTAGAATATTTGTTAATCAGGTTACGATCTTTGTGACCTTCCTGACCCAGGAAATTGATACACGACCACCTGTGTGACTTGGGGATGTCCATCGAGATGACAGGATAGAAAAGAATGCTGAAATTAGGACGCACCTCGAAGTCGGAGAGGGTAGAGATGACAGATGACAGATGGCCACCTGCAGAGAATCCCATGATACCAACGTCGCTGGGATTGATATGCCATACTTTAGCAGAGTCGCGCACCATGCGGATGCCGTGTTCTACGTCGCCAATAGGAATAGTACGATCACCCTTGGGCAGTCGGTAGTTGACGACAAAATACGAGATGCCTTGCTTGTTCAGCCATTCGTGGGCCTGCGTACCTTCGTGCGTGTTTGATAACATAGAGTAGCCACCACCAGGAACACCTACAATGGCTCTACCTGTAGGATGGTCTGCCAGGAAACATACCATGTTGGCTTGTCCGTCGTCAGTAAGGTTAATGGTAAACTGTCTTGCTGTCTGGGCCTGCATGACCATCGTGGCAAACAGTACGGCAAATGTTGTTAGTTTTCTCTTCATAGTTAAGAATGTGTTTAGATAATAGTTTGATAATGAATAGTCTGCAAAAATAGTAAGAATTTCTGAACCTGGAAAGCTTTTTACTAAAAATAACACGAAATATACAGCTGATACGCTAAAAATTCTCTAGAGAATTTTCTCCGTATCAGCCTAAGCCAGCGCTGTATTAGCTGTTCCCGTGACTGGGATAAGCTATTATGGAAATTTCTACAGCTGATACGCACCCACTATTCACAGATTCACAATTCACAGTTATTTTTTCGAGCCCCGACCCATAAAACTTGCGTAGGGAATATTAATATATGTATAAATATATATAATTATATAAATATAATTACAAGAAAACAAGGGTACTCCTTAAAAAACTAACTGTGAAACTGTGAAACTGTGAATAATTTCGTAATTTTGCAGACGGATATGAGAAAAGTACGAACCATAGAGATGCAGCGCCTGACGATAGAAGAGTATCGTGAGGCCGAGAAACTGCCACTGATAGTAGTGTTGGACGATGTCAGGTCCATGTACAATATTGGCAGTGTGTTCCGTACGTGCGACAGTTTTCGCGTAGAAGCTGTCTACTTATGTGGCATTTGCCAGACTCCGCCATCAACAGAAATCCATAAGACTGCTCTCGGTGCAGAGGAGAGTGTCAGCTGGCGTTACTTCAAGACAGCATTGGAGGCTGTAGAAGAACTGAAAAAGAACGGCTACACGGTCTTTTCAGTAGAGCAGGTGGAACATAGTACCAAACTGCACACGTTCGTGCCTCAGCGGGGCTTAAAATACGCCATAGTGATGGGTAACGAAGTAAAAGGCGTCCACCAGGAAGTAGTAGACGCCTCAGATGGTTGTTTGGAGATACCTCAGCTAGGCACTAAGCACTCTATGAATGTCTCTGTGACAACGGGTATCGTTATCTATAAGTTTGCAGAGACGCTGCTGATGCTAAAATAATACTAAGATAATACTGCCTTTTATATTGCGACGTACTTAATGTGCTTCAAGCCAGTTGTCGCCAAAGCCTGAGTCGGCAACGAGGGGAACGGACATGTGGAAGGCGTTCTGCATCTCTTCCAGGACGATACGCTCAACTTTTTCCTTCTCGTCAGGATAGACGCTGAAGTTGAGTTCGTCGTGTACCTGGAGAATCATCTTGCTCTTGATGCCTTCAGCCTTGAAACGTTGAAAGATATGAATCATTGCCACCTTGATGATATCGGCAGCAGTACCCTGGATGGGTGCATTAATGGCGTTACGCTCGGCAAAGCCTCGCACAGTGCCATTGGCTGAATTGATGTCTGGCAGATAGCGGCGACGTCCGAATAGGGTAGTGACGTAGCCTTGCTGACGGGCTATTTCCTTCGATTTTTCCATATAGTCATGAACTTGTGGGAAGGTTTCAAAGTAGCCGTCTATCAGCATCTTAGCTTCGTCGCGAGGAATATCTAAGCGCTCTGCTAAGCCAAAGACAGTGATGCCATAGATGATACCGAAATTGGCACGCTTTGATTTAGTACGTTCATCGCGTGTAACCTCTTCGATAGGCTTCTTATAGATGTTGGCGGCTGTAGCTGCGTGCAGGTCCTTGCCCTCGCGGAACACTTCTATCATCTGTGGGTCTTGCGAGAGATGAGCCATCACGCGGAGTTCTATCTGACTATAGTCTGCAGAGAAGAACAGGCATCCTGGTTCAGGAATGAAGGCTTTGCGAATCTCCTTGCCGTCCTCGCCACGAATAGGAATATTCTGTAGATTAGGATCAGACGATGACAGGCGACCAGTTGCCGTAATGGTCTGATTGAAAGAGGTATGGATATGTCCTGTACGCGGATTAATCAGCTTGGGAAGAGCGTCGATATAGGTGCCGATGAGTTTCTTCAGTCCACGATGTTCTAAGATGTCTGCCACGATTTCGTGCTTGTTCTTGAGCTGTTGCAATACTTCTTCGGAGGTGACATACTGACCTGTCTTTGTCTTCTTGGCCTTCTCAACAATCTTGAGCTTGTCAAACAGAATCTCACCGACTTGTTTGGGTGAGGCAATATTGAATTGCTCACCAGCAAGTTCGTAGATGCGCTGTTCTATCTCGTTCATGCGAGCCGTAAACTGCTTGCTGGTTTCTGCTAGCGACGCAGTATCAAGACAGACACCATTCATCTCCATCTCTGCCAAGACTGGCATCAGAGGTATCTCTATATCATAGAACAGTCGTTCGCAGTCGTGCTGCTTCAGTTCTTGTTCCAGTTTATTCTTGAGTTGTAGGGTGATGTCAGCATCCTCACAGGCATATTCGTAGACGAGGGTGGGGGTGAGGTCGCGCATGGAACGCTGGTTCTTTCCTTTCGGACCAATCAACTCGTCGATGTGGATGGTCTTGTAATGCAGATACACCTCAGCCATGTAGTCCATGTTGTGATGCAACTCGGGTTGAATGAGGTAGTGGGCAATCATGGTGTCCCACAGTTGACCCTTCAACTCGACATGATAGTTGCGGAGCACCTCCAGGTCATACTTCAGATTCTGACCAATCTTCAAAATATGCTCGTCTTCATAGAGTGGTTTGAAAATGTCGACCACCTGTTGAGCTTTTTCACGTTCGGCAGGGACAGGGACGTAAAATGCTTCATGTTCCTTCACAGAGAAGCTCAAACCTACCAATTCAGCATCAATAGCATTGGTAGAAGTGGTCTCTGTATCTAGAACGAGAAATGGCTTTGTCAAGAAATAATCATATAATTTCTTTAAATCTTCCTCATTTTCAACGAGTTTGTATTCGTGAGCTACCGTTTTTAACGTCTCAAAACTTGAAAATTCTGGTTCGCTCGACTCACTGGACGTAAATTCTGCAAAGAGATCGAGTTGTTGATTTACAGGTTTTACTACTTTTTCAGACTTTTTAAGAATCTTGCTGGCTAGACTTCTCAGCTCCAACTCTTCGAAGAGTTTGCCTAATTTTTCTTCGTTGGGTTGTGTCACCTTCAATGCATCCATGTCGAGTTCGATGGGGACATCTGTCTTGATGGTGGCCAGGAATTTCGACATGCGGATATCCTCTACGTGTTCCACGACTTTCTTCTGAAGGGCTCCTTTAATCTCTGATGTTCTGTTGAGCATTTCTTCAATGGAACCAAACTCGTTGATGAGTTTCACGGCTGTCTTCTCGCCTACGCCAGGACAGCCTGGGAAGTTGTCTGCTGAATCTCCCATCAGCGCCAGCAAGTCGATGACGGCTTCTGTCGATGGAATGGCATATTTTGCTTTTACTTCCTCTGGACCCATTACCTCGTAACCGCCACCATGCCGTGGACGATAGATCTTCACATTGTCGCGAACTAATTGGCCATAGTCTTTATCTGGAGTCAGCATATAGGTTTCAATTCCTTGTTCACCAGCTTTTGTGGCAAGGGTACCAATAACATCATCTGCCTCAAAGCCATCAACCTGAAGAATGGGAATGTTCCATGCTGTCAGCAAATCTTTTATAATGGGTACTGACTGTTTTATATCCTCTGGCGTTGCCTCGCGCTGGGCCTTATAGGGAGGGTAGGCCTCACTCCTAAACGTCGGTCCGTGAGGGTCAAAGGCAACACCAAGATGGGTGGGCTGCTCTTTAGTAAGGACTTCTTGCAGTGTATTTAGAAAGCCCATGATAACACTGGTATTCAGTCCTTTGGAGTTTATACGCGGATTCTTAATGAAGGCGTAGTAGGAACGATAGATTAGCGCGTAAGCGTCAAAGAGGAATAATTTTTCCATAGTGTTTGTGAATTTTCGCGTAAAATTACTAATAAAATGGCGAATATCCAATTATTTTCATTAATTTTGCATCAAAATTATTTTATCACATGGATTACTTAAGCATCATCAAGGAACCTATTGTCAACGATTTGTCTGATTTCATCGCCTTATTCGAGCAGGCTTTGAGTCATGAAGATGGTATGTTAGCGTCTGCGTTAAGTCATATTCGTCAACGTGGCGGTAAGCGTATGCGTCCCATACTGATGTTGCTGATGGCGAAAAATTATGGTGGCATTTCTTCCATCACTCAGCACTCTGCTGTTGGTCTTGAGTTACTTCATACTGCTTCGTTGGTTCATGATGATGTTGTTGATGAGAGTAGCGAGCGTCGTGGCCAGGCATCGGTAAATGCTACGTATAATAATAAGGTAGCTGTTTTGGTCGGTGATTTTATCCTTTCTACCGCCTTGCTTCATGTGTCTTTTACAGGTAATCAGCGTATCATTCAGGAGTTGTCAGAGTTAGGTCGTACCTTAGCTGCTGGTGAAATCTTACAGTTGTCTAATATCCAGAATCAGGCTATCTGTGAGGATGTCTATTATCAGGTTATCCAGCAAAAGACCGCTGCGCTCTTTCAGTCGTGTGCAGCTATCGGTGCTTTGTCTGCTGGTGCTTCTGAAGATGATGTTAAGAAAGCTGGTGAATTTGGTAAGAATTTAGGTATCATGTTCCAAATACGCGACGATATTTTCGATTATTTTGACTCCAAGGAGATAGGTAAGCCTACTGGTAATGATATGGCTGAAGGTAAACTTACTCTACCTGTTATCTATGCCTTGAACAATACTGATTTTGATTCTATGCACACATTGGCGAAGAAAGTCAAAGCAGGTACTATCAATCCCGATGAAATCGCCGTTCTTGTTGAGTTTACGAAACAACAAGGTGGTATTGCTTATGCTGAGCACAAAATGGCTGAATTTGGTACTCTCTGTAAGAATTATATTAAGGAAAACGTCAAGGTAAAGGCTATCATGGATGCGCTGACAGCTTATGTCGATTACGTTGTTCAAAGAAATTATTGATGATACCTTTGATACAATATTATAAGGAAAGCGACCTTCTGGGTCGCTTTCTTTATGTTTTGTCTTGTTTAGAAGAACTTTACTTCTTTACCGGCAAGGTCGCTCAATATAAGATTCGGGAGGCGACTTGTACCCAGACGGAAGTAGTAGTTCGTGAGCCATTTCTCACCTAATACTTCTTCTACAATGCTGTAGTAGGTAAGAGCATCTGTAACTGTATTGATGCCACCAGCAGGTTTTAGACCAACCATAATTCCTGTTTGGTCGTAGTATTCTTTGATAGCTTGACACATGACGTAAACAGCTTCTGGTGTAGCTCCAACCTTCTCTTTACCTGTTGAGGTTTTAATGTAATCTGCACCTGCATACATAGAGAGGATAGATGCTTTTTTGACATTTGACAAATTCAGCAAATCACCTGTTTCAAGAATAACTTTCATAGGAACATCGCCACAAGCTGCTTTCTGTTCCCATATTTCATCGCAAACAGTCTCATAGTCGCCTGCTAAGAATTCACCGACGTGCATGACGATATCTACATTTTCTGCACCATCTTGAACTGCCAGTTTTGTCTCAGCAACCTTGATTTCTATGAGGGCTTGTGAAGAGGGGAAGGCACCGCTGACAACAGTGGGTATAACACCCTCTACTTCCAATGACTCAGCTACTAAACGGGCAAATCGTGGGTAGGTAACAAGTGTTGCTACGTGGGGTAAGTCAGGATATTCGTGAGCGAAGTTGTTTACTTTCTCTACCAGTTTCAATACGCTTTCTTCAGAATCTTGGGTAGTTAGTGTGGTCATACATACTGAAGCCAGCAGGAATTTCTTGATTTCTTCCGTGTTGTTCTTAGGTACTCGCTCTTCCACGATCTTCTTTACAGCTGCTGCTACTTCTGCTTCATTCACGTTGCAGTTGTACTTGCTCAGCGCTTGTTCATACTTACTTTTCATTTCTTCCATAATACTAGGGTTTTAAGTGATATAAAGATTATAATTTCTTGTTATTCTTATGTCTTTCCTTATCTCTAAGGGTTTTCTTTTCTATGTTTTTCTGAAGTTCTGCTGTCAGGTCTATGCCAGTCTGATTGGCGATACATAGTAGTACCCAAAGTACGTCAGCCATTTCGTCACCTAAGGCTTGTTGGCCATTGTCTGTTCCTCGTAGATCGTCTTTCTTCCAGCTTTGGTCACCATATTTACGTGCCATAATACGTGCCAGTTCTCCCACTTCCTCTGTCAGAACAGCCATATTTGTCAGTTCAGAGAAATATCGTACTCCGTAGGTCTTAATCCACTGATCTACAGCTTGTTGTGCTTCACTAATCGTCATTTTACAGATAACATTACAATGAATAACATCAATATAACTACAAGTATGCCTATGATGTTCTGTGAGTTGTCCTTAGCGTATTCTTGCCAGTTGAAGGCTTTATATACGACCTGTATTAACCAGAGTGCTATTCCAACTATGCATATCCATATTGCCCAGTTCAGATGCAAAAATCGATGTCCTATGCATCCGATGAACATTAGGATGACACCTGAAATCTCTATGGCTTTTAGATACTTTTTCATTCTTTATTTTTTGTGTCCATACAGATGGTTACAGGACCATCGTTTATTAGTTCTACTTTCATGTCAGCGCCAAATTCGCCAGTACAGACTGGTTTGCCAATTGTTTCAGTAAGCTGACTGCAGAAGGCTTCATATAGCGGGATGGAGTGTTCGTGACTACCAGCCTTGAACCATGATGGTCTGTTGCCTTTTTTGTAGCTTGCAAAGAGGGTAAACTGACTAACTACTAATATATCTCCTTGTACGTCTATGATGCTGCGATTCATCACTCCTTTGTCGTCATCAAATACTCTTAGATTTGCTATTTTCTTGACGAGCCATTCTACGTCTTCTATGGTGTCATCATTACAGATACCAATGAGTATCAGAAATCCTTTCTTAATTTCTGATTTCAATGTTCCATTTATAGTAACACTTGCTTTATTAACGCGTTGTATGACAGTTCTCATTCTGCAAAGATAGGTATTTATTCTCAAATATCCAAGAAAATCAGCCATGAAAATAGTCGTAGACAATCTTAGCCTTTGCTTGTCCTACAATAGTCATTAAGTCTTTTAGTTCTGCATCACGTATTTTTTTTACTGATTTAAGGCCTTTTAAAAGCTCGTCACGTGTTTTTGGACCTATTCCCTTGATATCATCCAATTCTGAGTGTAATGCGTGCTTAGAACGCTGTTCTCTGTGGAATGTGATAGCAAAACGGTGTACTTCATCTTGCAGATGGGTCAGCGTACGGAATAGTTCCGAGGTATCTTTGATACCTATGATGCGTGGTGGAAAACCATATAATAACTCGTTGGTTCTATGCTTATCATTTTTAGCTAAACCAGCAATAGGTATATCAAGTTTTAGCTCGTCTTGAACAACTTGTCTAATGATTTCCATTTGCCCTTTTCCTCCATCTGCTACGATTAGGTCGGGTAGGGGTTCTCCTTCTTCCAACAACCTGTTGTAACGTCTGGAAACAACTTCTTTCATAGAAGCATAGTCGTCGGGTCCTACCACCGTTTTGATATGATATTTGCGGTAGTCTTGTTTGGATGGTTTCATCTTTTTAAAAACTACACAAGCAGCTACTGCGTCTGATCCAGATATGTTGGAGTTGTCAAAACATTCTATATGATAAGGCATTTTTTGTAGGTGCAACAAGTCTTGTAGTTCTTTCATCAGACGAACTTGTTTCTGTTCAGGATTCAATTTTTCTGCTTGTTTTAAACGGTCAAACTTATATTGTTTGCCATTCATCAATGACAGTTCCAGTAATGTTTTCTTTTCTCCTCGCTGTGGTATGGTTATAGTTACTCCTTCCAGGTTTATATCTACCTCTTCTGGAAGGATTATTTCTTTTGCGTTACTATGAAAGCGCTCACGCATTTCTACGATGGCTAACTGCAATAGTTCAGCATCGTTTTCAGCCAATTTTTTCTTGTATTCAAAGGTGAAGCTTTGGTTTATTTGTCCATTTGATACATGGATATAATTGATGAATGCTACCTTTTCGTCGTTTGTTATGGTAAGCACATCAACGTTATTGATAGTGTGACTAACAACTTCACTTTTAGCAACAAATTGTTCTATTAACAGATAGCGCCTTTTTACTTCTTCTGCCTCTTCAAAGCGTAGTCCTTCAGCAAGTTGCATCATCTCCTCCTTCATCTGTCGTAGCACTTCTCTGGTATTTCCCTTTAATATCTCACGTGCTTGCTGAATGTTCTTTTGGTAGTCTTCCCATGATTGTTTTCTGATACAAGGCCCACCACAGTTTTTAATGTGATATTCTAGACATACTTGGTATTTTTCTTCATTCACTCCCTCTTCAGTTAGAGGCTGACGACACGTTCTCGGATGATATAGTTTCTTGATGAGTTCTAATACAGCATTCATTGAACCAATATGTGAATAGGGTCCATAGTAAGTTCCCCATTTCTTATTTATGGTTCTTGTGCTGAAGATACGAGGCAGATATTCCTTTGTTATACAGATACTGGGGTATGTTTTACCGTCTTTGAGTAATATATTATATCGTGGATTGTATTTCTTGATAAGAGCGTTCTCCAGCAATAATGCGTCTTCTTCTGTGTTTACAACGGTATAACTGATATCATGTATCTTTGAGACTAATACCTTGGTTTTGAAACGATCAACCTCAGTGTGAAAGTAGGATGAAACTCGGCTCTTTAAGTTTTTTGCCTTGCCCACATAGATAATGGTGCCATCAGCATCGTAATACTGATAGCTACCAGGCTTCTCCGGTAGGGCAGAGACTATTCTTTTTAGTTTCTCTAATCTTGCTTCATTCTCTTCCTTTGTCATCGTACTAGTTTCACGTGAAACATTATACTGTTAGAAGAGTTGTTACCTCAACATCATCGAACACATCTCTTCCGTGCAGCCCTTCGTCTGTAATTTCTATCAAGAAGTTTACCATGATTTTCTGGGGATTGAATTTCTTAACCAGATTGCATGCAGCTCTCATGGTTCCACCCGTAGCCAGCAAATCATCGTGTAACAAAACGACGTCTTTATCGTTGATTGCGTCTTCGTGTATTTCTATTGTGTCTGTACCGTATTCTTTTTCATAGCTTTCTTGTACGGTTGCTGCTGGTAGTTTACCGGGTTTGCGCGCTAATACTACTCCAGCTCCTAATTTTACTGCTAGTGCTGAAGCCATTACAAATCCTCGGCTTTCAATGCCTACAATTTTGGTGATTCCTTTGTTTTTATATATTTCGTACAATTCGTCTACCATGATTTGGAGGCAAGCAGGGTTCTTAAAAAGTGTTGTCACATCACGAAAGTTAATTCCTTTCTGTGGAAAATCTGGAATGCAGCGAAGGTTCGCCATTAATGTTTCGTTGTTCATAATTCTCGATTTTTGCCTTATTATTAAATGATTTATAACTATTTTGTTTCACGTGGAACACAGCACTATCTTATCTTCCCAATAGTACTAACATAGCATTAACATCGCTGGGTGATACACCAGGAATTCTGCTCGCTTGTGCCAGCGTTTCTGGTTGTATTCGCTCTAATTTTTGACGAGCTTCCGTAGAAATAGCTGTCAGGTTAGGATAGTCGAATTTGCCTTTTATCTTGATGTTCTCCAGACGATGCATCTTTTCTGCTATCATTTGCTCACGTTCAATGTAGCCTTTATATTTGATGTGAATTTCTGCTGCTTCAGCAATTTCTTTTTTCCTGTTCGGCAACTTGTCGATGAGTTCTTTGAAATCCGGTATTATAGTCATTAACTTATCGAAATTCAATTCAGGGCGCACTACCAAGTCTTCCAGTTTACAGCCATAGACGAGTGGGGTAGAACCCAGCGACTCCAGAGAACCATTTACCTGTTTTGGCTTGATAGCATAATTCCTACAATACTCTTCAATGTTTGCTATTGCCTGTTTTTTCTCCAACCACCAGTCGTAACGGTTACGTTTAGCAATACCTAACTTATAAGCTTTTTCTGTCAAGCGAGCATCCGCATCATCTTGACGCAGCAAGATACGGTATTCTGCTCTGGAGGTAAACATGCGGTAAGGTTCGTCTACTCCTTTTGTCACCAAGTCGTCCACCAATACACCGATATAGGCTTCATCGCGTTTTAGTTCGAAGGAATGCCCGGTTGTGACGGAGTCACTACCAGCTGAACCTGCCATAAGTGCAGCATTGATGCCTGCGAGAGTCCCTTGTCCACCAGCTTCTTCGTAGCCAGTAGTACCATTGACCTGTCCAGCCATAAAGAGTCCCGCTATTATTTTTGATTCCAAGGAGTGCTTTAACTGCGTTGGATCAAAGAAGTCGTACTCTATGGCATAGCCAGGTCGATATACTTTCAGGTCTCGAAGAGCAGGGATGTGCTTCAGTGCTGCTATCTGTACGTCCATAGGAAGTGATGAAGAGAAGCCGTTCAGGTACATCTCGTTGGTATCCTCTCCTTCAGGTTCCAGGAACAACAAATGTTGTGGGCGATCTGGGAATGTAACTAATTTTGTTTCTATAGATGGACAGTAGCGTGGACCGATTGATCGTATCTGTCCGTTATAAAGAGGAGAGTCAGCCAGTCCACTACGCAGTGTCTTGTGGACCTCCTCATTGGTATAGCATACCCAACAGGGCAACTGCTGTAACGGACGTTGTTCACCCATATACGAGAATTTATAATAGCCGTTTTCACCATCTTGCCTTTCCATATCCTCAAAGTGTACGCTACGCTTGTCGATGCGTACTGGCGTACCCGTCTTCATTCGTGCTGAACGGATGCCATGGCGGGTGATGCTCTCGGTAAAATGGGGTACTGCTGGTTCTGCAATACGTCCGCCAGGAACCATCTTTCGTCCGATGTGCATCAAACCATTCAGAAAAGTTCCTGTAGTAATAATGACCGCCTTTGCTCTGATTTCGGCACCCCATATGGTTTTGACACCAACTACCCTGGTCTTGACGGGTGAACCGTCAGGCATGTTTTCTGTGAGGAGTTCATCGGCTTGGTCTTGCCAGATGTCGAGATGAGGCGTACTGTCAAGAACAGAACGCCATTTCCAGATAAATTTTCCTCTGTCGCACTGTGCTCTGGGGCTCCATACTGCAGGCCCTTTACTTCTGTTCAGCATCCGAAACTGGATAGCTGTAGCATCAGTGACCAATCCCATATTGCCGCCCAGTGCATCTATCTCCCTAACTATCTGTCCTTTGGCAATACCGCCAATAGCAGGATTGCACGACATCTGTGCAATCTTGTTCATATCCAAAGTGACCAAGAGTGTCTTGGCACCCATATTGGCAGCGGCCGTTGCCGCTTCACAGCCTGCATGACCACCTCCTATTACTATAACATCGTATTTTAAAATCATGTCGCAAAGTTACAAAGAACAGAGTGAAAAGCAAAATAAAAACCCATTTATTTTAATACATGGGGAAGTCTTCTATATGGTTTATTTCCGGTTGGCCCTCGTCAGGAGTGCCTACAACGGTAATAGCATCAAGACGAATATCGTTGTTTATATGATAGAATTTCACATAATGATTAATAGCTGCTCTGAGGTTTCTCAGTTTCATGTAGTCAATCGCCTCTTCAGGATTTGTGAACAGGCGGTTGCGCCGTGTCTTCACCTCGACAAATACCAATACATCGCCCTTCTGAGCAATGATGTCAATATCGCGGTGTCCAGACTTCCAGTCGCGCTCTAGAATGGTGTAACCCTTCTGCAGCAGAAAGTCTGTTGCCTCTTGTTCACCCCAAGTGCCTAAGTCATTATGTGATGCCATAATTCATGATTATCGTTGACAAAGGTACGAAATCTTTTGCAAAATATCCATTATTTACAAGAAAAATTTGGGAAATTCATTAATATGTATTAATTTTGCCATGTTATTTGCTATTAAGGTACATTTAAAGATTTTCCATTTCAGAATAATAACTTGTAAGATGAAAAAACTTATTTCCATTTTGCTGTTATCGCTGCTACTTTTTTCATGTTTAAAAGATCATGAAAACGATTCACCATTGACGGGCGTAACCATAAGCGATATTACCTTCACCTTTGATGAAACTCAAAAGGTCATTGATGTACAGTCGACCTTTACTAATATCTCGGCAAAGATTATTGATACCAAAACCAATGAAACAGCTTCTTGGCTGACAGTTAAACTGGCTAAAGGAAAGCTAACACTTAATACGGAGGAAAATACCACTATCTGTGATCGTCAAGCTAAGGTTACGCTCTATATGGATGGCAGTCGTGAACATGTCAGCAATCCTGATTTGGAAGTGTCTTTCCTTGTTACGCAAAAGATGAATGACCAGTTTGAGGGTCTTAACATCTCAGAAGTGGTTATGGACTATCTTGCTGGCGACTCGACGATAGTGCTAGGAAAGACTATCCAAAAAGCAAAGATTGACGTGCAGAGTGTTGATGGCGTATCAGATGTCAGATGGTGTACTGCGCGTCTTAATACCAGTACTGAATTGAATGTCAAGGTTACTGAGCATAAGGCGCGAGGTGTTCGTCAGGCACTTATCCGCCTGTTGCCTAATAGCAATAAGACTCCTATTGATTCTCTGACAGCCACTACTGTTTTTCTCGTTACTCAAAATCAGAATGCCGTCTTTGAGGGTGTTGATTCCACTGATGTTATGTTGTCCTCCGACGCCTGCACGCATACGCTGATTCTTCATAGCGAGCCCACAGGTATTAAGTCGCTGATGGTGGATAGCGCCACCAACGCCTCACCCAAGTGGCTTTCTGTCAAGTTCGAAGAAAAGGCGGTGAAATTCACCGCTACGTCTAATGCCAGCATGTCAGACCGCAAGGCTACCGTGACGTTATATTATCCAAACGGTACGGTAATAGACAGTAATACCGTCAAGATGACGTTCAATGTCCGTCAGAAAAAGAAAGACCAGATTGTTTTGGAGAAGAAGTCGCTGACGTTATCTTATGAAGCGCAGGCTGTCGAGATGTCTGTGACGAGCAATGTGGGTATTAATATTCAGGGCAAGGCCATCGACGAGCAGCGTATCAGTATTTCCGGTTATCATATTGAAGGTACAACTCACAAAATCATCCTTAATGTCAGGGAAAACAAGACAGAGAGTGTCTTCAAGGATACGCTACACTTAGTGGGCAGTGGTAATAGTGGCGTGAAAGCCGATTTGCTTATTACGCAGAAGACCAATCCTACCATCACCTTGTTTGAAGGCGAAGAGAAAGAGTGGAGTTTCAGAAAAGATGGTGGTGTCTTCCAGTTGCTGGTCAGTACCTTGACCCCAAACTATAAGATAGAGAAAAAAGCTTCGTGGATATCCATTGGCGCTAAGACACGACAGAGCCAGGGCAAATATTACCATTCTGTTACCGTTAGGGAGTATGCTGGCGAAGGACCACTTCGTACAGACACCATCTACGTAAAGAATGATGAGGTAACGCAGAAGTTTGTTGTCTCGCAAGACAAGTATCTCTACCTGTCTGAGGCGAATATCAAGATGGAAGTGGGCGAGGAGCATCAGTTGAGGTTTACCAACAAAACGACAAACGCTGTTACTTGGAAGAGTACCGACGCTAAGGTGGCCTCGGTCAGCGACAAAGGATTGGTGACAGCCTTGAAGCGTGGTACTACACAAGTTAAAGTGTCAATAGGTAAATACAATGGTATTGACGATTACGCTGATGTCTGCACCATAAAAGTATATGATGCTTCTGATAGTGTTCTCATCACTCGCGATTACGGCAGCTATGAGAAGACCAATGGCTATGTCACAGCACATTGTCCTATTACCATCAGCAATATTTATAAGGAGGCCATCACTCTGGAATCTGTTAAGATAGTTGATAATAATGACAATTCTGTCACTTGGCCGACCAGTCCTACCATCAATCGGAATGTCATCAAGAAAGGTGGCAGTCTGACTGTAACTTTCCCTCAGATAACCAATTATTATAAACCAAAGGTATCTATCTTGTTTACTACTGCTAATGGTATGGAATACACGAAAGAAGTGGATTATTAGTACAAGTATCTTACACAGAATAGCACCTACTTTGCCATGTGATTTGCAAAGTAGGTGCATTTTTTTTCAAAAACGCTTGCCAATTTAATAATTTTGTAGTAATTTTGTAGCCCCAACGTGCCCGCACGTACCTATTATCGAGTATTTATTTTAATTTTAATTCAATATTTTATGTGGTTATTCAATTCATCAATTGGTCGTAAGGTTGTAATGTCAGTTACAGGCTTAGCGTTGATTCTGTTCCTGACATTCCACGGTTGCATGAACATTGTTGCGCTCTTCTCTGGCAAGGCTTACAACATGATTTGCGAAATGCTGGGTGCCAACTGGTATGCCATCGTGGCAACACTGGGTCTGGCTGCTTTAGCAGTTATTCACATCGTTTTTGCGTTCATCTTGACCGCACAGAATCGTACCGCTCGTGGCTCTTCTCGCTACGATGTGGCTACTACGGTAAATGCTGGCAAGGTGGAGTGGGCCTCTAAGAACATGCTCGTTCTGGGACTCATCATCCTGGTTGGTCTGGTGCTGCACCTGAAGGATTTCTGGTACAACATGATGTTCGCCGAAATTGTAGGTATGGAGACTAAGCTGAGTCCTACAGACGGCTTTGGCTGGATCGTCGAGACTTTCTCAAACCCTGTGTTTGTAGTGCTTTATCTCGTTTGGTTCTGCGCCATCTGGTTCCACTTGGCTCACGGCTTCTGGTCAGCTATGCAGACCCTGGGTGTCAGCGGTAAGGTATGGCAGAAACGCTGGAACTGCATCGGTCTTATCTATGTTACACTGCTCATGCTGGGCTTCGCAGCAGTAGTATTGGGCTTTGCTTTCGGCTGTGCTCCTTCACTCCAGTGCGCTGATGCTGACTGCTGTCAGCAGGCTATCGAGTGCTGCAAAGAGGCTGCTGAATGCTGCAAGTAATTATCAATTGTAAAATATCAGAATTATGGCTAAAGTATTAGATTCAAAGATTCCCGCAGGTCCAGTACCTGAGAAATGGAAAGAATATAAGGCTCACCAGCGCTTGGTTAACCCCAAGAACAAGCTGAAGCTCGACGTGATAGTGGTAGGTACCGGTCTGGCTGGTGCTTCTGCTGCTGCATCACTCGGTGAGATGGGCTTCAACGTGATTAACCTGTGCATTCAGGACTCT
>ODAJ012183723.1_pt1 | contig 17794 bp, 14 predicted proteins | sample 1539241 | NCBI WGS metagenome assembly ODAJ01 (sample SAMN02144231, study PRJEB22623) | gut metagenome | biome: sheep rumen | host: Ovis aries | place: New Zealand
TTCATAGTGCATAATTCATAGTGCATAATTCATAGTGCATAATTCATAGTGCATAATTCATAGTGCATAATTCATAGTGCATAATTCATAATTATAATATATATTATTGAAGATATAGATGGACAACAGATATATGATGCGTGGTGTGAGCGCCGCAAAGGAAGACGTTCATGCTGCTATAAAAAACATAGACAAGGGACTATACCCGCAGGCTTTCTGCAAAATCATTCCGGACATACTCGGTGGCGACCCGGATTACTGTAACATCATGCATGCCGATGGTGCCGGAACCAAGTCGTCACTGGCATATATGTACTGGAAGGAGACGGGTGATCTGTCGGTATGGAAGGGTATCGCCCAGGATGCCATCGTCATGAACACCGACGACCTGCTCTGCGTGGGTGCCGTTGACAACATCCTGGTAAGCTCCACCATCGGCAGAAACAAGATGCTCGTCCCTGGCGAGGTCATCTCTGCAATCATCAATGGCACAGACGAGCTACTTGCCGAGATGCGTAACATGGGTATAGGTATCTATCCCACTGGAGGTGAGACAGCTGATGTGGGCGACCTTGTACGCACCATCATCGTCGACTCTACCGTTACTTGCCGTATGAAGCGCAGCGACGTGATTGACAACGCTAACATCCGTCCTGGTGACGTCATAGTAGGACTGTCCTCTACAGGTCAGGCTACGTATGAGAAGCGTTACAATGGTGGCATGGGTAGCAACGGTCTTACCTCTGCTCGTCACGATGTATTCGCTAAGTATCTGGCAGAAAACTATCCTGAGAGTTACGACCATGCCGTACCTGACGAACTGGTATACAGCGGAAAGTATAAACTGACGGATGCTGTCGACGGCGCACCTGTCGATGCAGGTCAACTGGTCCTCTCCCCCACCCGCACCTATGCTCCAGTCATCAAACGACTGCTCGATGAGCTTCGTCCTGAGATTCACGGCATGGTACACTGTACCGGTGGTGCACAGACAAAGGTGCTCCACTTCGTGAACGACAACTGCCGCGTCATCAAGGACAACATGTTCCCTGTTCCCCCACTCTTCCGTGCCATCCACGAATGTAGCGGTACCGACTGGAAGGAGATGTATCAGGTATTCAACATGGGCCATCGTATGGAGATATATGTCCGTCCTGAGGTTGCCGAACAGGTTATCGCCATCAGCAAGTCGTTCGACATCGACGCACAGGTTGTCGGCCACATTGAAGAAGGAAAGAAGAGCCTCACTATCAAGAGTGAGTTTGGAGTCTTTGATTATTAATATTAACAGGTACTATAGTCACTATAGATACCATAACAACTATCATGGAAAACAACAGAATACTACAGAAGCTCGACGGTCTGGAGGCACGCTTCGAGGAGGTATCGACACTGATTACCGACCCCAATGTTATTGCCGACCAAAAGCGCTTCGTCAAACTGACTAAGGAATACAAAGACCTTGGCGACATCATGGATGCTCGCAAGCGATATGTAGCCTGTCTGAACAGCATCAGCGAGGCGAAAGACATCCTTGCCAATGAGAGCGACCCTGACATGAAGGAGATGGCGCGCATGGAACTTGCCGAAAACGAGGCTTTGCAGCCGCAGCTCGAAGAAGAGATAAAGATTGCACTGGTGCCAAAAGACCCTGAGGATGCCAAGAACGTACAGATGGAGATACGTGCTGGCACAGGTGGTGACGAGGCTTGTCTTTTTGCAGGCGACTTGTTCAACATGTACAAGCGCTATTGCGAATCAAAGGGTTGGCAACTGTCTGTCACTGACTATAATGAGGGAGCTGTTGGTGGTTTCAAGGAGATTGACTTTGCCGTTTCTGGTGCTGATGTTTATGGGACGCTGAAATACGAGTCGGGCGTCCATCGTGTGCAGCGAGTACCCGTTACTGAGTCCAACGGTCGCATGCAGACTTCCGCAGCTACCGTTGCCGTACTGCCCGAAGCCGACAAGTTTGAGGTAAACATCAACGAAGGTGAGATCAAGTGGGATACCTTCCGCAGCTCGGGTGCTGGAGGACAGAACGTCAACAAGGTCGAGTCTGGAGTACGTCTGCGCTACATGTGGAAGAACCCAAACACGGGCGAAAGCGAGGAGATACTCATTGAATGTACAGAGACGCGTGACCAGCCAAAGAACAAAGAACGCGCCCTGTCACGTCTTTATACATTTATATATGACAAGGAACATCAGAAGTATGTCGACGACATTGCAAGCCGACGTAAGAGCCTTGTCTCTACTGGCGACCGCTCTGCAAAGATACGTACCTATAACTTCCAGCAAGGACGTGTCACCGACCATCGCATCGGATACACCACACACGACCTGCAAGGATTTCTCGCTGGCGACATCCAGCCAATGATAGATGCTCTCACCGTAGCCGAGAACGCAGAGAAACTGAAAGAAAGCGAACTATAGTCCCCGTATGTTGTCATCTATAAGCATTTAGTCTTTTATTCGTACGTTGTCATTTTACGACAACAAAAACAAGAAGAATCATGAACCGCAAACAACTTATACAGCAAATCCTCGAAAAGAAATCATTCCTATGCGTAGGTCTTGACACCGATACCAAGAAGATACCGCAACACCTTCTTTCTGAGGAAGATCCAATCTTCTCGTTCAACAAAGCCATCATCGACGCAACGGCTCCTTATTGCGTCAGCTACAAGCCCAACCTTGCCTTCTATGAGGCTTTCGGGCTGAAAGGCATTCAGGCATTCGAGAAGACAATAAACTATCTCAACACCAACTATCCCAACCACTTCATCATAGCTGACGCCAAGCGCGGCGACATCGGTAACACCTCGGCTATGTATGCGCGTACTTTCTTCGAGGAATACAATCTCGACGCACTCACCGTTGCGCCATATATGGGCGAGGACTCTGTCACACCATTCCTGCAATACGATGGCAAGTGGGTCATCCTGCTTGCCCTGACCAGCAACAAGGGTAGCCATGACTTCCAGCTGACTACCGACACCGATGGCGAACGACTCTTTGAGAAGGTGCTGCGTGTGTCACAGCAGTGGGGCAACGAGGAGAACATGATGTACGTTGTCGGAGCTACACAAGGCAAGATGTTCGAGGATATCCGCAAGATAGCACCCAACCATTTCCTACTCGTACCTGGTGTAGGAGCCCAAGGTGGAAGCCTTGAAGAGGTTTGCAAGTATGGTATGACTAAAGACTGCGGCCTGCTTGTCAACTCCTCGCGCGGCATCATCTATGCCTCCAATGGTGAAGACTTTGCCGAGATAGCAGCACTAAAGGCAAAGGAACTACAGCAACAGATGGCAGAGCAACTGCTCCTCTGCGGAAAATAGGAATCTACCCTACCCCAAACTAACTACCATGAACCAGTTCACCAAATTCATAGCCCAACGGCTCAACCTTCATGAGAAGAGTGTCGAGAACACACTGGCTCTGCTCGAAGAGGGTTGTACCATTCCCTTCATCTCTCGCTATCGTAAGGAGCGCACAGGCAATCTCGACGAGGTACAGATTGCGCACATCAGCGACCTGAACGACAGGTTGAAGGAGATGCAGAAGCGCAAGGAGACTATCTGTAAGACCATCACCGAACAGGAGAAGATGACTCCCGAACTCCAACAACGCATCGATGACTGCTGGGATAGTACCGAACTGGAAGATATCTACCTGCCATTCAAACCAAAACGAAGGACTCGTGCGCAAGTGGCACGCGAACGTGGACTGGAGCCACTGGCAAAGATCATCATGCTTCAGCGTGAGAATAATCCGAAATTGGCAGCACAGAAGTTTGTAAAGGGAGAGATTGCCAACGTTGACGAGGCAATACAGGGAGCTCAGGATATCATTGCCGAACACATCAGCGAGAACGAGGTGTCACGCAATCAGCTGCGTGGAGCCTTCCGGCGTACCGCAAGCATAACGTCCAAGGTGGTCAAGAGCAAGCAAGACACCGACGAGGCACAGAAATATCGCGACTACTTCGACTGGACAGAGCCGCTTCGCCGCTGCTCATCCCACCGTCTGCTGGCTATGCGAAGAGGAGAATCCGAAGGCATCCTACGTGTCAGCATATCACCAATAGATGAGGAATGTATCGAACGCCTGCAACGTCAATACGTCAGATACAGAAGTGCATGCGGCACCCTTGTTGCCGAAGCTGCAGAGGATGCCTACAAGCGCCTACTGAAACCATCCATCGAGAACGAGTATGCAGCACTTAGCAAGGAGCAAGCCGACGAAGAGGCTATCACCGTCTTCAGCGAGAACCTGCGCCAGCTACTGCTCTCCGCTCCGTTGGGTCAGAAGAGAGTGATGGGCATCGACCCTGGCTTCCGTACAGGATGCAAGGTAGTATGTCTCGACGCACAAGGCAACCTGCTACATCATGACGCCATCTTCCCCCACCCTCCAGTAAACAAACGCATGCAAGCCTCGGTTGCAGTGGAACGCATGATAGACAAATACCATATCGAGGCTATTGCCATAGGCAACGGTACTGCCAGTCGTGAGACCGTGGATTTCATCAAATCTCTCACCTCTCACCTCTCGCCAGCCCCAAAGGTGTTCACCGTCAGCGAGGATGGAGCCTCGGTATATTCTGCATCCAAGGTGGCACGCGACGAGTTTCCCGACGAGGATGTCACCGTTCGTGGTGCTGTCAGCATCGGAAGGAGACTCATGGACCCACTTGCCGAACTGGTGAAGATTGACCCCAAGAGCATTGGTGTGGGACAATACCAGCATGATGTAGACCAGACTAAACTGAAGCACTCACTCGACCAAACGGTGGAGAGCTGCGTTAATCTCGTTGGAGTAAACCTCAACACAGCCTCACAACACCTGCTTACATACGTCAGCGGACTTGGTCCTGTACTGGCAAAGAACATAGTAGACTATCGGAAAGACAACGGAGCCTTCACCTCACGCTCGCAACTGAAGAAGGTGCCACGTCTCGGACCCGCAGCCTATCAGCAATGTGCAGGCTTTCTGCGCATCAACGATGCCAAGAACCCGCTCGACAACTCAGCCGTTCATCCCGAGAGCTATCACATTGTAGAAGAGATGGCTCACGACTGTGGATGCAGCGTGGCGGAACTTGTCAATGACAAGACCCTTCAGAAGACCATTGACATAAAGAAATACGTTCGTGAGGACGTGGGCATCCCTACGCTCACCGACATCATGAGCGAGCTGGAGAAGCCAGGACGTGACCCACGCGAGCAGTTAGAGGAGTTCGAGTTCGACCCGAACGTGAAAGAGATCGACGACCTTGTCGAGGGCATGGTGCTTCCTGGTATCGTCACCAACATCACCAACTTTGGATGCTTTGTCGACATAGGAGTCCATCAGGACGGACTCGTACACGTCTCCCAACTTGCCGACCGCTTTGTACGTGACCCTAACGAGGTGGTAAAGCTCCACCAACACGTAAAGGTCAGAGTCATGGAAGTAGACCTCCGACGCAATCGCATATCACTATCAATGAAAGGGGTGGAATAGGTGACCTTTTAAACCGAAAAATAAAACGGAGTATACAATAAAAAACGGAGCCATAACACGATTGTTACGGCTCCGAATTATAGTTCTATGATAAAATAACTTTTACTTCACCTTCTCCACGATGGCCTTGAAAGCCTCTGGGTTGTTGACTGCGAGGTCGGCGAGAACCTTACGGTTCAGGTCGATGCCAGCCTTATGGAGTCCACCCATGAGCTGTGAATAGCTCATACCCTCGAGACGAGCGGCAGCGTTGATACGCTGGATCCACAGTGCACGGAAGGTGCGCTTCTTGTTCTTACGATCGCGGTATGCATAAGTCAAACCCTTCTCCCAAGTGTTCTTAGCTACCGTCCAGACATTCTTGCGAGCTCCGAAATAACCTTTTGTAAGTTTAAGTATTCGAGTTCTTTTTGCTTTTGAAGCAACATGATTTACTGATCTTGGCATAATTTTCTTGTTTTAATGTGTTTGACTAATGTTTTAACGAAGACACAGCAAGTCCTTAACCTGCTTAACGTTTGTTACGTCAACGAGAGTGTCGTGAACGAGGTTTCTCTTCTGCTTCTTTGTTTTCTTAGTCAGAATGTGACTGTGGTAAGCATGATGTCTCTTGATCTTACCTGTTCCGGTGAGGCGGAAACGCTTCTTAGCACCGGAGTTTGTCTTTACTTTTGGCATTTTTTTAATTTTTAATTTGTTAATATTAGAACTGTTATACAGTCGGTGGCAACGCATATACCTGGCGTTACGCACCTTGGTTATTCATCTTTCAGCTTCTTCAGGATGTCCTCACCACCTTTGATGTTAGCGAAGAGACCGTTCTGTGAGGCTTTTGCTTCGTCCTCTGCCTTTGCTGCTTCCTTGGCTTCAGCCTCGCGGCGCTCGTTGTCACGCTTCTGCTGACTCTTCTTCACCACTCCAGCTTTCTTTGGAGCCATGTAGAGGAACATCTTCTTACCTTCGAGCTTCGGCAGCTGTTCCACCTTGCCATACTCCTCAAGGTCGTTGGCAAAACGCAGGAGCAGCACCTCGCCTTGCTCCTTGAACAAGATGGAGCGACCACGGAAGAACACGTATGCACGTACCTTGTTACCCTCTTCGAGGAACTCTATAGCGTGTTTCAGCTTGAACTGATAGTCGTGCTCGTCGGTCTGAGGTCCGAAACGGATTTCCTTAACCTCCTGCTTCACCTGCTTTTGTTTCAGTTCCTTCTGGCGTTTCTTCTGCTGATACAGGAACTTAGAGTAGTCGATGATACGACAAACTGGTGGCTGAGCATTTGGAGAAATCTCAACAAGGTCGACACCCTGCTGGTGAGCCATATCCAACGCCTGTCGGGTGGGCATGACCGTAGCTCCATCGTCACTCACTACACGTACCTCGCGAGCCCTGATCTGCTCGTTCACACGGTACTGATTCTTCATTTTGTCGTTCTTCATCAAATAAAATTAGTGTTACTATTTAGCCTAAACGGCTGCAAAGGTAATAAAATAATGCTTAATGCGCAATGCTAAATGCATAATTTTTTCAAAAAAATTACAGTTGCGAGTAGTTTTTCTTACCTTTCATATAGTATTGCCACAGAATGGAATAGGGTTGTCGACATGCCAGAGGCGACTTCTCCACCCTACCCGACAGTATGGTCCTACGGTCGTCATCAAAGTCATGTTTCCATCTATGGAAGTCCCTACGGGCGCGCAAGACCGCCTTGAATTCGCCCACATTATGCTCTAACAGGAGCATCTTCAGGGCGGCGACATAGTCCAATACGAGTCGCATACGGCTCACCTTATGCCACTCATTGTCAGGCAGATTCTTGTAGAGCATCGTCAGATTGTTGCGGAAGTTAAGGTATGTCTTATGAGGATTGGACTTCGGCAAGGTGCCGCCACCTACATGATACACCTGACTGTCGGGCAGGCAGTACACCTTTCTGCCTCTCTGTCGCAGTCGCCAACAGAGGTCTATCTCCTCATTATGTGCGAAGAAACGGCCGTCAAGACCGCCAACCTCCCAATAGTCGTTGCTCCTGACCATGAGACAGGCACCCGTAGCCCAAAGCACCTCTGCGGCAGTATCATACTGTCCGTTGTCCTGTTCCACCGTATCAAATATCCTGCCTCGGCAGAAAGGATAGCCATAACGGTCAATGAATCCACCGCATGCACCAGCATATTCAAAGCTGTCATGGTCGTGTACTGCCAACAGTTTCGGCTGACAAGCCGCCACATCTGCATGGCTGTCCATAAATTCCACCAACGGCGTAAGCCAGTGGTGGGTCACCTCAACATCGGAGTTGAGCAGCACATAGTATTCCGCCTCTATGTGGGCGAGAGCCTGATTATATCCGTCGGCAAAGCCCCAGTTCTTCTCCAGCACTATCAGCGGCACGTCGGGATGGTGTTGTCGCAGCCATTCCACGGAGTCGTCGGTAGACGCGTTGTCGGCAACAACGACCGTGGCATCCTCCTGTGAGTATGTCAGGACATTGGAAAGATACCTCTCCAGCATCTTCCTTCCGTTCCAGTTAAGAATGACTACGGCTATCTTCATATCTGATTCTTCTGTCTTTTATTACACATTATTTTATATATGGCTCTACACATTATTATATATAGAAACCTTGAGGGCAGTCTTGTCATGGTTGAGCTCTCCGAGTCTCACCCTCATCAGCTGGTTGTCATATTCAGGACGTGCCTCCTGCGGCGGCAGTTCCACACGGATATAATTGTCAGTAAAGCCATGCATGGCTCTGCCTCGTGGTGCTTTCTCGAACAACACCTCCATCTCTTTGCCTACAAACCGCTGATAGAAAGCCAGCGTCTTATTGTCGGACAACTCAAGCAGGCGCTTCGATCGTAGTTTCTTGTCACGCTCGTCGACCACGTATGGTATGCGGAGTGCCGCCGTACCCGGGCGTTCCGAATACGGAAAGACATGAAGCTGGGTGACGTCCAGACCGTCGAGGAAGCGGTATGTCTCTTCGAACAGTTCGGGAGTCTCACCTCTGGTACCTACCATCACGTCTACGCCGATGAAGGCATCCGGCATGTATCGTTTTATCAGTTCTATCTTATGGGCAAACAATGCCGTATCATATCGGCGATGCATAAGCCGCAACACCTCGTCCGAACCACTCTGCAGCGGTATGTGGAAATGTGGCATGAAGGATTCTGACGACGCACAGTATTCTATCAGCTCGTCATCGAGCAGGTCGGGCTCCAGCGAACTGATACGGTAGCGGCGCACACCTTCCACCTTATCCAGTGCCTTCACCAGGTCGATGAAGCGCTCACCAGTAGACTTTCCGAAGTCACCTATGTTCACACCCGTAAGCACTATCTCCTTACCTCCCTCCCTGACTGCCTGTTCAGCCTGCTCCACCAGGGAGGCTATAGTAGGATTACGGGAGAATCCGCGAGCGTATGGTATGGTGCAATATGTGCAGAAATAGCTGCACCCATCCTGCACCTTTAGGAAATAGCGGGTGCGATTGCCTCGCGAGCATGATGGCTGGAACGACTTTATGTCCTTCGTCTTCTCCACATAGATGCGAGAGGGCACATGAGCATTAGCGCCAACGGGAACGGAAGCGGGCACTCTGGAGTTGCCATCTGACTCCACAAAAGCCTCACTGAGATACTGTATCAGCCGTGCCTTCTCATTGCTGCCCAGCACAAGGTCGACCCCGTCGATGCCTCCCACCTCTTCCGGTTCGAGCTGGGCATAGCATCCTGTGACCACGACAAAGGCTCCCGGATGGTTGCGTACCATACGATGGATAGCCTGACGACACTTGTGGTCAGCCACCTCAGTGACCGAACACGTGTTGATCAGACATATATCGGCATGCTCACCCTTCTCTGCCGTGACCACTCCCATGTCCTGGAGCATACGTCCGAAGGTAGAAGTCTCCGAGAAGTTCAACTTGCAACCGAGCGTATAGTATGCCGCTTTCTTTCCTTGAAAAGCCGATGTGTCAATCATATCATTTTCTTAATGCTGTGCAAAGGTAATACTTATTAATTTAGAACGGAAATAAAAAGCACCTAAAATCATTGTTTTTCACTTTGTGTGGGAACACAAAAAGTTTTTAACTTTTATTAGCTTTTCGTAATCATCACATTATTAACGAGTTACAAAAAGGTTACAAAAAGGCTTGAAAAAAAAACCAAAAAAGTCTTTGTAGTATAAAAATAATACTTACCTTTGCATCGTTTTAATGAACAATTGATTGTTTTACAGATTTAAAAAAGCAAAGAAAATGAAGAAATTAGTTTTGATGTTCGTAGCTATCGCAGCTATCTCTTTCGCATCTTGTGGTAACGCAGCAAAGACTGAGGCTGCTGTTGATTCACTCGCAGCTGACACAGCTGACACAACAGAGGTTGCTGTTGATTCAGTTGACACCGTTGCAACTGACACTGTAGCTCAGTAATCAGTAACGAACTGAAAAGGTTAGACCGCAGACAATGTCTGCGGTCTTTTTTTGTATCCATTACGGTATTCATTTGTCATTCATGGGGAGAATCAATATTCTCCCCATGATTTTATGTCGATATCATCGAGCTTCACATTACAGAACGCGTTGATAAAGGCACTTGCCAGTCGGCTGTTGGTAATCAGCGGAATATTCAGGTCGATGGCGGCACGACGTATCTTGTAGCCATTCGACAACTCATGCTGGGTCAGGTTCTTAGGAATATTCACCACCATGTCTATCTCCTTGCTGTGCAGGAGGTCGAGCGCCTGCGGCTGCTGGTCGCTCTCTGACGGCCAGTGTACCAGCGTATTCTCCACACCATTGTCCGTAAGATACTTCGATGTGCCTCCCGTGGCATAGAGGTGGTAGCCGTGTTCCTTGAGTGTTCGGGCTGCGTCGAGCATCTCCGCCTTCTGTTTTGCCCCACCAGTAGACAGCAGGATGTTCTTCTTCGGTATGCGATGGCCCACCGACAGCATCGACTTCAGCAAAGCCGTGCTCGTGTCATCACCCAGACATCCCACCTCTCCCGTCGATGCCATATCCACTCCGAGTACGGGGTCAGCCTTTTGCAGACGGTTGAAGGAGAACTGGCTCGCCTTGATACCTACATAGTCGAGGTCGAAGAGGTTCTTCTCTGGTTTCTCTACCGGTACATCCAGCATCACCTTTGTAGCAAGATCGATAAGGTTGAGCTTCAATACCTTGCTGACAAACGGGAACGAACGTGAGGCGCGCAGGTTGCACTCGATGACGAGTATGTCGTTGTCGCGTGCCATAAACTGTATGTTGAATGGTCCGTTGATATGCAACGCCTTAGCTATCTGGCGGCTCACACGCTTGATGCGGCGCACCGTCTCTACATAGATCTTCTGCGGAGGGAACTGAATGGTGGCATCACCCGAGTGGACTCCCGCAAACTCGATATGCTCGGAGATGGCATAAGCCAGGATTTCTCCATTGCGAGCCACAGCATCCATCTCGATCTCCTTGGCATGTTCGATGAATTTTGAGACCACTACGGGATGGTCTTCGCTGACGTTGGCAGCCAACTGGAGGAATCGGGTGAGCTCATCCTTGTTGGAACAAACGTTCATTGCCGCACCCGAGAGCACATACGACGGGCGCACAAGGACGGGGAAGCCCACCCTGTCCACGAACTTGTCGATGTCGTCCATCGTCGTCAGGGCGCTCCATTCAGGCTGATTGATACCATTCTCGGTCAGCATCTGCGAGAATTTGGCACGGTCCTCTGCTCCGTCGATATCCTTAGCCTGCGTTCCGAGGATGCGTACCTTCTGTTCGTCGAGGAACATCGCGAGGTTGTTGGGTATCTGTCCACCCGTCGACACTATCACCCCGTGTGGCTGTTCCATTTCGATGATGTCCATAACTCGCTCAAAGGTGAGCTCGTCGAAGTACAGTCGGTCGCACATGTCGTAGTCTGTAGACACCGTTTCGGGGTTGTAGTTGATCATCACCGAGCGGTAGCCCTGCTTGCGGATGGTGTTGAGCGCCTGCACTCCACACCAGTCGAACTCCACGCTGGAGCCAATACGATAGGCTCCCGAGCCAAGGACGATGACTGACGGAGCCTCGTCAGCTCCCGAAAGGGCTACGTCGCTATTCCTTACCGTAGAGTCTCCCTCGGCAGGCGACATGGGGCTTTGTCCCTGATAGGTCAGGTACAGGTAGTTGGTCTGTGCGGGATATTCGGCTGCCAGCGTGTCTATCTGTTTCACCACCGGCAGTATGCCCCATTGCTTGCGCAGGGTTCTCACCATGAGCAGAGCCTCATGCATGGTGGCGCACTTCTGTTCCAGTCCGATGGCACGAGCTATTTGGAAGTCGGTAAAGCCATAGACCTTAGCTTCTCTTAGAATTGAAGGATTGAGAGATTGAAGAATTGAAGAGGCATCTTCATTTCCATTCCCTGCGTGTCCCCTTGCCAAGCCTTTCATTTCCTCGTCTATATCGATGATATGTTTTAGCTTATGCAGGAACCAACGGTCTATCTTTGTCAACTCATGTATGCGGTCGATGTCGTAATGTGGCAGGTGCATAGCCTTGGATATCACGAAGATGCGCTTGTCGGTAGGTTCCTTCAGCGCAGCGTCCACGTTAGGGATGTTCAGCTCTTTGTTCTCAACAAATCCGTGCATGCCCTGCCCTATCATCCTGAGACCCTTCTGAATGGCTTCCTCGAAGGTACGACCGATAGCCATCACCTCGCCCACCGACTTCATCGACGAGCCCAGCTCCTTGTCCACTCCGTGGAATTTGCTGAGGTCCCAGCGTGGTATCTTGCACACCACATAGTCGAGTGCCGGCTCGAAGAACGCCGAGGTGGTCTTCGTCACCGAGTTCTTCAGCTCGAACAGACCATAGCCCATGCCCAGCTTGGCAGCCACGAATGCCAGCGGATAGCCCGTTGCCTTGGATGCGAGAGCCGACGAACGTGAGAGTCGGGCGTTGACTTCGATGACACGATAGTCCTCGCTTTTCGGGTCAAAGGCATACTGTACGTTACATTCGCCCACTATTCCGATGTGGCGTATTATCTTTATTGCCAGCGCTCTCAGCTTGTGATACTCCGAGTTGGTGAGTGTCTGTGAGGGTGCTATGACTATACTCTCGCCCGTATGTATGCCAAGTGGGTCGAAGTTCTCCATGTTGCAGACGGTGATGCAGTTGTCATAACGGTCGCGCACCACCTCATATTCTATCTCTTTCCAGCCCTTCAGCGACTTCTCCACCAACACCTGTGGCGAGAAGGCGAATGCTTTCTCTGCCAGTCGGTCGAGCTCCTCCTCGTTGTCGCAGAAGCCGCTGCCCAGTCCGCCCAGTGCGTATGCGGCACGCAGTATGACGGGATAGCCCAGGTCGAGTGCTGCCTTGCGTGCCTGTTCGATGGTCTCGCACGCCTCGCTCTTGATGGTCTTCACGTCTATCTCGTTTAGCTTCTCCACGAAGAGCTCACGGTCTTCGGTGTCCATGATAGCCTGGACAGGCGTTCCCAACACCTCGACACCATACTTCTCGAGCACTCCCGACTGATAGAGCTCCACTCCACAGTTGAGTGCTGTCTGTCCGCCGAACGCCAGGAGTATTCCGTCGGGGCGCTCCTTCTGGATCACTCGCTCCACGAAATACGGCTGCACGGGCAGGAAGTATATCTGGTCTGCCACGCCTTCGCTTGTCTGCACGGTCGCAATGTTGGGGTTGATGAGCACCGTCTTCACGCCCTCTTCCCTCAGAGCCTTCAGTGCCTGACTGCCGGAATAGTCGAACTCGCCCGCCTCTCCTATCTTCAATGCTCCGCTACCGAGGAGCAACACTTTCTTGATATGGTTGTATTTCATCGCTTTATACGTTTGTTTTATTATCTGTTCTCTATCTCTTTACGACTCAATTCCTATCGTTTCAAAAAGTAATATATTATATATTGGTCGGTAATATATTATATATTGGTCGGTAATATATTATATATTGGTCAGTAATATATGGTATATTACCTGGTAATATAGGGTATATTACTTTGTGAAACCTATCGTTTTGAGCCATGACTTTATCTGTTTTATGTTATGAATACTATCCGTTGGCAAGAGCATCTACGAATCGGTCGAACATAAACTCGGTGTCTACGGGACCCGAGCAAGCCTCGGGATGGAACTGGGAGGAGAACCACGGGTTGAGCTGGTGGCGTATGCCCTCGTTCGATCCGTCGTTCATGTTGACGAAGAGCTCCCTCCAGTCGTTGCCAAGACGTGAGGCGTCGACGGCATAGCCGTGGTTCTGACTGGTCACGTAGCATCGGTTGGTGCCCACCTCTCGTACGGGTTGGTTGTGCGAGCGATGACCGTACTTCAGTTTGTAGATAGTAGCTCCGGCGGCTTTAGCCAGCAGCTGGTTGCCCATGCAGATGCCGCAGATGGGCTTACGGCTCATTGACATCTGGCGGCGCAGCACGTTGACAGCCTCCTCGCAGCGGTCTGGGTCGCCAGGACCATTGGCAAGGAAGAGTCCGTCGAACTCCATCTGGGTGTAGTCGTAGTTCCAAGGCACCCTGATCACCTCTATGCCACGCCCCACGAGACAACGTATGATGTTGGCTTTCACACCGCAGTCTACGAGCACCACTTTCCTTCCGGCTCCCTCGTTATAGCGGATGATGTCCTTGCACGACACACGTTCCACCCAGTTGATGCTGCCATAGTCCTCGATGGGGGCGGCATCTGTCTTGCCTGTTGCAATAGAGTCGCAACAAGCGGAACCTGTATTGCCCGCGTCGGGAGCGTCGTCAAAGACTATCTTGCCCATCATCACACCGTGCTCGCGCAGTACCTTGGTGAGCTCTCGGGTGTCGATGCCGGTTATTCCTGGCACCTTCTCACGCTTGAGCCATTCTGCCAGACTCTCCTTAGCGTTCCAGTGGGAGTAGTATTGGCTATAGTCGCTCACCACGAGTGCTGTGGCATAGATGCGGTCGCTCTCCATAAAGTCGGGCAGTCCGTCGTGGAAGGTGAATGGCGGAACGCCGTAATTGCCCACGAGGGGATAGGTGAGAACCATAATCTGACCCGCATACGAGGGATCGGTGAGCGACTCCGGATAGCCCATCATCGCCGTGTTGAACACCACCTCGCCCACTACCGGTGACTCATAGCCAAAGGACTTGCCGTGGAAGGTGGTTCCGTCGCTTAATACTAATGTTACGTTACTCATTTCTTTATATCGTTTCTTTTTCTTAATGTCATTCATCCGCATGGATAGTCATAAAAAAGGCGGGTCGTCAAAGACAACTCGCCATATAGGTTATTCAACGGTAACAGACTTTGCCAAGTTTCTTGGCTGGTCAACATCCTTACCTTTGCAGACCGCGATATGATAAGCCAACAGCTGCAGGGGGATAGTGGCAACGAGCGGTTCGAGGCTCTCCATCACGTCGGGAAGCTCTATCACCTCGTCGGCAATCCTTGCAATGGTGTCGTCACCCTTGGTGACAAGGGCTATCACCCTACCCTTGCGTGCCCTGATCTCCTGAATGTTGGAGAGCACCTTCTCGTAGAGTGCCGTCCTTGTGGCTACCACCACTACGGGCATGTCGGAGTCGATGAGGGCTATCGGACCGTGTTTCATCTCGGCTGCGGGATAGCCCTCGGCGTGTATGTAGGATATCTCTTTGAGCTTCAGCGCTCCCTCGAGTGCCACGGGATAGCTGAATCCACGTCCGAGGTATAGGAAGTTGCGGGCATAGGTGAAGGTCCTTGCGAGGTCAGCCACCTGCTCGTTGGTCTTCAGCACCTCACGTATCATCTCTGGTATACGGCTCAGCTGTTGTACCGTCTCGAGGTACACATCCCTGTCTATCGTTCCCTTGGCATCGGCAAGTGCGAGGGCAAACATCGTGAGCACCGTCACCTGACCGGTGAATGCCTTTGTGGAGGCAACACCAATCTCAGGACCTACGTGTATATATGTACCCGTATCGGTGGCACGGGCAATGCTCGAACCGATGGCATTACATATTCCATAGATAAAGGCGCCCTTGCTCTTGGCGAGCTGTATGGCTGCCAGCGTGTCGGCGGTCTCACCACTCTGCGAGATGGCTATCACCACATCGTCCTCGGTCACCACCGGGTTTCGGTATCTGAACTCCGAGGCATACTCCACCTCCACGGGTATACGGCAGAACGTCTCTATGGTCTGCTTACCTATAAGTCCTGCGTGCCAGCTGGTGCCACACGCCACTATGATGATGCGCTTGGCGTTGAGCAGCTGACGACGGTAGTCGATGAGTGCCGAGAGAGTGACGTGGTCGGCGTCTACGTTCACCCTGCCTCGCATGCAGTTGGTGAGGCATTCGGGCTGCTCGAATATCTCCTTGAGCATGAAGTGCGGATAGCCACCCTTCTCTATCTGACCCAGATTGATGTCTACGGTCTTTATCTCGAGTTGCTGTTCCTCATTGAGTATGCTCACCACCTTCAGTTCCTCGCCCAGTCGCAACACGGCTATGTTGCCGTCGTCAAGGTATACCACCTTGTCGGTATACTCGATGATGGGACTTGCGTCGGAGCCAAGGAAGAACTCGCCGTCGCCTATTCCCACCACCAGCGGACTCTGCTTGCGCGCCGCTATGATCTGGTTGGGGGTCGACTTGTCCAGTATGGCGATGGCATAGGCACCTATCACCTGATGGAGTGCTACCTGGACGGCAGTCAGCAGGTCGAGGTTCTTCTTGTGCTGGATATATTCCACCAGCTGTACGAGCACCTCCGTATCGGTGTCCGAACGGAATGTCACGCCTTTGTCGATAAGATTCTTCTTTATGTCGGCATAATTCTCTATTATGCCGTTATGGATGATGGCAAGATTCTTGGATTCGGAATAGTGAGGATGGGCATTCACCGACGACGGTTCGCCATGCGTTGCCCAGCGTGTGTGGGCAATACCTACGCAGCCCGAGATGTTCTTGTCTGCGCAGAACGCCTCCAGATCGGACACCTTGCCCTTGGCTTTGTAGACATTCAAGTCGCCGCTGGCGTTCTCCAGTGCAACACCGGCACTGTCATAGCCACGGTACTCCAGACGTTTCAGTCCTTTGATAAGTATGGGATAAGCCTCCTTCTTACCCAGATATCCCACTATTCCACACATAATCTTTTACCTTAAATCTATACAAACATCATTCCTCCTCATCATCCCCCCTGCCACGTCTTCTACTTTGTCAACGCAATGACGAGCGTAGTCGCCGAGATGAGTGTCGTGGCAGCTCCGAGCCATGCTCCCAAGTAGCTGTTCATAGCTGTGTTAGCCAGTTTCTGCTTGTTTGGCTCCACATATATGATATCGTTCTGCTGAACGTAGTAGTAGGGAGAGTTCAGAATGCTTGCGTCGGCGATGTTCAGTCGGTGCGAGTGTTTCTCGCCATATTTGTCCTGACGTATCAGGAGGATGTTGTCGCGCTTACCATATACAGAGATGTCGCCAGCGCTGGCAATAGCCTCGATGATGCTCATCGACTCGCTGGGCACACTGACCACGCGTGGACCAGCCTCACCTATCACCGTGATGCGGAAGCTGGAGAGGCGCACCGTCACCAGCGGGTCGGCAGTCTTCGCCATGTATGGCATTATCTTGTCGCGTATCATAGCCTCACACTCACGGGTGGTCAGACCCTCCACGTGGATGAAGCCGAGCACAGGGAAGTTGATGTCACCATTGTTGTCCACCAGATAGCTATACATATTCTGACCCTGTCCGCCCATGTTGGCATAGCCGCTGTTCTGGCTATACAGGCTGAATGGCTCCGATGCCTCGGGGTCGGTAGTCTTCACCATGATGGTCAGCTGGTCTTTAGGCATAATCTTGGCATCATAGAGCTGACGCGAAGGCGACAGATCCAACGAATCAATACCTTGGAAGTACACCAGATTCTTAATGTTTCCACACCCGGTAAACATCATTGCCACAACACATATCATGGCAGAGACTATCAACTTTTTCATATTATACTACCGCTTAATTTCTATAAGTCAAATATTTGGTTTGAATAAAAATCGGTGCAAAGTTACAAATCTTTTTCACATATAACAAAAACGATAACAAAAACTTTTTCAAAATATTGATAAGACGACTGGATAAGACGACTGGAAAACGATAGGAACCGGTCGGCAAAACCCTACAACATTGTGTAGGTATGGAAGCTACAACCAAACCGCGGCAGGATTCTGATGCTCCTGCCGCGGCTACTAATATAAATCTCTTTTTCGTGGTAAATTAATCACGACCTTGAAC
>ODAJ012181366.1_pt1 | contig 17793 bp, 12 predicted proteins | sample 1539241 | NCBI WGS metagenome assembly ODAJ01 (sample SAMN02144231, study PRJEB22623) | gut metagenome | biome: sheep rumen | host: Ovis aries | place: New Zealand
GCCCTGACCCGCATCGATCGCTGGTTCCTCTTCCGCCTCAAGCACCTGGCGGAGCTGGAAAACCGGATTGCCGCCGAAGGGCTTCGGGACGGGGACTATGCCCTGCTCAAGCGCATGGGCTATCCGGATTCCGCCATTCGCCGCCTGGCCGGCGTCTCCTCCCTCCCCGGCTGGCAGTACAGCTATAAGATGGTCGACACCTGCGGCGCGGAATTTGCCGCCGAAACGCCCTATTTCTATGCCTGTACCGACGAAGCCTGCGAATCCCGCGCCCTGAAGCGCTCCGGCAAGCCCGTCGTCATCGTCCTGGGCTCCGGCCCGATCCGCATCGGCCAGGGCATCGAGTTTGACTACAGCTCCGTGCATTGCGTCTGGACCCTGCGCCAGATGGGCTATGACGTGGTGATCATCAACAACAATCCCGAAACCGTCTCCACCGACTATGACACCGCGGACCGGCTCTATTTCGAGCCGCTGACGCCGGAGGACGTGATGAGCGTCATCCGGGTGGAAAAGCCCATCGGCGTCGTGGTGGCCTTCGGCGGGCAGACCGCCATCAAGCTGACCCAGTTCCTGGCGCAGCAGGGAATCACCATTCTCGGCACCAGCGCGGAATCCATCGATATCGCGGAGGACCGGGAGCGGTTTGACGCCCTGCTGGAGCGGTTCGGCATCCGCCGTCCCCGCGGCATGGGCGTGCGCACCATGGAGGAGGCCATCCAGGCCGCGGAATCCCTGGGCTATCCGGTGCTGCTCCGTCCTTCCTATGTCATCGGCGGACAGAACATGACCATCTCCCGCTCCCGGAAGCATACCATCGCCTATATGGAGCGGATTCTGGCCGGCGGCATCGAAAACCCGGTGCTGGTCGATCAGTATCTGCCCGGCATCGAGCTGGAGGTGGATGTCATTTCCGACGGAACGGATGTCCTGATTCCCGGCATCATGGAGCATATTGAGCGCGCGGGCGTCCACAGCGGTGATTCCATCGCCGTCTATCCGCCCTTTAACCTCACGGAGAAGTTCCAGGCCCGCGTCTGCGATATTTCCACGAAGCTGGCGCTGGCGCTGGGCACCCGGGGACTGGTCAATATTCAGTATCTGATTTACGATCAGGAGCTGTATGTCATCGAGGTCAATCCGCGGGCTTCCCGCACCATTCCCTACATCAGCAAGGTCACCGGGGTTCCCATGGTTGATCTGGCCTCCCGGGTCATGCTGGGCGAATCCCTGGCTTCCCTGGGATACGGAACAGGCCTCTATCCCGTGCCCCCCTGCTGCGCCATCAAGGTGCCGGTCTTTTCCTTCGAAAAGCTCAATGACGCGGATTCCATCCTGGGTCCGGAAATGAAGTCCACCGGCGAGGTGCTCGGCATCGGCATCACCAAGGCGGAGGCCCTGTTCAAGGGGCTCACCGCGGCAGGCTATTCCCTGTCGGCCGCCCGGGACAATTCCCGGATCGGCATCCTCCTCTCCGTGGAGGACGAGGATTTCCCGGATGCCATTTCCGTCGCCCGCCGCTGCTATGATCTGGGCATCCATCTGTATGCCACCAAGGATACCGCGCGGGCCATTTCCTCCGTCGGCCTGACGGTGGCCCCCGTGGCCGATCCCAGAATCAGCGATGAAATCATCGGCCTGATGGAGGGCGGCGAGGTCAATTACATCATCTACACCGGCGCCGTGAAGGATGACACCGTCGGGGATTATACCGTGCTCCATCGCCGGGCCATGGTGCTGGGCATTCCCTGCATGACCTCCCTGGATACGGCCAACGCGCTGCTGGATATTCTGGGCTCCCGCTTCTCCGCCTGGAACACGGCCCTGGTGGATATCAATCATATGCGCCGCTGACCCTGCCTATTGAAAGCGGACGGTTTTTTCTGTATAATCTCCTCATCCCTGATGACTGAAATAATCTGCGGGAGAGGAGATTTTTGATATGGAAATTACACAGGATATCCGCTATATCGGCGTCAATGATCATCAGATCGATCTGTTCGAGGGTCAGTATGTTGTGCCCAATGGCATGGCATATAATTCCTACGTCATTCTGGATGAAAAGGTTGCCGTCATGGATACGGTGGATCAGCACTTCACCCACGAATGGCTGGACAATCTGGCCGCTGCCCTGGCCGGCCGCCAGCCGGACTATCTGGTGGTTCAGCACATGGAGCCGGACCATTCCGCCAACATTGTCCATTTCCTGAAAAACTACCCCGATGCCACCGTGGTTTCCTCTGCCAAGGCCTTCGCCATGATGAAGAATTTCTTCGGTCAGGAGTTCGAAGACCGCCGCATCGTGATCAAAGACGGCGATACGCTCCCTCTGGGCCGGCATACGCTGACCTTCGTCGCCGCCCCCATGGTGCACTGGCCTGAAGTCATGATGACCTATGACAGCACGGATCATGTCCTCTTCTCCGCGGACGGATTCGGGAAATTCGGCGCGCTCGACGCGGACGAGGACTGGGCCTGCGAAGCCCGCCGGTATTACTTTGGCATCGTCGGCAAGTACGGCGCGCAGGTGCAGGCCGTGCTGAAAAAGGCCGCCGGTCTGCAGATCGACACCATCTGCCCGCTTCACGGCCCCATCCTGTCCGAAAACCTGGCCTACTATCTGAATCTGTATCAGACCTGGTCCAGCTACGGCGTGGAAAGCGACGGCATCGTCATCGCCTACACCTCCGTCTACGGCCATACGAAAAAGGCGGTCGAGCTTCTCGCGGAAAAGCTGCGCGCCAAGGGCTGCCCGAAGGTGGTCGTGAACGATCTGGCCCGCTGCGATATGGCGGAGGCCGTGGAGGATGCCTTCCGCTATGGCCGGCTGGTGCTGGCTACCACCACCTATAACGCCGATATCTTCCCCTTCATGCGGACCTTTATCGAGCATCTGACGGAGCGGGGCTATCGGAACCGCACCATCGGCTTCATCGAGAACGGCTCCTGGGCTCCCCTGGCTGCGAAGGTCATGAAGGGAATGTTCGAAGGCAGCAAGGATCTGATCTTCGCCGAGCCCGTCGTCCGGCTGACCTCCGCGCTGAACGATGTCAGCCGGGAGCAGATCGAAGCCCTGGCCGGCGAGCTCTGTCAGGACTATCTCGCCCGGCAGGATAATACTGCCAACAAGAACGATCTGACGGCTCTGTTCCGCATCGGCTACGGGCTGTATGTGGTCACCTCCAACGACGGCCAGAAGGACAACGGCCTGATCGTCAATACGGTTTCCCAGGTGACGGATTCCCCCAACCGCATCGCCGTGTGCATCAATAAGCAGAATTACTCTCATCACGTCATCCGGCAGACCGGCATTCTGAACGTCAACTGCCTGTCCGTGGACGCCCCCTTCTCCGTGTTTGAAAGCTTCGGCTTCCGCAGCGGACGCAACGTGGATAAGTTCGAGGGGACGGAGGTGCTTCGCTCCGATAACGGACTGGTCTTCCTGTCTCAGCACATCAACGCGTTCATGTCCCTGAAGGTGGAGCAGTATGTGGATCTGGATTCCCACGGCATGTTCATCTGCACCGTGACGGAGGCGCGGGTTCTCTCCGACCGGCCCACCATGACCTATACCTATTATCAGGAGAACGTCAAGCCCCGGCCCCAGACCGAAGGCAAAAAGGGCTGGGTCTGCCGGATCTGCGGCTACATCTATGAGGGCGAGGAGCTGCCGGATGATTTCGTCTGTCCCCTGTGCAAGCATGGCGCCGCCGATTTTGATCCCATCGTTTCATAATCGCATCAAGGCAAAGCGGGAGGCCCGGGCATACTGCCCGGGCCTCCCTGTATGTTGCTCATAATCCTTCCGGAGGGCGACCGGCCCCCCTTGGTCGCGCCGCAGGCGCGAAACCCTCCCCCGGTCATTTTCGCTCTGTTTCAAAAATCTTCCAGTCCGAAGGTTTCCAAAGGGCGATCGGAAAGCCCTTTGGTCGCGCCGCAGGCGCGAAACTTTTCTTACCGATTGATCTCACAGTTCCTCATAATCGCCAGCGCGATATCCGGATACGTCCACTCGCAGTTTTTCCGGTTGATCAGTCCGAAGAGCTCTCCGTTGCCCACAAAGGCATGATTGTCCCACCAGCAGCAGGTGATCCCTCTCGCGCTGGCGGAAGCCACATAATAGGACGCAAAGTTGACCCGATCCTGGAGATTCCCGCCCTTGTCCAGCGCGCCAAACTCGTCCATCACCACCGGAATGCCCCTGGACACGAACCGTTCATACAGCGCGTTCATCATGGAGCCGATTTCGGACTTTTTGCTGTCGTCCTTTTCCAGATCAAAGGTGGTATCCGTCCGGTTGTTCCGGTTCAGGGCAAACTCATAGGGGGTATAGGCATGCGTCGCCACCAGAATCCGGTTTTCCGCGGTGTCCGTCGGCAGCTGGAACGCCTCATTGCAGGCATACCAGGGAGAAGCATCGTAGGCCGGCACGGACAGGTACCGGGTCGCGTTGTTTCCGCCCGTCGCCCGCACCGTGTCCACGAACAGCTGATTGAGCTTATTGATGCAGGCGGCCGCCTCCTGGCACGCCGGAACCTCCTCCTGCCAGCTCCATTCATAGGCCGTGCCCACCAGCCGCGGCTCGTTCATGGATTCCAGGATCAGATGATCGTCACAGTCCGCAAAGGCCTCCGCCATCTGCTTCCAGATCGCGGACAGATACGCGGCGGACCGCTCATAGTGCGCCTCATCCGGATAATAGTAGGCAGGATCATTGTCATGATGCGTGTTGACGATCACATACAGCCCCTCGTTCAGAGCATCGTGCGCCACCTCCACCACGCGGTTCAGCCAGGCCTCGTCCACCTGATTCTGCTCATCCACATGATTGTGCCAGCTCACGGGCATCCGGATCAGGCGGAAGCCAGCCTCCTTCAGCGCGCTGAACAGCTCCGGCGTCGTCCGGGTGCCGACCCAGATGGTCTCCATGCCCGCGCCGGTGGCATGCTTCGTGAAGCCGTCAAACGCGTCAAAGGTATTGCCCAGGTTCCAGCCCATCTTCAGCTCCCGGACAAACCGCAGCGCTTCATTGTCCGGGATTTCAAACTGCTTCATGTTCGTCACGACCGGAACCTCAATGCCTTCCGTCTGCACCGGGGCGTCCGCCTGGCAGGCAGCTGTGAAGCTGAGCAGCAGCATCAGGCTGAGAAACAGAATCCAGATCTTTTTCATTCCGGTTTTCCTCCGTTCTTCCTCTTTTTTTTCTTCTATTATATCTTTTCCGTCTGTTTCCGCAAGGCTTTTTCTCCGCCCGCCCTTGCCAACTCGCCCTTTCGGTGCTACAATGCCCAGAGCCCAGGAACGTCCCCGGACGATCCCCGGCTTTTTTCTTGGAAAGGATGCTGTACGAATTATGCAAACGCTGCTTCTGGTTGCCTTTGCCCTCTTTTCCGGGCTTCTGATGACCCGTCTCTTTGTCCGGTTCCATCTGCCGGACGTAACTGCCTACCTGGTCACGGGCGTTCTGATCGGACCCTGCGTGCTGGGCCGGCTCGCCATCCCGGGCATCGGGTTTCATTCCTTTGCCGAGGTGGATTCCCTGAGCCTGATCAACGATGTGGCGCTGGGCTTCATCGCCTTCGCCATCGGTCATGAGTTCCGCCTGTCCGCGCTGAAGCAGACCGGCAAGCAGGCCACCATTGTCGGAATCCTGCAGGCGGTCATCACCACCATCGTCGTGGATCTTGCGCTGGTCGCGCTCCACTTCGCCCGTCCCGACCTGATGAGCCTTCCGGTCGCGCTCACCCTCGGCGCCATCGCCGCCGCCACCGCCCCTGCCGCAACCCTGATGGTCGTCCGGCAGTATAAGGCCAAGGGTCCCGTCACGGATGTGCTGCTGCCCGTCGTTGCCCTGGATGACGCGGTGGGTCTGGTCATCTTTGCCATCTCCTTCGGCGCCGCCCAGGCCATGATAAGCGGAACGGCTCACCTCCTTGCCCTCATCATCGAGCCCCTGGGCGAGGTCATTCTGTCTCTGCTGCTCGGCACGGCGGTCGGCTTCGGCCTCACCTTCCTGGAGCGCTTCTTTCATTCCCATCGGAACCGGAACGCGCTGATCGTGGGCAGCGTCATTCTGACCGTGGCCCTCAGCCAGCTGCAGTTCGAGCTGGGCGGCTTCACCTTCGGCTTCTCCTCCCTGCTGGTCTGCATGATGCTGGGCACTGTCTTCTGCAACTTCTGCCCCCTCAGCGAGGACCTGATGCTCCAGGCGGACCGCTGGTCCGGCCCTGCGCTGACGCTCTTCTTTGTGCTCAGCGGCTCCGCGCTGCAGTTCGATGTTTTCTCGCAGCCCGCGGTGATCCTGATCGGTGTCATCTATATCGCCGCCCGGTCCCTGGGCAAATACCTCGGTGCCCGGATCAGCTCCAGCCTGGCGCACAGCCCTGAGACCGTCCGGAAATATCTGGGCATCACGCTCCTGCCGCAGGCCGGCGTGGCCCTGGGCATGTGCACCACCGCCGCCCGGACCATGGGGGCCGACGGTCTTCTGATTCGCAACATCATCCTCTTCTCGGTGCTCGTGTATGAGCTCATCGGCCCCAGCCTCACCAAGATGGCGCTGACGAAGGCCGGCGACATTCAGAGCGAGCCGAAGGAAATCAAGGAACGCCGCTCCGCCCTCCTCCGGCAGGTGAAAAAGCACGTCCCTGCCCCCTTTGACAAATGACCTCACAGCCTCCCCGGCCGTCCGCGGTTTTCGCGGACGGCTTCTTTATCTCTCCGACCACAACTTTTAGTGTTTTCTTTGCTTTTTATCTACAGAGTATGGTATAATAAGATGTTAAGTTTGCTTTCCTTTTTGAGGGAGCGCAAAGGAGTGTATTCATGGCTTCACAAAGTTATACCGCTGGCAATATTCAGGTGCTGGAAGGGCTGGAAGCAGTCCGCATGCGCCCCGGAATGTACATCGGCACCACCTCCTCCCGCGGCCTGCATCATCTGCTCTGGGAGATCGTGGATAACGCCATCGACGAGGCCTCCAACGGCTTCGCCTCCGAGGTGTCCGTGACCCTGCACCGGGATGGCTCCGCCAGCGTTTTTGATAACGGGCGCGGGATGCCGGTCGACACCCATCCCACCCTGGGCATCCCCGGTGTGGAGGTCATCTTCACGGTGCTCCACGCCGGCGGCAAATTCAACAATGAAAACTACGCCTACTCCGGCGGTCTGCACGGCGTCGGCGCCAGCGTTGTCAACGCGCTCAGCCGCTGGCTCACGGTGGATGTTTTCCTCAACTGGACGCATTACCGCATGAGCTTCTCCTCTCAGACCGATCCCGTCACGCAGAAAATCGAAGCCGGCAAGCCCGACGGGCCCCTTCAGACCCTGGGCAACACCCGCAAGCGGGGCACCCTCGTCCGCTTTCTGCCGGATGACACCATTTTTGAGGATGTCCGTTTCCAGACGGAAACCGTCTCCCGCCGCCTGCAGGAGCTGGCCTACCTCAATCGCGGCATCAAAATCACCTTCACGGATGAGCGTCTCAGCGACCCGGAAAGCCGGGTGCGGGTCTTCCAGTTTGACGGCGGCATTCAGGACTATGTCACCTATCTGAACACCGGGAAAACCCCCCTCCGGGAGGATATCATCTATCTCGAGGGCCAGAAGGATGATATCATCTGCAAGGCCGCGGTGCAGTATACCGACGGATATACGGAAAGCCTCTTTTCCTACGTGAATAACATCAACACGCCCGAGGGCGGTTCCCATGAGACCGGCTTCAAGGCGGCCTTCACCAAGTGCCTCAACGACTACGCGCGCAAAAACGGCCTTCTGAAGGAGAAGGACAGCAACCTGGCCGGCGAGGATTTCCGGGAGGGGCTGACCTGCGTGCTGACCACCATGGTCAAGAATCCTCAGTTTGAGGGGCAGACCAAGGGCCGCCTGGGCAACAGCGAAGTGCGTCCCGCGGTGGAGGCCATCATCTCCCAGCAGATGACGGACTGGCTGGACAACCTGAAAAACCAGGATTCCGCCACCGCCATCGTCACCAAGGCCATTCGCGCCGCCCAGGCGCGGGAGGCCGCCCGGAAAACCCGGGATAATATCCGGAAGGCCTCCGCCCTGGAGGCGGCGCCCCTGGTGGGCAAGCTGGCAAGCTGCACCGGCCGGAAGTGGGAGGATAACGAGCTGTTCATCGTCGAGGGCGATTCCGCCGGCGGCAGCGCCAAGCAGGGCCGCGACCGGCGCTTCCAGGCCATTCTGCCCCTGCGCGGCAAGCCGCTGAACGTCGAAAAGAAGCATCTGGACCAGGTGCTCAGCAACGAGGAATTCCGCTCCCTGATCACCGCCCTGGGCACCGGGATCGATGAAGGCTTCACGCTGAACAACCTCAAATACGGCAAGGTCATCATCCTCTCCGATGCCGACCAGGACGGCGCGCACATCCGCGCCATCCTGCTGACCTTCTTCTTCCGTTATATGAAGGATCTGATCAATCAGGGCCATGTTTACATCGGCATGCCCCCGCTCTATAAGGTGCAGAAGGGGCAGAAGGTCATCTACGCCTATGATGACAAGGAGCTCGGGAAGGCCACGAAGGCCATCGGCAAGGGCTACACCCTCCAGCGCTATAAGGGCCTGGGTGAAATGAACCCGGAACAGCTCTGGGAAACCACTATGGATCCCTCGCAGCGGAAGCTCATGCGCGTTTCCATCGAGGATGCCGCCCTGGTGGACCGTCTGACCACCATCCTCATGGGCGATAAGGTGGAGCCCCGCCGGGACTATATCACCGAGCACGCGGATTTCAACAAGCCGGACAACTTTGAGCTGCCCGACGCCCAGCGTGCCGCGGAAGGGGGTGTCTGACCATGGCCCGGAGAAAGGAACCGGAAAAGCCCATCGTGAAGGATGATCCCTCCCGGATTCTGGAAATCAACATGGAGGACGTCATGCATAACAGCATGATGCCCTATGCCGAGCATGTCATTCTCGAGCGCGCCCTGCCCCGCGTGGAGGACGGTCTCAAGCCCGTGCAGCGCCGCATTCTCTATACCATGATGGAGCTGGGAACCACGCCGGATAAGCCCTACCGGAAATGCGCCCGCATCGTCGGGGACTGCCTGGGCAAATACCATCCCCACGGAGATTCCTCGGTCTACGGCGCGCTGGTGCATATGGCGCAGGATTTCTCCCTCCGCTGCCCCATGGTGGACGGCCACGGCAACTTCGGCTCCATCGACGGGGACAGCGCCGCCGCCATGCGGTATACGGAGGCGCGCATGACGCCCCTGGCCCTGGAGATGCTGCGGGATATTGAAAAGGATACCGTCCCCTTCCGTCTGAACTTCGATGATACGCTGCGCGAGCCGGATATGCTTCCTGCCCGCTTTCCGAATCTGCTGGTCAACGGTGCCAACGGCATCGCCGTGGGGCTGGCCACCAATATCCCCACACACAACCTCGGCGAAGCCATCCGGGCCGTGGTCGCCCAGATGGAAAACCCGGATATTTCCCTGGATGAGCTCATGACCATCCTGCCCGCGCCGGACTTTCCCACCGGCGGCGTGCTGATTCAGAATGAGGAAATCCGCAGGGGCTACGAAACCGGCCGCGGCAAGCTGACCCTGCGCGCCCGCGTGCATGTGGAGGACGGGGCTGCCGGTCGCAAGCTGCTGGTCATCACCGAAATCCCCTATCAGGTCAACAAGTCCGCCATGCTGGAGAAAATTCTCCGCCTCAGCGAGGAGAAGAAGGCGGCTCTGGGCGGCATCTACGATATCCGGGACGAGAGCGACCGCACCGGCATGCGCGCGGTCATTGAGCTGAAGCGGGATGTGGATCCGCAGCGCGTTCTGGCGTATCTCTATAAGTATTCCGATCTGCAGATCACCTTCGGCGTCAATATGGTCGCCATCGCCGGCGGAAAGCCCGTCCAGATGGGCCTGAAGCAGATGATCGGCTACTATATCGACTATCAGAAGCAGGTCGTTTCCCGCCGTACCGCCTATGAGCTGAAGCAGGCGCGCGCCCGGGCGCATATCCTCGAGGGGCTCATGATCGCCCTGGACAATCTGGACGAGGTGATCGCCCTCATCCGCGCCAGCAAAAGCCCGAAGGAGGCCAAGGCCGGCCTGATGGAGCGCTTCTCCCTCACCGACGTGCAGGCCCAGGCCATCCTGGACATGCGCCTGCAGCGGCTGACCAATCTGGAGATCGTCGCCCTGCGGAAGGAATACGCGGATCTGCTGAAGCTGATCAGCCAGCTGGAGGGCATTCTCAAAAGCGAAAAGAAGCTCCTCGGCGTCATTCGCCGGGAAATGGAAGCCATCGCGGCCGCCTACGCGGAGGATGGGCGGCGGACGACGCTGGAGCTGCCGGATGATACGCCCGTCGAGCTGCCGGACAACACGCCCGTGGCGGAGGACGCGGTCGTCGTCTTCACCCGCGGAGGCTATCTCAAGCGGGTTTCCCCCGCCCAGCTCCGCAGAGCGCCCCTGCCCTCCCCGGCTGAGAACCTGGCCGAGAGCGCGCGCTTCCTCCTCCCCACCACCACCGCGGAAACCCTCTATATTCTGACGGATCGCGGCAACTGCTACGCGCATCCCGTCGGCAGGCTGGCCGAATCCAGGCCAAAGGATCGGGGGCAGCTGCTTTCCGGCGTGCTCGCCGGGCTGGAGGAAGGGGAACAGGCGCTCCTGATGCTCACCGGCACGCCTGCCGGGCTTTCTGCCCTGCCGGATCTGCTCTTCATCACCCGCAACGGCGTCATCAAGCGCACCGCCGCGAAGGACTATGACGTGCGCAGCCGCAAGTATCCCGCGCTCTCCCTGAAGAAGGGCGATGAGCTGCTGGACATCCGTCTCGCGGACGGGCAGCCGGATCTGCTGCTGGTCACCCGGTTCGGCATGTGCATCCGTTTCCCCCTGTCCGGGGTCCCCGTGCAGGGGCGCACCGCGTCCGGCGTAAAGGGCATGACCGTCGAGCCCGGGGATGCCGTCTGCTGGGCGGTCTCCGTCGGCGCGGAGGACGAGGCCGTGCTCTTCTCCGATCGGGGCTGGGGCAAGCGCCTGATGGCGCTGGACTTCGAGGTGCAGAACCGGGGCGGCAAGGGCGTCCGCTGCTTCCCCTTCAACCGGAACGGCAGCAACGGCCAGTCCCTGGCCGGCTTCCTGCTCAGTCCCCGCGGTGTCGATACCCTTCTCCTGGTGACCCAGACGCGAAGCCCGGCCACGCAGCTGCGGAAGAGCGAAATGGTCGTTCAGTCCCGGACCGGCAAAGGCATGCCCTATGTCATGGCCATTCTCGACGATGTGGTCACGGGCGTGCTGGCGCTCCCCGAACCTCAGGAATCCTCATCCGAAGGATGATAAACCCATTTTGAATCAGCATTGAAGGAGGTACATCAGTTATGGCTAGACAGAATTTCGGCGGCTTTGGCGGCGGCGCCAACATGCAGCAGCTCATGCGCCAGGCGCAGAAGATGCAGCAGCAGATGGAGGAGGCTCAGACGCAGCTGGACGCCGCGGAGTATGAGGCGGCCTCCGGCGGCGGCATGGTCAGCGTCAAGGTCACCGGCAAGCGGGAGCTCGCTTCCATTACCATCGATCCGCAGGTCGTGGATCCGGATGATATCGAAATGCTGCAGGATCTGATCATGGCAGCGGTCAACGAAGCCCTCCGCAAGGGAGAGGAAGCCCGCGAAGCCGCCATGAACCGGATGGCCCCCGGCATGGGGATGGGTGGTCTTTTCTGAGATGAGCGATCAGATTGAACCCATCGCCACCATGGCGCAGGAGCTGAACCGTCTTCCCGGCATCGGCAAAAAGACGGCTCAGCGCCTGGCGTACTTTATCGTATCCATGCCGCTGGAGGAGGTTCGGTCCCTGGCCGTGGCCATCTGGGAAGGGCGAAAGGCCATCCGCTTCTGCAAAACCTGCGGCAATTATGCCGCGGGTGAGCAGTGCTCCGTCTGCTCCGACCCGCAGCGGCACAACGGCCAGGTCTGCGTCGTCCGGGATCCGCGGGATGTGGCCGCCCTGGAGCGCATGCATGATTACGCGGGCCTTTATCATGTGCTGCACGGCACCCTCTCCCCCATGAACGGCATCGGCCCGGAGGACATCCATATTCAGGAGCTGCTCACCCGCATCGAAACCGAGCACCTCTCCGAGGTTATTCTGGCCACCAATCCGGATGTGGAGGGGGAAGCCACCGCCTCCTACATTGCCCGGCTCGTCAAGCCCCTGGGGGTTCGCTGCACCCGGATTGCCCACGGCATTCCCGTCGGCGGCGACCTGGAATATACCGATGAAGTCACCCTGCTCAAGGCTCTGCAGGGGCGGCATGAAATGTAAGTGTCGCGCCGCGGAAAGGAGGCCGGGCCATGAATGAACCGGTCGTGCTGTTCGTGCTGCTGTTCCTGCTGGCCGCCTGCCTCGTGCTGCTGGTCATCCTGCTGCTTCGGCAGGAGCGGCTCGAGCGGCGCCAGGAAGACTGGGAAACCCGGCAGAGCCGGTCCCTCGAATCGCTGGGCAATCAGCTGCTGGACGAACTGGACGCTCAGCGGGATCAGAGCGTGGATTCCCTCTATCAGGGAAATCAGGCGCTCATGACCACCCTCAGCCAGATGGGCCAGGGCCAGACGACCCTGCTGGAAAGCCTGCAGCGCCAGCTGCTTCTCTCCACCCGCAATCAGGAGGAGAAGATGAACGCCCTGCGTCTGGAAAACGAGCGCCAGCTGTCCGAAATGCGCAGGACGGTGGATCAGCGCCTGTCCGAAAGCCTGGAAAAAAAGCTGGATCTCAGCTTTTCCCAGGTCAGCGAGCGGCTGGAATCCGTCTATAAGGGGCTGGGGGAAATGCATACCCTGGCCGCCGGCGTCGGCGATCTGAAAAAGGTGCTGACCAATGTCAAGACCCGGGGCATCTGGGGCGAGATGCAGCTCAGCCATCTCATCCGTCAGACCCTTTCTCCGGGCCAGTATGGCGAGAACGTCGCCGTGGTGCCCGGCAGCGCGGAGCGCGTGGAATTCGCGATCCTGCTCCCGGATAAATCCGGCTCGCCGGTCTGGCTCCCCGTGGACAGCAAGTTTCCCCAGGAGGATTATCTCCGCCTGGTGGAGGCCTCTCAGGCCGGAGACGCCGCCGGCGCGGAGGCTGCGCGAAAGGCCCTCGCCCTGCGCCTTCGCCAGGAGGCCAGAAAGATCGCGGAGAAATATATCGCGCCCCCGCACACCACGGACTTTGCCATCCTCTTCCTGCCGGTCGAGGGGCTGTATGCCGAGGCGCTGCAGCTGCCGGATCTGCTCGAATCCCTGCAGCGGGACCTGCGAATCGTCATTGCCGGCCCCGGCACCTTCTCCGCCATGCTCAACGCGCTGCAGCTCGGCTTCCGGACCCTGGCCATCGAGAAGCGCAGCGGCGAGGTCTGGCGCCTGCTGGGAGAAATCAAAACGGATTTTGCCCGCTTTGCGGAGATGCTCGAAGCCACCCGCAAGCGGCTGGATCAGGCCGGTGAATCCATTGATTCAGCGGTCAGTCGTACCCGGACCATTCAGCGGAAGCTGTCAGATGTGGAGGATCCCTCCCTGCTGACCGATCGCGCGGAAACGCCGCTTCCCTGAACCTCAGCCTACATCAGAAAGGAGAAATCAACCATGTCCATCCAAACAGAAGTCTGGGGCAAGTCCCCCAAGGGCAAGGATGTCCATCGCTTTACCCTGACCAATGCCATGGGGGCCTCCATCTCCGTCATCGAATGGGGCGCCATCCTGACCTCCATCATCGTCCCGGATTCCGCCGGCAATCTGGCGGATGTCGCGCTGGGCTTTGATCATCTGGATGCCTATCTCAAGCCCCATGGCAGCATGGGCGACACCGTCGGCCGTTACGGCAACCGCATCGCCGCGGGACGCTTCACCCTGGATGGCAAGGCGTATCAGCTGGCTCTGAATGATCATGGCATCAACCATCTGCACGGCGGGAACGTCGGCTTCGCCTCCCATTTCTGGACCGGCACCGCCTGCGAGGGAGACCATGAGGATTCCGTTTCCTTCCATCGGATCTCCCCGGATGGCGAGGAAAACTACCCCGGCACCCTGGATGTCACCGTCACCTACACCTGGAATGATATGTGCGATCTGATCATCCGCTATGAAGCGACCACGGATCAGCCCACCCTCTGCAACCTGACCAACCACACCTATTTCAATCTCGCCGGCCACGATCACGGCACCATCCGCGATCATGAGGTCACCATCGCGGCGGATGTGATCACGAAGGTGGACGACGGTCTGATTCCCACCGGCGCCTATATGCCGGTGCTGGACACTCCGCTGGATCTCCGGGATGGCCTGCTGCTGGAGGACGGCCTGTCCGTCATGGATTCCTGCCCGCAGATGCTCCCCGCCGGCGGATATGATCACAATTTCGTCCTCAGCAAGGGCAGCGCCATGGGCTTCGCCGCCCTGGTCTATCATGAGGAGTCCGGCCGCTATATGGAGGTGCTGACCGATCAGCCCGCCATTCAGCTCTATACGGCCTGCACCACCCATCTGGAGGGCGGCAAGGGCGGAGCGGCCTACGGTCCCTTCTCCGGTCTCTGCCTGGAAACCCAGCACTGCCCCGATGATCCCAATCATCCCAACTTCCCGGGAACCACGGTCCTCCGGCCCGGTGAAAAGTACGACACGACCACCATCTACGCCTTCCGTGCGGAAGCCTGATGCGGCTCATTTTTTCCATGAAAACGGCGCGGTTCTTCGGAACCGCGCCCTTTCTGTTTCTCCGGGATCAGAAGCCGTGGCTTCCGCCGCCGCCCCCGCCGCCTCCGCTGAAGCCGCCGCCACCTCCGTGACCGCCGCCTCCGCTGCCGGAGGAGTGCCGCACCTTTCTGGTCAGCACGTGGGCCGTGACCGCCGTCGCCAGCCCGGCGGCGGACAGATTGACCACATCCGGAATGCTGATCTCCTCCTCCTGGCGCATGCGCGCGGTAATCAGCGCGTAGCTCAGGAAAATCGCCCCGATCATGGCCAGCAGGGCGTTGCTGATGATTTTCATGGGCGCCGCAATCTCCTCACCCCGGATGGTTTTGAGCATCTGCCGGAAGGCCTCTCCGGCGCATTCGGCATACTCGCCCCGGGTCGCCATGCGGGAGACGTTATCCGTGATGGTGTTTGCCTTGCCCGTTGAAATCAGGCGGTACATGCTTTCGCTGGAGTAAATGCCCAGGTTTCTCGTCTGCAGATCGATCATGAACACGGTATAGTTTTCCGCGCCGAACTGCTGCCGGGCCCAGCTTCTGGCCTTTTCCTGCACCGGCGTGCTGCTGCTGCCCCGGTACGTCGTGAACCCGACGTTGCAGTACTGGGTAATGGGCTTCATCTCCTCCAGCACGCTCTCCAGCCCGGCCGCGTCCAGCAGCCCGGCCGCGTCGTCCGTCACCGCGGAAAAGCCCGTTTCAGGATCCGTATATCCGGCCTCTCCCATCGCGGCGGTGAGGCACAGCACCGCGAGAAGAACCGTGATCATTCCCACGCAGATCGCTTTACGCACGGTCCTCACCTCCCTGATGGGTTTCAAACTGCGGCATGGCGTTGGAGCACTCCCGGTTGTGCATCAGCAGCAGATCCACGCTTTCCCAGAGGACCGCCGCCATGCAGGCGAAGGTCGCCAGGTACACCGGCATGTCGTCGCTGTGGAATGGATTGGCAATCAGCAGGAAGGTGCCCGCCGCCATGGCGATGAGCGCGGCCCAGCTTCCCGCCGGAAGGCGCGCCTGGGAGCCTCGCCGCCAGAGGAGCAGGAACGCCATGATCGCCGTCAGCCCCAGGCCCCCCAGCCCGAACAGCTTCACATTGTCCACCTCCGCCAGCATGGACAGCCCCATGATCGCCGCGGCGATGCCGACCCCGCCCACGGCGACGGAGAGAATCTGGTTGAGCCTGGAGCCCTGATTCTTTTTCTGCTGCGTCCGCTGCCGCAGCTCCCGAAGATAGGCGGTGTAGTCAAATTCCCCGTCCTCTCCCCGGTTTTCGTGCTCCTTGCGGTGAATCTTTCCCCTGTAATGGTTGACAGCCAGCTGCGCGCCGACGGCCAGCAGCATCGCCATCACCAGCACCACCTCCGGCCGCAGCGTCAGAAACGCGTTCAGCAGGAAGAACAGCGGAATCGCCAGCACCAGCGCCACCAGCCCGAAGCGCGGAATGTCCAGCGGGATGTCCGCGGTCATTTCCCCCGTCACCCCGTTCTGCACGGCATACAGAACCCGCTTTCCGCTGCGCATGGACATGAACCAGACAGGCAGCATCGTCTGCCCCGTATAGGAGGCGTCCGCCACCTTCAGCAGGGATTTCTGCGCATCCTGCGTGTCGTAATGGCAGCCATCCTCCAGCGCGCCGATCACGTCGGAGAGGCCGTTGCGGACCACCTCCGCCTTCGCGTAGGGAATGTAGGCCTCCTCATGCGTATCCGGCACATCCGCGTAGTAGCCGCTCAGGTAGGCCGGCGAAAAGGGCCGGAATGCCTTCCGGTCCACCCGGGAGATCTTCTCGGACAGATAGTCCGGCATCTCCCTGGAGGCGTCGTGCAGAATGCCTTCAAAGTGATGATTCAGGTTCACCACCGTGTCATAGTAATAGGTGGTGTCTCCCTTGGTCTGTGTCCCCTTCAGCTTCGCTCCGCCGACGATGTCGCCCCGGTAGGTATAATAGGGTACATAGATGCCCCGGAAGCTTTCCGGCTTCACATCCTTTTTCAGCCGGTGGTCCGCGCACAGGCTCCTCTTCAGCATGCTCCGATACTTTTCAAAGCATTGCTCCCGGGTTACCTGAAAGGGAACGATCTGCTCCGGCGGATCCAGCAGATCCTCCTGCTTCTCCAGCATCACGGAGGATCCGCAGTAGCTGCAGAAGGCCGCCGCCGCGGTATTCATCGCGCGGATCTCCGCGCCGCAGGTCGGGCAGGTCAGCAGATCCACCGAGAAGCTGTGCTCTGCCTGCCGGGCTTCCCTCCGATCCGCCTCCTCGATGCTCTGAGTCCGGTCGCAGCGTTCGCACTTCAGCGACTGCGTTGGGATGTCGAAGGTCATCATGCCTCCGCATCCGGGACAACCATACATACCTTTTCCTCCTTATGCGAGGGCTGCCGCTTTCGCGGCAGCCCGGAATCCTTACATTTTGTTTTCATCCACCAGCTTTTGCAGCTCATCCATGAAGGTGTTCAGATCCGTAAACTTCCGGTATACCGACGCGAACCGGACATAGGCCACGTCATTGAGCTTTTTCAGCTCCTCCATGACCATGTCGCCGATCTTCTCCGCCTGTACCTCGCCGTCCATCGTGGCATAGGACTGCCGTTCCACCCGGGCCACGATCTCGTCAATCTGCTGCATGCTGACCGGCAGCTTGTCACAGGCGTGCAGAATGCCTGCTTTGATTTTCATCGCGTCGAAGGCTTCCCGCCGGCCGTCCCGCTTGACCACAAACAGGGGCGTCAGCTCAATCTTTTCATAGGTCGTGAATCGGCGGCCGCAGTTCATGCACTCGCGCCGTCTCCGAATGCTGTTGCCGTCATCCGTCGGCCGGGAATCGATCACCTTGCTGTCCACACAGCTGCAGTATTGGCATTTCATGCTCGTTTCCTCCCCGTCTTACAGATTGCCCAGTTCCTTGAACAGCTGCTGATTGGCGGGGTAAAGCTTCCTGTAAACCTCATAGACCTTCGCGTACTTCGGAATGTTTTCCGCAATGGGCTGCTGAGCAGGGTTCTCGTGAATCATCGCCTGGCAGGCCTCCGGCACCGTCCTGTACAGTCCCGCGCCCACGCCGGCCAGAATCGCGACGCCCAGCGC
>ODAJ012191363.1_pt1 | contig 17772 bp, 7 predicted proteins | sample 1539241 | NCBI WGS metagenome assembly ODAJ01 (sample SAMN02144231, study PRJEB22623) | gut metagenome | biome: sheep rumen | host: Ovis aries | place: New Zealand
GCAACCGACGAATTCGACGTGAAGGAAGACCTGCGCCAGTGCTTCAAGATGACCACCTATCAGATTTTCAAGGCGCTGAAGAGCGGCGAGATGAAGATGTGGTGCGAGGAGATTGGCAAGAACGCCGGTGAGGACGGGCTGCCGCAATACACGGCCGACGCTCCCGGCTACTGGCTCGGTGCCGACGGCCAGGCCGTCAGCTGGGGCGAGGAGGCCATCGCCTATCTGAACCTCGGCATCTCTGAGGAGAGCCTGGCCTTCTACTCGGGCAACCATCCTGAGAACTGCAACCCCGCAGGGCAGACCATCAAGACGAAGATGATTGTGGAGAAGGACGGCATCACAGCCACCTTCAACGTGACCATCGACATCACTGGCGCCGCTGCTGCGAAGGGCCAACGATAACGCTGACTGTCAACCAAAAGAATAAGACATGACAAGAAATTGCATCAAATCGCTTGTTCTGCTGCTCGCTGCGACATTGTTCGCAGCTTGCAGCAGCAGCGACAACGACGAACCGGCCTCGTCGGCTCCCGTGCTCTCGGAAAGCGAGGTCAACGTGGACTACGACGCCACATGGTATAGCCTTACCGTGAGTGCGCGCGCCGTATGGTCGGCAACCGTTGAGAGTGGCAGCGAATGGCTGACACTGAAGGACGGCAAGGGCGTGGGCGGAACGAGCGAGAAGCTCTCGTTCGAGATGACCCGTAACACCACCAAGAGCCCCCGCGTGGCCAACATCAAGGTGAGCTGCGGCACGGCCAGCACCTTTCTGAAGGTGACGCAGGCTCCGAGCACCATCGAAGTGATGGACAAGAGCCAGGTGAAGGACTTCGACAAATACTACAAGCCCGCCGAGTTTGCCAACATCGACATGCTGCGCAGTGACGCCAAGTGGTCGTGGTTCCGCTCCAAGCAGAGCGAGCACTTCTTCGTGTTCTGGGACGCCTACTTCGGCGACGACCCCAACAGCACCAACCTGAAGGAGGACGACCGCGTGGATGTAGATGACCTGCTGCAGAAGGCTGAGCACTTCTACGAGACCAACATCACCCGACTGGGCATGGTGGTGACGGGCCAGGGCAAGAGCCAACTCGACAAGTACAAGATGGAAATCTATCTGCTCGACCCCACTCCCGAATGGTGGGTGGCCACCGGCTCGGGCTACGACAACGTGATTGGCGCCCTCTGGGTGACTCCCTCCACGTGCAAGCCCGTGGGTTCGGTCATTGCCCATGAGATTGGCCACTCGTTCCAGTATCAGGTGAGCTGCGACAAACTGCTCACCGGCGAGGGCAACGAGACCAACTACGGCATGGACTGCGGCTTCCGCTACGGATTTGGCGCCAACGGTGCCGGCGGCTGCGCCTATTGGGAGCAGTGCGCCCAGTGGCAGTCGTTCCAGGACTATCCCGAAGTGACGTTCTCTGACAGTTTCTATGCCTGGCAGCAGAATTTCCACCGCCATTTCAACCACGAGTGGATGCGCTATGGTTCAGTCTATTTCCAGTTCTACTTCACCCAGAAGCACGGCGTGAAGTCGTACGGCCGCATCTGGAACGAGTCGAAGTTCCCCGAGGACCCGCTGCAGACCTACACGCGCCTCTATTGCGGGGGCGACCTGCAGAAGTTCTACGACGACTATGCCGAATACGCCCAGAAGGTGCTCACCTACGACTTCGGCGACATTCAGAAATATGCCGACGACAACGCCAAGGCCTTCAAGACGCAGATGTTCGAGGTGGATGGCAAGTTCCGCCCCTCGTATGCCAACTGTCCCGGCACCACGGGCTTCAACGCCATACAGCTGAACGTGCCCGATGGCGGCACCATCGTGAAGGCTTCGCTCAAGGCACTGCCCGTTGGCTCTGGCCTGGCTCCCGACGATCCGGGCGAGATGAAGAATGGCGACAACCAGGTGGTGGGCACCGCCCACAAGTATAACTCGCAGTCGAACAAGTCGGCCAACTACCGCTTTGGCTTCGTGGCCATCAAGAATGGCAAGGCCATAGAGTATGGCAAGATGACGAAGGGCGCCGAGGGCGACGCCGTGATGACGGTGCCTGTCGGAACGGACAAGCTCTACCTGGTGGTGGTTGCCACGCCCGACACCTACAACCGTCATGCGTGGAACGACGACGAAAGCGACGACGAGCAGTGGCCCTACGAGGTGAGCTTCGCAGGCACCAACGTGAGCGGACACATCAACATCGACACCGATGCCGAGCCGCAGAACGTCAGCCTGAGCTACGACCTGAAGTGCGACGCCGCGTTCAGCGAGTATGTCATCGGCACACTCGACCTGGCCAACAACGGCGCACTGGAGAAGATTGCACAGGCCTTCGCACTGCAACCCGCCACGCTGGCAGGCAGCACACTGCCCATCAGCAACGGACAGACGGCCGAGCCCGCCGAGGGAAAGATTGCCTTCGGACTGCAGCAGCCCGACGGCACCATCAGCTACTCCTACACGGCCAATGCCGGATTCTACTGCACAGCCGACGGCCGTCAGGGCTCATGGAACAATGGTGACCCGATATGGATGGAGTACGACAAGGACAACTTCGTGCTCACCTACGGCCACTATCCCGGCAAGACCACTGCTGGAACCAAATACGTGGTGAAGCCCGTGCTGGTCTATACCAAGGGCGGCAAGCAGTACAAGGCTGTCATCACGCTGAACATGCAGTTCTGACCCTGTTTTTTAGGTTAATTTTGTTAATAGTACGGGGGCGGGCACATCGGTGTCCGCCCCTGTTGAGCCTTAAAAAAGCTTAAATAGTTTCCTGTCATTGCAAGTTTTTCACTGTCTCTGCATTTACTATATTGACAGTCAAGTAAACAAGAAGTTTCAAGGAGTTCAAGGAGTTCAAGACAATAGTCTTCACTTTTTCAACTTTCCGAAATGGATTACAGGAATAAAGCTATAGTCTTGAACTCCTTGAACTCCTTGAAACTCCTTGAACTCCTTGAACGACGAAAAGTTGAGCGATAACGAAACTTGAATTAAAGAACAAAGTCAGAAAAAAATGAGAAGAATTTTTTGGAAGGTACTATCGCTGATGATCTGCATGCTGGCAGTGGCATGCTCAGACAGCGATGACGAGACAATCGTAGCCCCAGAACTGCATCCTGAGTTTACAGAGGCTGAAATGGATGAGGCTTACAAGCAAAAAGCAGAAAGGAAGAAGGAGGTGGATATAGCCGGATGGCCGGCCATCGTCTATGATGAGGAACTGACGATGGTTGACTTTGAGAGTCGTAACGACAAGACGCCTCCTGCCAGCGGGGAAGAGTTTTTCAGCATGCTGAATTACGACAGTGACTATCAGTTTCGCAAGAGCGCTGCCAGCAGGGATGATTGGGCAATACCTTTCAAGACGCATGGACAGAGAGGGCGTATGGAAGTGTATAATCCATTATATAAAGGTGTCTATGTTGCAGGCTCATGCACATTGTGGTACGACAAGAGTGGCAAGATGCTGCGCATGGAAGGCTCATGCCAACCAGTAAAGGACTTCAATGTCACGCCAGCGCTGACACCTGACAAGGCCAAGGAGAAAATGGCCATGTATTTGGGTGCCAAGGTCGATGATTTGGATTCACAGATTAATGATGAATGCTATATTGCATTCTACCCAAAGGGAGGGCATTGGCGTCCCCGTCTCTGCTATAGTGGGCGTAGCATGAAGCGCGCTGACGTAAGCCATATTGTCATCGACGCCAATACGGGTAGTCTCATCTTCGTTGCTTACTTTCATGAATGGTGCGGCACCCCATCTGTTTCACACTGAGTGAACAGAGGTTTTTCTTTCACGCGGAAGGCTTTTCTTTCACGCAGAGGTTTTTCTTTCACGCGGAGGCGCGGAGAAATATTGAGTTCAGAGAGAGTATTTTCTCACACAGAGGGAACAGAGGTACAGAGGTTTTCATACTGAAGGCTTTTTCACGCGGAGGCGCGGAGAAATTTTGAGTTCTGAGAGGAGTTTTTCTCACACAGAGGAAACAGAGGTACAGAGGTTTTCATCCTGAAGGCTTTTTCACGCCGAGGCGCGGAGAAATATTGAGTTCAGAGAGAGTATTTTCTCACACAGAGGGTACAGAGGTAATGAGGTTTCCACGCAGAAGGCTTTTCTTTCACGCAGAGGCGCGGAGAAATTTTGAGTTCTGAGAGGAGTTTTTCTCACACAGAGGAAACAGAGGTACAGAGTTTGCGACCTACGGTCGCTTGCCTCTTTTAACTCAAAAAAACTCCATCAACTCTATAATACTCCATGACTCTAAAACAAGTCCTCTCTGAACTCTAAAGACCTCCTTAACTCTAAAAAAAGTCCTCTCTGAACTCTAAAAACCTCCTTAACTCTAAAAAAAGTCCTCTCTGAACTCTAAAAACCTCCTTAACTCTAAAAAAAGTCCTCTCTGAACTCTAAAAGCCTCCGCGCCTCTGCGTGAAAGAAATATTTCTGTGTGAAAGAAAAACTCTGTACCTCTGTTCCCTCTGTGTGAGAAAAAACATTCTGCGTGAAAGAAAAAACTCTGTGTGAGACAAGGAAAAACTCCCTTGAAAAGAGCATCCTAGACGATTCTTGCAACAATTTGGACGATAGTGTCAGCCGGGAAGGGCAAGAAATGGTAATTTTGCATCGGCTAACCTGAAACGAAAGGAAAGAAATGAGAAAAAAGATATTTGCTGCACTGTTGACAGCGGTGCTGGTGGCAGGCTGTTCGTCGGAGAACGACGAGCCGGAAGCCAGGCAAACACCATCGCCAACACCCGACACTACCGAAACCGTGGCCACCGACACCACGGACACTCCCCAAGTGACGCCAGCCCCTGCCTTTGCTGCCAAATACTGCGTGGCGCACCTGAGCATCAACACCGACGGAGGCGCAGCCGTCAACTCGAAGGAAAAGGCCGACTACCGCCCCTGCACCATCAAAATAGAGGCGGACACGACTGCTTGGAACTACGAGGGGCGTGGGCGCATCAGAGGCCGAGGCAACTCCACATGGGAATGGTACCCCAAGAAACCCTACAGGCTGAAACTGGACGAGAAAGCCTCTGTGCTGGGGCTGGACGAGGACAAGGACTGGGTGCTGCTGGCCAACTATCGCGACCCGACGCACCTGATGAACACCCTGGTCTTCATCATGGGCGAGGCATTGGGCATGCCCTTCACCAACCACTCGCGCTATGTGGAGCTGACACTCAACGGCGAGTACATGGGGCTCTATCTGCTGACGGAGCAGGTGGAGCAGGGCAAGAAACGCGTGGACATCGACAAGCACGAGGGTTGGCTGTTGTCGCTCGATGTGGACGACGGCCCGGCGGAAGCTCCGGGGGCTGTGGACAACTTCTGGTCGGAGGTGTACAGAATGCCCGTATGCGTGAAGTGCCCCGAGGCTGAAGACTACGCCTCGCCCAACACTCTCACCGATGATGCCCGCACAGAGTTGGCTGCACTGGAAAATGCCATCGCGAGCAGCGACTACGACAAGCTCGCGCAACTGTGCGACGTGGCCACGATGATTGACTATCTGCTCATCCAAGAATTCGTCTATAACGTGGAGGTGGCCGCTCCGCGCAGCATCTTTCTCTTCCGCGACAAGGGCGAACATGCCCGGTGGACCTTCGGCCCGCTGTGGGACTTTGACGCCGGATTCGACTTCGACTGGGCACACATGACCACGGGACACAACTTCTTCAGCGACTACCGCGAGACGGTGCTCGGCACCGACCCGGCGCGACACATCAGCGACTACTCCTACACGCCCTCCTTCTTCACCGACATGTGGCGGAGCCGCCAGTTTGTCAGCGAGGTGAAAAACCACTGGAAAACCATCCGTCCGCGCATACTCTCAGAGTTCTGGCCCGAGGCCAAGCGCTACGCCGAGGCAGCCAGCGAGGCCATGGAGCGCAACGCCAGCCGATGGCCCATAGGCAAGGACGCCAAGACGGAAATCAACCGCATGGAGAAGTGGCTCAGCAGCAGGGCGGTGTATATGGACCATATCGTGAATGGATACCCCATGAAATAGCTCACACAGAGGAACAGAGGCTTTCTTTCACGCAGAAGGTTTTTCAAGCAGAAGTTTTTTTCACGCAGAGGCGCGGAGGATTTTTGAGTTCAGAGAGAAAATTTTTTCACACAGAGGGAACAGAGGTACAGAGGTTTTTCCTTCACGCAGAAGTTTTTTCCTTTCACGCGGAGGCGCGGAGGATTTTTGAGTTCAGAGAGAGAATTTTTTCACACAGAGGAAACAGAGATACAGAGTTTGCGACCTACGGTCGCTTGCCTCTTTTACTCAAAAAAAACTCCATCAACTCTATAATCCTCCTTAACTCTAAAAACAATTCCTCTCTGAACTCTAAAAAACAATTCCTCTCTAAACTCTAAAATCCTCCGCGCCTCAGCGTGAAAAAACCTTCTGCGTGAAAAAAACTCTGTACCTCTGTTTCCTCTGTGTGAGAAAAAACTCCATCAACTCTATAAATCCTCCTTAACTCTAAAAACAATTCCTCTCTGAACTCAAAAATCCTCCGCGCCTCTGCGTGATAAAAATAATTCTGTGTGAAAGAAAAAACCTCTGTACCTCTGTTTCCTCTGTGTGAGAAAAAAACATTCAGCGTGAGAAAGGAGAAAAACTCTTTTGAACAAAGCACCTTAGACGATTCTTGCAGCATTTTGGACGATAGTGTCAGCCGGAAAAGAGAAGAAATGGTAATTTTGCAACAGAAAACCTTTATTGAATCATGCACTAAAAACCTAAAAATACACAAAACATGCAGAGAATAGTATTTTTCATTTGGGCGTTGGCAGCTTGCTGTCATACAATGCAGGCACAGACAGACAAGATGCAGACACAACACCAGAAGAAGATTTATATCCCCGAAGACCTGCGAAAGATGGATTTGCAGGCCGACACCTCGCAGTGGAGTTTCAAGCGGAGCATCGAGACCGATGACCTCATCCTGATGTGGGAGCGTGGTTTCGGCCAGGACACCAACAATCCGCCACAGCTGGAGGGTAAGCCCATGGGCTTCAACCTAGAAAATCTGCGCGACCGTGTGCAAGGGTTCTACAACTTCTTCCGCGACACGCTGGAGTTTTCGAAGCCCGGCTCCAAGTGCGACAAGTATAAGATGATGGTGATGGTGATGTATTCGCTCGATGGCACGGCCTATGGCGGCACCTACGATGATTTCATCGGTGCGCTGTGGGTGGCTCCCAACCGCATACAGGACGAGAAGATGAACTGCATGGCCCACGAACTGGGCCACTCGTTCCAACTGCAGATTCCCGCCGACTCGGTGGGCGACGCCTGGGGCGGCAGCGGTTTCTTCGAAATGACCTCGCAGTGGATGCTCTGGCAGGTGAACCCTGACTGGCTGACCGACGAGAACTTCCACTTCGAGGCCTTCAAAGGGCTCACCCACAAGGCTTTCCTCCATCTGGACAACATCTACCACTCGCCCTACGTCATCCAGTGGTGGAGCGACCTGCACGGCCGCAAGTCCATCGCCGAGCTCTACCGGCAGGGCCGCAAGGGCGAAGACCCCGTGGTGACCTATAAGCGCATGTACGGGCTCACGCAGGACCAGTTCTGCGACGAGATGCTGCGCGGCTATCAGCACCTGGTGAACTTCGACTTCAAGCATGCCCGCAAGGAGACGCGCCGCTACGCCTGCACCTTCGACACCCATCTCACCGGCGACGGCACCGACGGCTCGCTGTCGCCTACTTACGGGCTGGAGGAGTATGGCTTCAACGCCATCCTGGTTGACGACATCACAGGACTGGAGCACCGCACCTACAAGCTGCGCATCAAGGGCGAGGAGCTGCGCTGGGGCTTTGTGGGCATCACCACCGACGACGAGGAAATCTACGGGAAGGTGAACGCCACCACCTTCAAGGTGCCACGCGGCAAGAAGCTGGCTCACCTGTATCTCGTCGTAATGGGCGCACCGACGGAGCACTACCAGATTCCCATGCCTACAGAAGAGAACCCCGACCCGAAGGCCGACTTGAAAACTTTCCCCTACATGTTCTGGATAGATGGGAAATGAACGGACAGAAGAAAAAAAACAAGAAAAGCATGAGCCGTATTGTTTTTTTTCTTATTTTTGCAACATGAAAAAACGATTGCTCCTGCTTACAACCGCCCTAATATGCCTCGTGGCGATGGGGGCGCGCACCGACTATCGACACCGCACCCTGACCATGAACGACGGGCTGCTGTCGAACGCCGTACGCAACATCGTGCAGGACCCCTACGGTTTCATTTGGCTGGGAACCGACAACGGCCTCTGCCGTTACGACGGCACTCGGGTGCAACCCTTCCGCATACAACAGTTGGGCATCAGCCAGTACATCTCGGCCTTGTTTGCCGCCGAAGATGCGCTCTACGCAGGCACTGAGAAGGGAGTGTTCTGGCTGAAGCAAAAGAATCTGATCTTCGACAGGCTGCCCATGGAAATCAGTTCGGTGGTGACCAGCCTCACCATGGACCGCGAGGGCAACCTCTGGGCCTCGACAATGAAGAACGGTGTGTGGCGCTATACACCCAGAACGGGGCAGGCCAAGCAGTACAAGCTGAAAGGCGACAACAATGGCGCCGCCCAAGTGCTGGCCGACAACAGCAACCAGATATGGACCATCACCAACTGGGGCTCACCTGTAGTGCAGCGGCTGAACCGTCTGCACGACCGCTTTGAGCCCGTAGCCCTGACTTACGACGGCGACTACGGCGGGCTGCGCATGTTGCAGACGCGCGACGGTCGCATTTGGATAGGCTCTTGGGAGCAGGGGCTGCTGCTCATGGACAGCAACGGAAAGCTGGAGCAGATGCTCAACCCGAATCTGGCCAAGGTGGGGTCACACATCCATGCCCTCTACGAACGGGACGACAACTGCATCTGCATAGGTTGCGACGACGGCACCATCTGTTTCAATCCCAAGACGCGCAGCTGGCAACGGCTCGAGGAGGAGGAGAACGATTACGGAAACCAACAGACGAGCCGATTTGTTTATGCCATCACCACCGACCGCGAGGGCGGGCTCTGGACAGGCACGTTCTACGGCGGAGCACACTACGTGTCGCCCGTGGGCAAGCGCTTCGAGTCGTTCACCATGGAGACGGGGCTGAGGGGCAACGTCATCTCGCGCTTTTGCGAAGACAGCGACGGCCGCATCTGGATTGCCAGCGACGACGGCGGCGTGATGTGCTACTCACCACGGGATAAACGCTTCGTGGACTATCCCCATCAGGACATACTGGCGCAACAGAACGCCCACGCCCTTTGTACATGGGGAAGGGAGCTGTGGGTGGGCACCTACACCAACGGCGTGATAGTGCTCGACACCTCGACGGGCCGCCTGCAGCAATTCACCCAAACGGCCGACCCCCACTCGCTCGACAACTCGAGTGCCTACGCCATCCATGCCGACTCGCGAGGCAGGATGTGGGTGGGGACGATGGACGGGCTGAACCTCTACAACCGCACGGCAAACCGATTCGAGCGCATCTGCACAACGGGAGCCATGGTCATCGACATCGACGAGGACCGCCAAGGCAACATCTGGCTATCCACCCAAGGGGCGGGATTGTGGCGATACAACCCCACAAACAAGCAGCTGAAACAGTTCAAGCACAGCGACACGGACGACCACTCGCTGCCCGACAACCAAGCCAACTGCTCGCTCGTGGACGAGAGTGGCCGTCTGTGGACGGGCACCTTCGACGGACTGTGCATCTATGACGCGGCCCACAACCGATTCGACCGAATCACACTCGACGTGCCCACCCAAAACGTCATGGGCATCATCGAAGACCAGGGCACACTCTGGCTCTCCACCGAGCGCGGCATTGTGAAGTACGTGCCCGGCGAGGGCACACAGCGCTTCACCCTGCACGACGGGCTCGTCAGCGAGCAGTTTCAGCCCAACGCCTGCACCAAGGCCAGCGACGGCCACATCTACTTTGGCAGCACCAGCGGAATGAACGCCTTCCTGCCCTATCAGATCAAGGCCAACAGCGTGATGCCACCGGTATATATCACGTCGCTGAGCATCATGAACCGCGAGGAGCACACCGCCGAGGGGCTCCCCTTAGACCTCTCGCAGACAAAGGAACTGGTCATCGGATATACCGACGCGCGCATGGTGACGCTATCGTTCGCCTCGCTGAGCTACTGCTCGCCCGAGAAGAACCAGTACGCCTACATGCTCGAGGGATTCGACCGCGACTGGAACTACGTGGGCAACCAGAACCGCGCCACATACACCAACCTGCCGGCAGGCACCTACACATTCCGCGTGAAAGCCACCAACAACGACGGGGCATGGTCGAAGAACGAAGCGGCGCTGCGCATCGTGATAAACCCACCCCTGTGGTGGAGTTGGTGGGCCAAAACCCTCTATCTGCTCTTGATGGCCTGTGGCGTGTGGTATTACGTGCGCTTCCGACTGAAACGGGCCGAGCGCATGCACCAACAGGAAATTGAGCGGCTGAACGAGGAGAAGGAAAAGGAGGTGCGCGAGGCGCGCCTGAACTTCTTCACGATGATAGCCCACGAGATACGCACCCCGGTGTCGCTCATCATCGGGCCTTTGGAGAAAATCATGAAGAAAGGCCACCCTTCTGACGACATGCGAATCATCGACCGCAACGCCCACCGGCTGCTCGAACTCGTCAACCAACTGCTCGACTTCCGCAAGGTGGAGCAGCAAAGTCTGGTGATGCACTTCGCACCGCAGAACATCAAGGAACTGCTCGAGAGCGTCAGCGAACGATTCGCCCCCACCTTCCGCCAGGGCGGGAAACGATTCACAGCCAGCTACCCCGACGACCACTTCACCGCCATCGTTGACCGGGAGGCGGTGACCAAGGTGGTGAGCAATCTGCTCACCAACGCCAACAAATACACCAAGGACGAAGTGGCGCTCAGCTGTCAGGCCGAGCCCGACGGCAACTCTTTCCGAATTGTGGTGAGCGACAACGGAGCGGGCATGCGCCCCGACGACATACAACGCATCTTCGAACCCTTCTTTCAGGCTCAGCACAACAAGCCAGGAACGGGCATTGGCCTGAACATCGTGAAGAACATCGTCGATTTGCACCACGGAACCATCAACGTGGATTCTGAGCCTGGAAAGGGCTCCACATTCACCGTTTTGCTGCCCGTGAAACAGGATCTGCCAGAGAGCAGCCAAGCCGCCCAAAAGCCCCCCTCTCATCCCCCCCGTAGGGGGATGCCCAGCGCACAGGAAGCCTCCCCTACGGGGGGAGGTTTGGAGAGGGCTTCGGAGGGGGCCATGCTCATTGTCGAAGACTCGGAGGACATGCTGCAATTCCTTGCCACCAACTTCAGCGAGCAGTACAAGGTGGTCACCGCAACCGACGGCATCGAGGCGCTCCAACAGCTCAGCCGCCACGAAGTGGGCATCATCATCAGCGACTGGATGATGCCGCGCATGGATGGTGCGGAGCTCTGCCGGCGAGTGCGGCTCAATCCGCTCACCAGCCACATCCCCTTTGTCATGCTCACCGCCAAGACCGACGACGAGTCGAAGATTCAGGGCATGGACGTGGGGGCAGACACCTACATAGAGAAGCCCTTCTCGCCACAGTACCTCAAGGGCTGCATACGCAACATGCTCGAAATGAGGCGACGACTGATGGAACGCTTTGCCACGCAACCCCTGGAACCTGTCACCGAGATTGCCGGCAACCCCACCGACAACGACTTCCTCGAGCAAATGAAACACATCATCGAGGAGAACTTCTCCAATTCGGAACTCAACGTGGCCTTCCTAGCCGACAGGCTGAACATCAGCCGCAGCGGACTCTTTGCCAAAATCAAAGCCTTGGCCGGCATCACGCCCAACGAAATGATACAGATGATACGCCTCAAGCGAGCCGCCCAGCTGCTGCACGAACAGGGAGCGTCGGTCAGCGAGGTTGCCTACATGGTGGGGTTCTCAAGCCCCTCGTACTTCTCCAAGTGCTTCCAGAAACAATTCGGAATACGGCCTGCTGAGTATGCAAGGCAAAAATGACACGTACAGGAAACCCCAAAAACGGGTTTACAGTTTACGGTTGACAGTTTACAAAAAAGGCGGCAAACTGTCAACCGCAAACTATAAACTGTAAACCGCAAACCGTAAACTGTAAACCGTAAACTGTAAACTGTAAACCCGTCAACCGTAAAATGTCAGGCAAATGTCAGACATTTTTTTTGCCCAATCCTCACCATTGTTGCTACCTTTGCGGCCATAATCGCAAAGTATGATGCAACAAACGACATTCAACCGACTCAACACCTGCATGGCATGGCTGATGTTTGCCATAGCCGCCACGGTGTATGGACTGACCGTAGAACCCACAGCCAGCCTGTGGGACTGTCCCGAATTCATTGCGTGTGGCTACAAGCTGCAGATTGGTCATCCACCAGGCGCGCCCGTATTCATGCTGGCCGCCAATCTCTTTTCACAGTTGGCAGGCGAGCCCTCCCGGGTGGCGCTGATGGTCAACCTGCTGTCCGCGCTGCTGAGCGCGGGGTGCATATTCTTCCTGTTCCTCACCATCACCCACCTGACAAAAAAGCTCATTTCTCCTGCAGAACAAGCGCTCCCCATAGCCAAAGCCATCGTCATCGAGGCCAGCGGCATGATTGGGGCCTTGGCCTATGCGTTCAGCGACACATTCTGGTATTCAGCTGTAGAAGCAGAGGTTTACGCCTTCTCCAGTTTTCTGACTGCGCTGATGTTCTGGTTGATTCTGAAATGGAGCAACGAGTGCGACGAGCCCCGCAGCGAACGTTGGCTCATCCTCATAGCCTACGTTACAGGACTGTCCATCGGTGTCCATCTCCTCTGCCTGCTCTGCCTTCCGGCCATGTCGCTGGTGGTTTACTTCCGCACGGCCAAGCATATCACCCGATGGGGCACACTGAAGGCATTTGCGGCAGGATGTCTCTTGGTGGGCATCATTTTGTATGGTCTGATTCCGGGAGTAGTAAAAATAGGCGGCTGGTTTGAACTCTTGTTTACCAACGTCATGGGATGCCCCTACAACACAGGACTCTTTTGCTACATCGTGATGACGACAGCCGGACTCATACTCTTTTATTATAAGACGAAACGGAGATTCTGCAAGCTTTCGGCTGCTTGCCTGCTGATGATACTGGCCGGCTATAGCAGCTATGGCGTCATCTTCATCCGTGCCAACGCTCATACACCAATGTGCGAAAATGCGCCCGACAACATTTTCTCCCTCGGCAGCTATCTGAACCGCGAACAATATGGCTACACGCCGCTCATCTACGGACCGGCCTATTGCAGCGAACTTGACTATGAAATTCAAGGCGACTATCTCGTGCCCAAACAGGAAGAAGGAAAGGCCATCTACCGCCCTTCGGCCGATTCCACGAAACGCCACTACGACGTGGTTCATCACGACATCAACTATCTGCACAAAGAAAACATGCTCTTCCCCCGCATGCACTCCCAACGCCACGCCAAGGCATACGAAGACTGGATGGGAGGAGTTGAAAAGCGTGGCAACCTGCCCACGATGGCTGAGAATCTGCGGTTTTTCTTCACTTATCAAGTTAACTTCATGTACTGGCGCTACTTCCTGTGGAATTTCGTAGGGCGGCAAAACAACATCCAAGGACACGGCGAAGTGGAACATGGCAACTGGATAACAGGCTTGAGCTGGATAGACGACTGGCTGTTAGGGTGCGACACCTCGAAACTGCCCTCAGACTTGGCCGACAACCGAGGACACAATGTCTTCTATGGCCTGCCGTTGCTATTGGGCCTTACAGGCATATTCTGGCAGTGGCGCAGAGGACGCGAAGGCCGCCAGCAACTGCTGACAGTCGCTCTGCTGTTCGTGATGACGGGACTCGCCATTGTGGTCTATCTCAACCAAACGCCCCTGCAGCCCCGGGAGCGCGACTATGCCTACGCCGGCTCTTTCTATGCCTTTGCCATTTGGATGGGCTTGGGAGCGGCAGGACTCGCTCAGGCAATAACGGGAAAGGTAAGAGCAAAGAGCGAAAAAGGTGCTGCTGCCACTGCTTCAGCAGCCTGCGCCATCAGTCTTCTGGTCCCGCTGCAAATGGTCTCGCAAACATGGGATGACCATGACCGCTCGGGCCGATACACCTGCCGTGACTTCGGCGCCAACTATCTGGAAAGTATGCAGCGCGAAGGAAACCCCATCATTCTGACCAATGGCGACAACGACACGTTTCCCCTGTGGTACAACCATGAGGTGGAAGGCGTACGCACCGACACACGTTGCTGCAACATGGAATATCTGCAAACCGACTGGTATATTGACCAGATGAAACGCCCCGCCTACGACTCCCCCGCCCTCCCCATCAGCTGGCGGCATGAGGAGTATCAGGAGGGGAAAAGAGAATATATCCCTGTACGTCCGGAGTTGAAAGGAGAAATCACGGACTTCATGGCACAACAGCCCGAGGAAGCCAAGAGACTGTTGGGCGACCAGCCATTTGAACTAAGAAACATCATCCGTCGATGGGTGCTCAACGGCGATGGCGACATGCAGTGCATTCCAACGGACAGCATCACCATCACCAGCGGCAAAGGCACAATGGTTCTCTCGCTGAAAGGCAAACGGGCCATCTACAAGAACGAGATGATAGTGCTGGAAATGCTGTCACAAGCCGACTGGAGCCGCCCTGTTTACACATCAATCAGCATGGGGGCCGACCAGCTGTCGTTTCTCCAAGACCATCTGGTGCTCGAAGGGCTGGCCTATCGCATCTCACCCACGGCAACATGCAAGCAAGTCGATACCGAACGCCTCTACGACAACGTGATGCACCACTTCCGCTTCGGCGGCCTCAGTTCGAAAGGCATCTATGTTGATGAGGACGTGAAACACATGGCCGACACCCACCAACTGGTCATGAGCATCCTCATCGACTCGCTACTTCAGCAGGGCGACACCGAGAGAGCTTCGAAAGTATGCAGCAAATGGCAAAAAGAAATGCCCGAGGAGAACGTCCCCTATACAGAGGCGGCTCTCTCAATGGCCCGCTGCCACTTTCTGACCGGCCAGCACAGAAAGGGCGACGAGATTGTCAGCCACCTGCTTCGCCGGGCAGACCAATGGCTATCATGGATTGAGACCATCAGCCCGTCGCGCCGCTCAGGCTCCCTCTACTCTCAACTCTCATGGCTCCAAACCATGCAGCAGGCTCTTGCCCTGTCAGCGCAATATGAACGATCAGCCATCCTTCAACAATACAGCAAGCCGTATGAACACCACATCCAACAACACCCCCAAGACTAATCCCTTTTTCACCCGTCGCCGCATCGTCATGGCAGCCTGCCTGCTGATTGCCGTCGGATATCTGCTGATGACCGGTCCCGCCAGCACAGAACAGGCCTTTTGCCACGATCTGTTTTCAGCACGGCGAACAGTCGTGGCTCCCCTGTCCTGCCTCTGTGGCTACCTGCTGATCATCGTAGGAATCCTTCGTAAGAAATGAACGCACCATTTCTTTCACAAAGATTCGTTGCACCTTTGCCCATGAACAATGCCAATACAGCATGATGAAACATACACTTTCATTCCTCACTTGCCAAGTCCACGGGCCTTGAGCAGACCGGAGACGTCGGGCTGCGCCATGCCGGTGAAGTCGGTGAACATCTGCATGAGGTCGCCGGTGTTGCCGCGGCTCAGCACTTTCTGGCAGAAGTCGCTGCCGGTGGCGGGGTCGAGGGCACCACGACGGGCAAAGACATCGGCAATGTTTACGGCAAGCACCTCGGTCCACAGATAGCTGTAGTAGCCGGCGGCATAGCCGCTGCCCCAAACGTGGTTGAAATAGCTGGTGCGGTAGCGGGGAGGAATCTGGCTGTTGAGCAGACCCACTTGCTGCAGGGCCTCGGTCTCGAAGTCGGCAGCCTTGTCGGCCGTGGGAACCTTGGCGGAGGGCAGCATGTGCCAAGCCATGTCGAGGCAGGTGGCGGCCAGGTTCTCGCCCAGGGCGTATGCGCTATGGAAGTTGATGCTCTTCAGCATGCGCTCCTTCAGTTCGGCGGGCATCGGCTTGCCCGTTTCGCAATGCAGGGCATAATGGTCGAAGATTTCGGGAATGGAGGCAAACGACTCATTGAACTGCGAAGGCATCTCCACGAAGTCGCGGGCCACGGAGGTGCCACTGAGGCGGTTGTAGTTGCAGTCGGAGAGAATGCCGTGGAGGGCATGGCCGAACTCATGGAAGAGCGTCGTCACCTCGTCCCACGTAATCAGCGAAGGCTTGCCTTCGGGCGCCTTGGCATTGTTGCACACGTTGAAGATGATGGGCAGCTGACCGTAGCGGCGGCTCTGCTTGGCAAATCCGTCCATCCAGGCTCCGCCGCGCTTGGTGGGCCGGCGGAAATAGTCGCAATAGAAGAGGGCCTTCTGCTTGCCGTCCTTGTCGAACACTTCGAACACCTTCATGTCGGGATGATAGGTGGGAATGTCGGTGCGAGGCTTGAAGGTGAGGCCATAGACGCGGTTGGCGGCATAGAACACGCCATTGATCAAGACGCTGTCAACTGTGAAATAAGGCTTCACCTCGTCGTCGCTGATGTTGAGCATCTGGCTCTTCATCTTGGCCGAATAGTAGAAACGGTCGTAGGGTTCCAGTTTGAAGTCGGGACCTTCGGTCTTTTGTGCGAACTCCTCAATGGCCTTTGTCTCGGCATCGGCCACGGGCTTATAGTTGGCAATGAGGTTTTTCAGGAAAGCATAGACGTTCTCGGGCGTCTTGGCCATGGTATTCTCCAGAGAGTAGGCGGCATAGTTGGGATAGCCCATAAGCTCGGCCTGCTCGGCGCGCAGCTTGGCTATCTCGCTGACGATGGAATAGGTGTTGAACTTGCCTGTGCCGTCGGTGCGGTGGATGGAGGCTTCATAGACCTGGCGGCGCAAGTCGCGGTTGTCGAGACTGGTCAGAAGGGGCTGCTGCGTGGTGTTCACGATGACGATGGCGTATGGGGCCTTGCCGCCGCGGCTCTCTGCGTCTTTCTTGCACTGCTCGATGTCGGCATCGCTCAGTCCGGCCAGTTTCTCCTTGCTGTCCACCCACACCACCGCATTGTTGGTGGCTTCGAGCAGCAGGTCGCCCCACTGCTGCTGCAGGTCGGAAATACGCAGGTTGATGGCCTTCATGCGCTCTTTCTTATTGTCGGGCAACAATGCTCCCTTGCGCACAAACTCCTTGTAGGTTTCTTCCAGGAGTTTCTTGTCCTCGCCCTGAAGCGAGTCTTTATCGTGTTCATAAACCTTGCGGATACGCTCGAAGAGGGGCACGTTGAAGGAAATCTCGTTCTCCAATTCGGTCAGCATGGGCATCACCTTCTTCTCTATTTCGCCAAGCTCTGGCGTTTTGTCGGCCTCGGTCAGGGCAAAGAACACGCGGCTCACGCGGTCGAGCAGTCGTCCACTCTCCTCGTAGGCCACGATGGTGTTCTCGAAAGTGGCAGAATCGGCATTGTCCACAATCTTGGCAATGTTGTCGCGGTTCTGCTGGATGGCCGTCTCGAAAGCCGGCAGATAGTCTGAGGTCTTGATCTTGCTGAAGTCGGGTGCTCCGTAGGGCAGCGTGCTTTCCTGCAGCAATGGGTTCTCGCGTTGTGCCTGCTGGCAACTGCTTACTGCACAGGTCAATGCAGAGGAAATAGCAAAAGTCATAAGGATGTTTTGTATTTTCATAAGTTTGACAGTTATTTTGATGAT
>ODAJ012073843.1_pt1 | contig 17766 bp, 35 predicted proteins | sample 1539241 | NCBI WGS metagenome assembly ODAJ01 (sample SAMN02144231, study PRJEB22623) | gut metagenome | biome: sheep rumen | host: Ovis aries | place: New Zealand
AAGAAGAAAAACAATTAGTATTTAAGGACCTTTGTGCAAGGTTGCCATATGGGGTTGTTGTAGAGAGAACGTATATTCCAGAAAATAATGGATATACTTCAAAACTAAGTGCCAATACCCTTGACTTTGTTTTGGAAGATAATTGGCTAATTAAACCTTATCTTCGTTCAATGTCAAGTATGACGAAAGACGAGAATGAACTCTTTGAAAGACTGAAAAACGAAGTCAAAAACTCTGATGGGACTCTGTTTATTGCGAATTGTAATCTTTTACAGAAGTTCTTTCGTTCTCACCACATAGATAATAATCACTTAATAGAGAGTGGGTTGGCCCTTGAAGCTAAAGAGGGGATGTATGATAGAAACTAGAATAGATAATATCAAACGCCTCCTCCTAAAATTTAATGATCGCGAAATAACGATCTTTGATAAGCGTTGTGCACAGTTCTTCCAATCCTTCTTTGATTCTCCTAGATTCTATCGTCACTCGTGTTTTGATGAGTGCAATATTACGTTAGGCTTATATCTCCCTACTACTGCCATTACCCCGACTCTTTTCATTGAGTATATATATGAGTATGATAGAGAAGGATATGATACTGAATTGGTACTATTTAATGATGATAGTGCGAATTATATGTTTGGTGATTGGGGTAAGAGAGGAACATCTAGGGACAATATAGAGTACTCAGATATTCCAGAAGAGATTTGGGAGATTATAGAAGATTATATTAAATGTGAAATTAATTGTAGCTGTAGTTTTGTAAATTATGTTCTCAAGCAATCAGATATTTGAAATTTCCGGTGATTTAAGTCAATTAGAGTCGGTCATAAAGTTTGTCGTCGGCTTTTATGGTAGTGCTATTGAGTCTTTCCAAATAACTAAGGATGGTAAATACTGTCTTGGTTGGGGAGATCATGAAGGATGGACTAAATTTCCTTTTGACTTTGATGCTCATATTGTTTCTGAGATAATTAAACAGCACCTTAAGAAACAATCGATGGGAGAAGAGTCAGAGTGGGAAGGTTGTGATGGATGTACTGACGAAGGGTTCCTAATGAAGTGTATACCAGAGACTTTTTCAGACGAGGAGAATGGTATAGTAAATCCTTTCTATGGTATCGTTAGTATTGAACCGTTTGAAGCTTTCTATTCGAAATGATGTGAAAAAAAAAGAAGAGGAATTTAATTATCCTCTTTCTTTTTATCCTCTAGCCAATTATTCTCAAGCCAGTAGAATCCAAAGACTGCGACCAAGATTAAAAGTATCCAGAAAATCCAGAACACATGTGGAACGACCTCAATTCTTTTCTCGGCCCATTTTATTTTTCCTTCAATTGTCTGGTCCTTCTCAAATACTAATCCTTTATACCACTTATCCCTAGCTTCACCTGACATTAGACCAATTGTTTTATCAGGCCAGGTTGTGTATACGTATCTTATATCACCAACATTCGCTCCAAATTTTCTCTCTTTTTCATATTTGGTTGTATTTGTCTGCAGGGAATAGTGGAAATTGACTTCTTTTATGCCAAACCTCTGATTCATAAACAAGAGTGAGTCAGATTTCCAATTCCAACTATCAACTCTGTCCCAAGAATAAGTAACTGTTGTATAAGATCTAGTATGTCCTTTTCCGTCAGATGTTGTATGATGGTGAACGTGTTTTGTATACTTCTCTTTTACCTTCTTAATTTCTAGATACTCGCCAGGAATATCGCTTATACTGACTGGATCTAGCGCTTCTAATACTCCGGCCGCCATAAAATCACCTACCTCAGTCCGCCTAATATAATCAAATCGGGAAGGGAGATTATCAACTTGCACGGCCGAAACAATCTTAAGCGCTTTCTCAGTCAGTCGTGGAATAAAGGAGCGATCAATCAGAATACCAAGACCAAAGATTCCCGATATAATGATTGTACTAAATAGAATCTCTCTAACTGTTATTTTCATTTTCATCACTATAATTTGTTTTTATAGTAATCTTCAACAACTTCCTCCCAAGGTGTATTTTTTGTTTCTTCATCCGCCCAGAGTTCCTTAAGCTTTTCTTCCCCAATTGCTAATAACATACTAGCATACTGAGGAGTTATCTTATGAACCCCACAATGAACGATAGAACAATGACTACCACCTTTGTATGGATAGTATTTTGGATTTAGTGCATAATGAGGATAAAATATTTCTACATCATCCTCTTCGACGTTAATCTTTTCAACTATCCCTGGGAGCATACTACAAGTTTCTACCCAATCACCTACTTCATAATCGATATGTGATTGTATTTCTTCTATGTAGTTCTCTTTATCAGTCATAGATTATCAATAAGTTTTATTAGATCTTCCATTGTATCATAAACATTAGATCCAAATTCAGCATCTAAGTCCATTTGTTTCTTAGCCCACTCTTTTATTACATCTGAGTTAATAAACTTTTTCGGTTGATATCCAGAAGCGAATATACTGTTTCCGTCTGCATCTTTTTCTACATTTGATGCTTGAGCTACGAAACCATCTTCAAAAGCCAACCAGACTGAATCCTTTGGTGTATTTTTCATATGCACCCTCCACAACAGCCATAAGGAACATTTGCATTAAAGACAGCATCAATCTCAGCTGCCAGATCTTGAAACTGGGGTGGAATTTCATCTACATCAATCTTCCACTCTCCTTCTTCAATTCCATAGTCAGAAGTAATATGACCACCAGATACCCAGAAGCTATTAAAGTTTGGATTGTTCTCAGATTCGTCAGAGAAGTATCCATTCCCGGAAGCATCAAAGTGGTAGTTGCTGTAGTTATGACCAAACTTATATTCTTTCCCGTCTATTTCCAATGTTAAGACGCCAGAACAGAGATTTGGCCATTTCCCAGTATAAGAGATAAACTTAACTCTCCCAGTCCCTGAATTACTCTTCTTGTTTATTAGCATCCTCTTCTTCGATCTTCTTCTTATATTCTACAACTCTTGGATCGTCCTCTGGCAGACAATTTCTAATATTAAGATAGCCATAATCAGAGGTTGTTATCTCATGTCCATCGCGCATCATAACTACCGCGCTTTCTATACCGTCTGGAGTTTCGTAATATACTGTATCTCCTGCCTTAATCTTACATTTCGGCTGTTTCATATCACATCGAAATTAACCCATTCCTCCCTAATCTTCTTTTCATCGAGAAGATATTTATCAGGCCATTCACCAAGATTCCAGTGAGTCATATGATAGTCTGGATCGGAGGGACTGTATTCGTGTACCATAAACTTTCCATCGTCCATATAACACAATCCATCCTCAATCACTATATGTCGGTTTTCTTTAAATGAATACCCGATTATTTCTAGCCCACTTGTTGTCCATAATGTATCCTTCGGGAATAACTTGGACAGGGCTTGCATTGTTATGTTCATACTTCCTTTTTCTTTTCTAGGATCTTCTCACAAAACCACATGGCAAGATAACAGCCAATGAAGTTAGTACTCGCCTGAACACAAATTGCTATCCATAGATCTGTCTCGGCTATGAATTTAATAACAATGGCCGAGAAAGTATAACAGATGCAATTTGATAGTGAAGCGATTAGTTTAGACGATTTAATGACCAATATACTCCTAACAATATGAAGGAATACATTGATCAAAGAAATCACTATATAAAGAACTAGATGCATGAGTTAAAATAAATCAGAATCACCACAGATTTCACATACTGATTTTTCATACCACATAACATCTTCATCATGTCCACAAGGATGACTACACTTGCCTGTCTTGTTATATTCACTCGTCCAGGCAGCTATTTCATCCCTAGTACACTCTTCAAAATGATAAGATCCGTCAATTATAGAATGTGCTCTAGGTGTCCATGGTAAGAGTGCTCCGTCTGAGTCCCTAATACATTTATAAACTCCGACTGCCCTATTCTTTTTAATTATCTGCATACTAGTTGATCTTTATGCCAGAACATCTTTCAATCTGCTCTTTAAGAAACTTACAGGCAGCTTCAAATAGTTCCTCGGCTGTATCATAAACTCCGGCAACTACATCATTGTTCAGGTCGACTTCATATTCCGGCCCACAATATACTTCTAGGTCATCTGAGTTTACGGAATCTAAAACTTGTTCAGATATAATCTCCGCATAACCAGTATCAGATCCAGGTTGAATTTCCTGAACGTTGAATAGAAATGCTGGATAGTCCTCGGCATGCACTATATGTACGTACTTGCTTACTAATGAATCAAGATCGGTAATCATAGTTTTTAGAATTTTACTGTTGGTGCGTCGACGCTGGAGTTTTCAAATTCTAGTCTTTCATATTCCTTCGCCTCATAACCTCGCATACTTAAGAGTTGCTTACTAGGGAATTGACGTGTGTATCTCTTATAGTCCGTCACATTCTTATTGTAAAACTTTCTCATCTCGGCAATCTTATTCTCCGTTATGGCCAGTTCATTCATAAGTTCCTGGTAGTTTTTCTGAGATTTAAGGTCGGGATAAGCTTCGGCCACGGCTTTAATCTGCGTTCTAATTTCGGCCGCAGTTTTAGAGTCGGAATCACCAGATCGAGCATTAACCAGGTCGATGAGAGTTTTATATTCATGCTCATCGTAGGCCTTCACACATTCGACTAGATTAGGAATAAGGTCGAATCTCCTCTTTTCCTCGACTCTGATATCTCCGGCCGTGTTTTCAATTGCTTCTTCCTGGCCGATTGCATGATTCTCCACACCAAGACCAAGAAAAACTACAAACAAGATTAATGCAACGATAGCACCAATGATTAATAATGCTTTTTTCATGATTTGTAATATTTATTAGTTAAACTTAAAAATTCTAAGCTTTCCATCATCAATAAGGAAACAAAGACAGGACTCAAATTAGAATCCTGCCGTCTCTATTTCTTCTATCTTAAGCTCATATCTATACACTTTTCCCAGGGCCGGATACACTCGATAGTCATAATCAATATCAGCTATTGTATGTTCATTATTTATCCACTGTATCTTCTTCACTTTATCTCCTTTAATCCTATGCTTATTATGGAGGAAAGATATAGCAAGAGAAGCAGCATCGTATTCATTGTTGGCTGATACTACAAAGTTGTCTGAATCCCAAAGCGCTTTATTATTATTTGCTTGTGATGTTATATAAATCTTTGACTCGATATTATAAAGTTTCATTACATTGATAAGGAAATAAAAAGAAAGGGGCATTGCCCCTAACTTCTAAAACTTAAAGAGATATTCGTACATTATCACCTCAATACAGAGACCTTTAAGCTCCACTTCATCTTCATCGAATTTGAAGTAGTGATAAGTAGCATTTATATCCTCTTCATGCGTCATCACTGCATTTTTATTAATCATGCAGAGATTAATTTCTTTTTCCTGTACGTTTTTCTGATTGAAAAAGTCAGTAAGCGCTGCCAAAACAGCATCTTCTTTGCACTCTTCCAAATAGATCTTTGACATAGAGAGATCTTTACAGGCATCAAGCACTTCTTTAGATGCCTTTCCTTTAGTCATTTCGCTAATGACTACTCGGACATCAAAAAGTTTTTTCATTTCTTTTTATCTTTAATTTATTAAACTTGTGTTTGGTATTATTTTTTTTTCTCCAATAATTACATATATAAGGCATCTAAATGAAATAGAACGGATAAAAAGAAAGGGGCAATGCCCCTAACTTCTAAACTTTACTTAATCCAGGATGTGTAGCGGGAGTATAAGATAGGGCGGTATTAACGCCAGTTCTCCACTTGTTCCAACATTCAGTAAAGTAGCCGTTCCGATATATAATTGACATCAACTGGGCCCTAAGGAGGGCATCAGCCTGAATTCTTCTCATGAAATCATTACTAGGAATAGGTGTTCCCGTTGTAAGAGAGTTTATCAGGGTATCATAAAATGCATTAATGTCCGCAGCGGAACATCCAAGATCAGTCATAGCAAACACATAGTGTGCTGCAGTTTCGGAAACTTTAAGTAGTCTTCCAGATCTTGAATATACATTTAGTGCAAATACCACAGCAGCATCATACATTGATTGATTTCCTACATACTCATTACGAATTTCAGTATTTGAGAGTTGTATAATTCGGCTCGGTCTAGTGGTAATCACTGTTCCACCAGTTGTTCTATCAACTAACACTCTTCTTACGGCTGCCACTATAGATGTTGAGTACTGTACTCCCATAACCCTGCTAAAGTATGCATCTGCTCGCATACAATCGATTTCCGCAGTGGCTCGATTAATGCCTCGGGTTATAAACATTGTATGCGGTACGTTGGCTAAAACGATTCCTTTTAATTCGTTCTGGCCAAAAGCCAATTTTCCATCGTCATAAAATACGATGTCATTTCTTCCCGTATTTTTAAGTCTATGTGCAAGAATCTCTCGTTTAAACTTTTCTGCAGAAACGAGATCTACGGGTTTAGTAGTTAATCTTAACCAAGCCTGAGCTTGGGCTGGAGTAATTCTCCGTAATTCTTTAGTAACCCCACCAGGAAACGTCGCATTTCTCACGACAGGTGAGGTTGAAATTGTTGCTTTTTTCGCCATATAATTAGGTTGTTAGTTTTGTTATACATATATATAAGGCATTTACTGCTTCTAAAATGTATTGATTTGCCAGTATTAAGAAATGAATACCCTATTAATGTATGGAAAAAAGAAAAGTAGTTATTACTAAGTCCGGCATAGTAAATGCCGGATGGAAGAAGTTTGCTGTATATTTTATAGGTGTTCCTTTTAAAGGAGATGTATACTATATAGGAAAATCAAAGAATCTTTCTAAAAGAACAGGATATACAGATGATGTTGAAAACTATAAGTGTATAAATCAAGATTCTGGAAGATTCCCATTAGTTCTTTGGAATAATGATACTGTGGCTAATTATCTATTATCTACCTCCCGGCCAGATCTAGCAAATAAAACAAACTTTCTTGATATAGTAGAGGACGGTGGAATTCAGCTGTTTGAAACATATGAGAGGGGAAATAAGATAAGAAAAAATCTAAAGTGGGAAGATATATGTCTAGGTGCTGCTATTATAATATTTACTAGGAAATATAATATACTTGAATCAATACAGAGGTCTTTATCTATATGTCGAAGCGTAGTTATAGGCCACAGTCGCATAAACGCCACTATATTCGATAAAGATAATAAAGAAATCAAAGACATAAAAGAAGAGTTTAATGCGCTTCAAAAAGTGTTTTTTGATAGCCTCAGTAAGGGAGAGTTTATTGTTCAACAGGGACTAGATAGAAATATATTTTCTATTAAAGAGTCCGGCATGTTAGCCTCAATCAAGAATATAGATGTTTTCTTTGGGGACTGGAATGACTATTTTAAGCACCTATCCACAATGGAACATAAAGTTATTAATAGTTCTGGGGACCTCTCTCTTATAGAGATTGTAACAGATGCCCCGACAAATAAATATATAATATACTTGATAAAGCCGAGGGAACATGAGTTAGATTTTACAGTAGACATTGATAAAATAAAAGATGTCTGCTCAGAAATCGAAAAGTGTGCTGGGGAAGGAATAATGAAGCTTATATATGATCAGCTGAATTTTGTGCCTATAGAATAAAAAAAAAAAGACCCGAAGGTCTTTTTTTTAATACTCCTTCAGAAGGTCCATTTCAGCGGTCTCTCTTTTTGACGGAGGGAACCTAAATCCTTCGGTTATAAGCTGGGCATACCAACGCTCTGTGATCTCCTTTGGTGCATTCTGCAGGAATCTTTTACATCCTGCATATATGTTTTTAAAGGAAAGGCGTTTTCTAGCTCCACCAGAATAATCTACCTCTAGATCTGGGTTCTCTCTAAATCTGTTAGAGAGTTCGCCCATGAATACCATTCCAAATTTTTTCCCCATAGGGCATTTCTCATCTTTGAACGCCCTGATTAAGGCGTCTACCAGTTGGATTGCTTTTCGGCCGGCTTCTAAGTTTGTAATCTGAAAATTACCATAGCGCACGTCCGTCATGTCTACAGTCTTTGATGTTCTGGCCATTCCCATTCGATTAAAAACACCGTCAGGATTAAATGCCTTTGCACACAGATCTATAGATACAACTGAATATTTTTTATGGGTATCGTCGAGGACTCTGTAGTCCTCTTTGTAGCGAAAAGTATTAACAAGCTCTTCGCGAGACATAGCTTTTTGTGCCAAGTTAATTGAGGCCATAAAGCTAAGTATTTCTGCCCTATCCCACTCTTGTGGGCACATTAAGAACTCAAAGCACTCTCTTGGATCTTTTTCCAATACTTTGCAGAGTCCAAAAATTCTACCTCCACCATCTACTACGAATTGGCGGATTGTTGTGTCTCCTGGCATGTTCAGTTTATCTGTAATTGCCAAGATAATTGTTGTCCTTATAATGCCGTTTTGTGCGACACTTCTTAAAAGACTGTCAATTCTACCGGAGGTTACATTCCGGTTACTTCCGAACTCTCCTTCAATAGGAACGAATTCAGAGGTTAGCGTTAATTTAGGATTCAAGATTTTCTTAAACCCCTGGGCTTCGAGATCAAGCATTCTTTTTATAGCCTTCTCTCTAAGTTCTTCGTTAACTTTGATTTTGTCGTTCATAACCAGTTTTCAGTTATATTGTTAAACATTATTGTCAAAAAAAATTACCTATTAATAAGTCTTCTTAAGGTAATCTATATTTCATACATAAATAAGGCATCTAAGCTCTCAAATACGGTCAAAAAATAAAAGGAGGTTTAATCCATTTCCTCCTTCTTTTCTTTCTTCCCTGTCTTCTTTTCATGACGCAGATAGGCAAGGTACTCGGTTGCATTCATTCCAATAAAGCTAAAGTCTTCAATCGGTAAATTCTTATACGCTTTCTTATCCTCTAGGTTTTCTTTCTTAGATCTTCTCATAACATAAATAAGGAAATTAAACCCCAGAGATCATTAGGTTAGTCTCCGGGATTCAATAACAACATGGATGAAAATTGAAAATCTAATACATATATAAGAGTTTAAGGCCGAGAATAAAAAGAGGAGTTTAATTTTCTCCTCTCTTTCTTTCCACACGCCTGATATCACCGGAAACTACTGCGCTGACTACTTTCTCTCCGACCGTTATCTCTTGATCTTGCTTTTTTGTGATCTTCTTTTTTCCAATCACATCCAGGCCCAGTTCTATTGTTTTATCAAGTTCCAGGAGAGTAGTTTCCAGCGCCTTTTTCCGGTATGTCTTGGCGTGTTCTAATTCTGATTTTACTTTGTTTCTTAGTTTCAGGCAGTCTTTCATATGATATACTGTCTGTTTTAACTCATCGGGATAGTCTCTTGGATCTATCCTTCGTAATTCTCTTTCACTCATATTGGTTTAGATTTATTGTTTTTATTAATAAGGCCTTTAAGTTTCTAGATTCGGTGAAAAAGAAAAGGAGAAATTTATACTCTCTCCTTCGCTCTATTGTACATTTCTTGAATTCGGTTGCACGATGATTTGATTGATCGTTCCTGAAACTCTAACTCTCTGTGTCTCTTGGAATCTCTCATAAATAACATAAACTCTTTCTTATATTTTCCAAGATAATCAGATTCATGACTTCTTAATATCTTCTTAGTTTCATCAACGACATAGGAAATCTCTATCATCGACGCGTATACTTTAGTCTTTTCTTCACCCGCTTCAAGAAGTTTATAGTAGCGGTTAATAGTAGCTCTTTGTGTTTCAGCCACCATTGCCACTTTCACCATTTCTCTAATTGATTCGGGATAATAGATGTATCCCTTAAGTTCAAATGATGTCATAGCTTAAATCTTCTTTCATAAATAAGGCGTTTAAGGAGCGTCAGTCGGTCAAAATCTTAATAATGATATGACAGAAAATGAAAAGAAACGGATAGAAAAGGAAGTATATGAGTTTCTATCCCATCGAGTATTTGGCACTGTTCCTCTCGATATGTCTGATCTCTTTAATGAATTAGCTTATCGGATTTATACAATAGCTCAGGCAGAGGTAGGAAAACGAATAACACAGGAAAATTTAGATGACCTGCAATATCTCGTATCTGATTTCGGCGATGGAAGTAGTATAACTGAGGAAGACGAAAAAGTGCTGGCTCGATATGGTGAGTTTTATGAATTCTTATCATCTCTTAAAGCTTTAGGAAATGAGTGAAGTTAAACAGGTAATTGTAATGAGGAAGGACTTGGGCATGAGAAAAGGAAAAATGATAGCCCAAGGTTCACATGCATCTCTCGGCTCTCTCTTAAAAATGGCAAAGAGGGAGGAAAGTGCGGCCGGCGTAAAAATTGAGTTTAATTTCCCGGCCGATAGTGTTCTGGATAAATGGCTGAATGGAATTTTTACTAAGGTCTGTGTTTATGTTGAATCAGAGCAAGACCTAGATGAAATAAAAGCCAAGTGTGAAGCGGCCGGGATACCTAACTCACTAATCTTAGACGCCGGATTGACAGAGTTTCATGGTGTCCCGACTAAAACATGTCTCGGAATAGGGCCATGGTGGAGTAGTGAGATTGACAAAATAACTGGATCTCTACCTCTATTATAATGGAAGAAGATTGTCTCCCGACTCTGATTATTAAAACATTTGAAAATTTAATGGCCGCTGGTGATGTTTTTGGGGTTCTTCGTTTACTTAGCGATGAAGATGTCCGAGAATCACTAAGCAACATGTACCCGACCGATTATTCTGACTTTATGTTCTCCTATGTCCAAAAACTATATGACGAGGTATCCGGGTATAGTCTAGAGGAAAGAGATATAGAGAAATATAATGAACTATCCTATCTATACGAGGACTACTTGACAATATGTGAGTCCTTGAGTTTGGGTGGATCATTGTTTATGCTTGAAGAAGTATCTAATCAATTAATGGAGATCTATGATAAATTATGTTCTTATATTCACAAGCCAAGATTTTCGGTTGTGCATAGATCATTAGTTCACGAATTACCTTTTTAAAATTATGGAAAAGATATATACAAGACAAGTAGATTCGATAACGAGAAAGCTACTATTTGACCTTGGCTATTTTGGTGAAAAAGTCGAGGTAACTGGAAAAACACCAGAAGGAAAAAGAGACTATTACAAGAGAACAGGCTGGAACTTTTCTGAATCAGGCGCGGATAAAGAAGATGTCCGAGTTGGTGATGTTCTCGATTGGCTCCGGACTACAAAGAACAAGCATGTATCCGTTGACCCATATAGAGACGTAGAGGGAAACTTTATGTATTGTGGGAAGATAGTTGATATAATGACTTGCTCTGGTGAAATAACTTATGCCTCCGAGAGTTTTGATAGTGCTCTGGGGATGGCAATAATTGAGGCACTTAAATCTCTAAAATAATGGACATTGAAACAGTTATTGAGGTAGTAAAGAGGTGGGTAGAAGATGAGACTGGGCCTGGCTTTGGTTATCATATTAATCATTGCGACGACCTAACCCACTACTACAACATGCTAAGAGATATGCTAAAAGACACCGAGAAGAATGGTCTAAAGGAAAGAATAGTAGAAACAGAAACGGAATTTGAAGAGAATAATCTCGATGTGGATGAAGAATCTGATAAATTAGACTAAGATGGATGCTAAAAAGAGAAAAGAAGCTTTAGCGCATGGATATAATATTTTTATGTCCACTACTCTTGATCCTGACAGTAAAGCGATATTTGGGGCTGGTGTTGTTGTGGCTCTAGCAATTGTTAAAGGAACGTTGGAAGAGATAAAAGCAAATCAAGACCTAAAGACAAGAAAGGATGTACTGGATGAGATGGATTGGGAGATATTAGAATTTGCCAATGAATATACTCACCATCTAGACAAAGGAAATAAGGAAGGAGAATAATTCCTTCCCTCTTTTTCCTTAAATATGAATAACAATTATAACAAAAGTATGGATAAAATTTTTGACGATTTCAGAAAGTTTTATGGCGATAAGAATCCAGGTGGTTTGAGCGCTTTAGATGCTTACAAGAAGTATCAGAACAGCTACATCAATCCTAGCATCATCGAGGAAAGAGAAATGCATATCACTCAGTTGGATGTATTCTCTCGACTTATGATGGATAGACAGATCTATTTTGGAAATGAAGTGAATTCTGATACCTGCAATATCACAGTTGCTCAGCTTCTATACCTAGACTCTGTGTCCAATGAGGATATTTCTATGTATGTTAATAGCCCCGGTGGAAGTGTCATAGACGGTCTCGGTCTGATTGATACTATGGGAATGATTAAATCCGATATATCAACAATTGGGACTGGTATGGCTGCTTCTATGGGATCTCTGATAATTTCGTCTGGTGCTAGAGGAAAGAGAAAAGCTTTGGCTAACTCTTGGGTTATGTTACATCAATTGAGCTCAGGCATAAAGGGCAAATTTAAAGATATCCTGGTTGAGGCTGAATTCTGTAAACGACTGACGGAGAAGCTATATAATCATTTAGCACAAAGAACAGGTCAGTCATATGACAAGATCGTAGAGGCCTGTGAAAATGGTGATAATTGGCTAAGTGCTGAAGAAGCTAAGAACTTTGGACTAATCGATGAAGTTATCTATCCTAAATGGGACTAAGAGATGACAGAGGCTGAATTTGAAAACCTAGACAATAGGGTATCAGAAGCAAGGAGGATTAAGAGTGATATTGATAGATACACTCGCCTCTTAGATAAAATAAATGACGCGAATTATAGCTTTTTTGTCTGCAATTCTACATCGAGCGGTTATGAGTCAGATGTGGAGTTAGATGAAGAGCTGGGGATGCGTGAGTTCTTAATTGGTTCTATTGAGTCTAAAATTAAAGAACTACAGGAAGAATACAATGACCTATGACACTTGAAGAATTAGAGAGGTTAGAGAAGGGAAAAAGATTGATGCAGAGGATATCAAAGCTCAAAGAGTTCCTAGATGACCTCGATAAAACAGAAATTAGCGTTATCTATACTCCACCTGCCGGAAGGAATCGATACTCAAAGGCATCCAATCTAATGGACTTGGTTGGAAAAGATTTTATAAACGACAGAGTGAAGGGAGATATAGTGTTAGCTGTTCGTGAAGAGATTGTTAAACTGGAGGAAGAATTCAATTCACTATGATAATTGACCAGTCGTTGGTTTTGGTTGAGGAAAAGCCGGAGTTTAATGTATTTGGTCGAGAGAAGGGCTATATTGATACTCTTTTAAGGGGGCCAGTAGTTGATTTTATGTACAAGAAAGATGAAACTACTTGGGCTATGTCATGGTATGATTTTAACCTCCACCTATTGAACATCCCAGGCTATCAAGAATTAGTCAAGAAGTTCAATCTGTCTGAGTATTTCTATTCAGGCCCTAACACAGGAAAGAAAACTGACATAGTGTATCCGAGTGCAATAGGTCCGAGAGTTGGATATCTTAGCTTAGGCGGCCTCGATAGATTTAATAGACTAAGCATAAATTTGATCCTATCTGAGTGGTTTACTGATTCTCAACGTCGACCGCACATGATGATACGAACCTATTATACTAATAAAGGCTACCTATCCGACGTAAGAGACACTCAGGACATAATGAGAGACGATAATCCATTTAGTCCACTTATTTATGATCTTTTGATTAGACGATATTTTACTGTCTTATCAGAGGAAGAGAAGGAGATAATCTGGGATAGGTCTGGATATGCAAAAAGATTGTGTATTTCTAGTTGGCAAGATTTTAAGGAGATATATTATGACGCGTGAAGAAGTATTTGAGTTCTATAAGATGCTCCACTCAAGAATAATACACTACGGCGGGACAGACTGGTTTGTAGATCGGGCCGGAAAAATATGTTCTATAGCCGAAGTGATTAAAGAGAAAATATTAGAGTATAGTTATTATATTCAGCCGCGTTTCTCTTCTTCCGCCGGCCCAGTAAATCCAAACCATGATAGATCCGCCGAAAGCCCTGATGAATAATGATATAGAGGGGAAGATACAGAAAGCAATTATTGACTCTTCCTACTACAGTTACGACAGGTTTAAGAAGCATATATGTGATCTCTTAGAGGATTGTAATTTTATATCATGTAGTTTTGGTAAGCATGCTAAATCTATGTCGTGGAAGTCAGATTATAAACTAGATGATATAATAGACTCCTATGACTATGAAGACAGATATTATAAATGGGAGCCGAGGATAGAAGAATTAGATAGTGGTATGTATGATTTTGAAAACGAATATTATACAACTACAGGCTATTCTGACTTTCTATCATCAATCAAAAGCATCCCACTAAATACCTGTCGACTGTTGAAGAAGGGTAGTAGGGAAAGTATGAATATTGTATTTATATGCGAAGACTTGTATCAGGTTGGAGAGATCTATTTCAATAACCTGGAGAGTCTTGATACGCATATACTAAAATGGGTTCTATCATAATGGGAGATTCAGATTTTAGCTTATCTGACTGGTTTGAGATCGGAAAGATGACGGGCATGTTTAACTTTGATGCCCCCGGTTTGAGAGATACTGACCTGACGTATTCTGAAGCAATGCAATATCTCGGAATACTACAGGAAATGCATGAAGCTGGGGCACTGACTAATGAAAGTGCTTTAGAGACATTAGATAAAGTATCACTCCACGACTATTTCAGAAACTTAGTTGATAATGAAGATGAATATGTCGAATATACTGAGATAGGTACTACGTTTGTCCCAGGTTTTCATTACAAGGTTGAGTCTAGAAATCACCACTTCTCTGATATTGTTGTTCTATATCAGAATGACAAGTTTTTAGTATCTGAGAATGGAAAGACAACCAAGACTTATAAGACAAAAGAAGAAGCAGGAATCTATGTAATGAAGTGGATTCTGATTAAAAAGGACTGAAATGTGCCAATTTGCTCACCGTAAGAAGTAAAATTCTTATAGGTGAGTTTAATTTACACAAATTTAAAATATATAATATATGAGAGCAATTGAAAACAGAGTATTAGTCCAGGTTCAAAAGACTGGACCGACTGAAAAAATTGGAGCTTTTGTACTCCCTGATGATCCTAATGGACTTGAAACAGCAACAGTTATATCGGTAGGCGATAAAGTTGATTCTGTTAAAGAAGGAGAGACTGTCTATCTATATGCTAATGCTGGCAAAGAGTTTTCAAAGGATGGTCAGAAGTACAAAGTTGTGTCATTAAGTGAAATTGTAGTAGTTCTTTAATTATGGCAGAAGGAAAATTAATTTACACAGGAAACGCAAGAGTTATTGAAGGAGTAGTAAAAACAGCAAATGCCATTAAAACTACCCTTGGTCCTGCCGGAAAGGCGGTTGCTATTTCTAGCGATATTGGACCAGAGGTTAGCCGAGATGGAGCAACAGTAGCTAAGTCGATTTCTTTCAAGGATGATGCTATGAATCTTGGTGCTCAGCTAGTAAAACAGGCCGCATCATTATCAGAATCCTTGAGTGGCGACGGAACCTCAACATCTAGCATACTAATCAAAGAGCTAGTTGTAAAGGGTCAGAAAGCCGTTGAGACTGGATCAAATGTAAACGAGATCAAGGCTGGTATGCTAAAAGCCGGTAGATGGATGGGTGAGTATATTAAAGCGCACTCAACTCCTATTGCCGGTGATCTAGAGAAAATTAGAAAAGTAGCAACCATATCTGCTAATAATGATCCTGAAATTGGTGATCTGATTGTTAACGGTTTTAAAGAAGTTGGTGTCAATGGAATTTTAACGGCAGAGGTTTCAAGGGGCTTGGAAACAACTATTAAAGTTACGACAGGTATGAAACTTAGCCGGGGTTGGGCATCTCCTAACTATGCTACTGAAGAGGATGGCAAATGTATAATGGAGAACCCGTATGTTATTGTCATCGGAGAGAAGATATCTAGCGTAAACCAGCTAATCCCGATTCTTGAAACTATATCAAAAACAGCCGAACCATTCCTATTAGTTTGTGATGATATCGATGAGTCAGTTAATACTATGCTTGTCTTTAACGTCATGAGAGGAGCAGTAAGATGTTGTGTAGTGAAGGGAATTGATTACGGTGATGCTAGAAAGAACGTAATGGCTGATATTGCTATTGCTACTGGTGCTAAATACTATTGTCCGGAAACTGGTTTATCCGTTGGCGATCAGGGAATTAATCACCTTGAGAACTTTGGTCGAGCTAAGAAGGTTGTCGTATCAAGAGATGATACTGTGATCTTCGAAGGACAGGGCGAACCAGACGTGATTAATAATAGAATAGAGGTCTTAAAGAAGAGATTAGAAGATAAAGATATATCTGATTATGATAAATCTAAGTTTGAGTCTCGTCTTGCTAATCTCGCTGGCGGTATTGGAATTGTTTCTGTTGGTGGTGCATCGGAAGTAGAGGCAAAGAATAAAAAGCAAACTGTTGAAGATGCAATTCTAGCTTCTAAGTCAGCAGTGTCCGAAGGATGTGCTCCTGGTGGTGGTTATATCTATCTGAAGGGTAGTGTAGAAGCCAAAAAGGATACCGCATTCTGGAAGTCCTTAAGTGGGGCTGAAACAGAAGGTGCCGAAATTGTATTCTCCAGTCTGCCAGTCATACTTAGAACCGTCGTAGAGAACGCAGGTGTAGCAGCCGACGTAGTTCTAGAAGCAATTACAAAATCTAAGAAGGAAAATTGGGGCTTCGATGCTAAGAACAAGAGATATGTAGATCTTGAAAAAGCCGGTATCTTAGACTCGACTAAAGTACTAAGAGTGGCACTTGAAAATGCTATCTCAACTGCATCCACTATCCTTCTTATCGATAATGTGATTGTACCAGATCCAGACGAGAAAAAGTGTGATTGTGGAAAGTAATCTACAAAAAGAAAGAGTATCTTAGAGAAATCTAGGCTACTCTTTTGTTTCTGAAATGCCCCGATTCGCTATTCCGGGGCCATCAAAATCTAATTAATAGAAAGGCAAACTAATTTTGCCTATATTTTATAAAGATGAGAGGAAAACTAGAAAATAACAACGACGAAAATTATTTTTTTAATAGTGGATTAGGAGGATCAGGTAAACTACCTCCTCTACCAGAAGATCCAGACAACTTCGATGACTACGAAGATGATATGCCAGATGAAGCCTGCTGGATGTTTGACACAATCTCGGCCCTAACAGCAATGGATAAGCCTTTTGGATTTATTTTTGATATTGACAAGATTGAGAAGTTCCTTAAGGCGAGAGGTTATACAATAGGTGATAAATATTTTAGCCACATTAACGATTCTCTAAAAGTTGCTATTAAGGGTGATCCTGATTCAATTCAGGACTCATCTGATGACGCTAGAGATTATCATATTCGCCACGTATTTGCTAATGAAGTCCAAGATATTATTCTTAAGTGGCTTCTAAAAATTGGAAAGTAAGATAGTTCTCCTTAAATTTTAATATATTCACAATGGAAGAGGCAATTCTAAAGAAGTGGGAAAATTTGATTTATGCAGCTAAAGCTTATTGGATTGATTCTGTTTCAACTGGAATGGATGATGCAACATTTGATGAGCTAGAAAAGCGAGCAATAGATGAAGATGGATTCTACGTTAGAGATTATGTATATAATACATTTCTCAAGGGAACCAAAACCAAGAACGAATATATTGAAAAGATAAAGAAAGAAAAGGTCGAGGGCAAAACGATGCTTGAGGCCTTGGAAGAAAAAGAAAAAGAACTCGGGATAAAACTCTACTATGATCTAAAGTATGATGGTTCCAGTATTGCCCTCTATATAAATCCAGATACTGGTGAATTCAAGAGAGCAGTCACT
>ODAJ011926133.1_pt1 | contig 17757 bp, 10 predicted proteins | sample 1539241 | NCBI WGS metagenome assembly ODAJ01 (sample SAMN02144231, study PRJEB22623) | gut metagenome | biome: sheep rumen | host: Ovis aries | place: New Zealand
AAGAAACGAAGTGAGAGAATTTTTATCTTATAAACTCACTTTTATCTTGTTCTCTTTTAATTTTTCTCTTAATACAGGACCTTGCGTCCGCTTACGATATTTACGCCCTTCTGCAGCTTAGAGAGCTTCTGGCCAGCAATGTTGTAAATTGCTCCCTCGCCTTCGGAGAGGGCTGGGGTGAGGCTCTTTATTGCTGTCTCTGTTTCCTCGAAGGGATAGAATGCCTTCACCTCACTACCACCAGCAATTACAAGGTAGCCCTTGCCTGCAGGAATGACAGAAGCGGGAGTAGCCTGAGCAAAGCCAGCCTTACTATCCACATTAGCCAAGATGTACTGAGTACCATCGGCAGTTACGCCATCAGAAGCTAAGAGCTCATTGGCAATGTTGTTAACTGCATCGGTAGTAACAGGCACTCTGTATGTACCCTCATTAGCCTTTACAATAACTGCAGTACCAACAGGAACCTTGGTGACAGGATCAGAGAGCTTAACATATTTGCCATTGAGTGTAGCAGCATGTGCCGTTACATCAGCACCCGTGAAGTCAACATCGAATGGAGCAACGAAGGTAGCATAGCCTGTCTCGCCAACTGCGATAGGAGCTGCAATCTGTGCCTCCAAACCGAAGTCGCAGTATGCACCACCTGTGTTCTGCTCAATGTAAACAGCAAGTACGTTCTTACCGGCAACGAGAAGTGCAGGATCAACATCGATTACTCTCCAGTCGTTTTCATTGCTTGTCCAATCATACTCCTGAACCACCTTAGTACCATTGAGGAATACAGCATAGTCGTCATCGTGAGTAGCCTTGAAGGTCAGTTTAGCAATTACAGAAGGATCTTCGATGAAGAAGTCACGACGGAACCAGAATGTGTTGCGTTCACCAATCCAGCGTGTGTGATAAGGACCGAATGAGCCAAGAGGCATCATCAGTTCACCCCATTCAGAATCGTTAAAGTCAACTGTGTTCCAGCCTTCTTCGATGTCAACATATTCAGCGTCGCTTACACCTTCTGCATAACGGAACTTAGCATAGTAAGGTGTGTTGTCGCCTCCACGTGTAGGCAGAAGAGTAATCTCTGCAATCTTTGCGCTACATACTTTGCAGACACCATCTACGTATGTGTGAGGAGCCTTCTCAATGGGCTTGCTCAAAAGAGCGTGGCAGTCGTCACATTCATACACAACCTGACCATCCTTTGTACATGTTGCCTCAACACGTAACTCGGCGTTTTCTGCATAGTTGTGTGCCTGAGCGTTAATCCAGAATTCACCCATCTGGAAGCCATCACCAAGCTGAGTAGCAGAGAACTTGAAGAATCTGTAAGTCTCGGTACCATTAACGGGGAATTCAAACTCTTCCTTGTTCTTAGCCTGGAGCTTGTAGCTCTTTACCTGCTCGTCGATAACAGTCCATGTCTGGTTGTCGTTAGAACCTTCAAGCTTCCAACTTACAGGATTGCGGCTGGGATAGTTGTAGGTATCACCACCAGTTACGATAGAGTATTGCTGAACGGCAACAGGTTCGCTGGCAATCATGATAGCCCAAGCATCACCTGAGTTAGAGCAGCCGAACTTAGTTGTTGCATCGTTATCAAGGAGAGCAGAGAGAGGTGAGTCGCCCCATCCAGTACCACCGGTAACGATAGCATAACCTACGTTGTTAGCATCCTTACGAACATAATTGGGCTCAGCAACGGTCAACTCGTAACTTGCGGTCCAACCCTGGTCGGCAGTAGTACTAACTGTGATAGTTACCTTGCCAGCAGCCTTACCAGTTACAGTACCATCGGAAGCAACAGTAGCGATAGACTCATCTGAAGATGTCCATGAGAACATGGCACTGGGGATATTCTGGATTTCGGGCAAGTACTGAGCGGTTGTACCAACAACTACAATACGTGTATCCTTATTATAAGTAATATATGCCTGATCTTCAAGTTTCTTGTAGCCATAGCCATCGAGCTTGCCCTGTGCAGGCTGAACGAATATGCGTGAAGCCTTGTCGTAGAAGCCGAACGCGCCATCGTGACGCATCACAGGCTTGAAGTTATAGACTGTCTCGCCTGCTTCGCTGATGTTGCAATAGTAGAAGCGACCACGCATTGGGCTGTCCCATTCAGGATTAGCGAAAAGAGACAGCTGGCGAGTGGTAGCGTTGGTAACAGTTTTGCCAGTATTATAGGTTTCACCATTTACAACCAACTTGGTTACATCGGCCTGAACCTCATAATCGGTATTGAGGCTGAAGGGAGCAAAGTTGTCACCTGCACCACCTGTGTCACCAGTAAAGTAACCGAAGTGAGCGCGGTCGTTACCGTTCATATAAAGAGAGATACCTGTACCTGCGTAGGTATTACGTGCACAGAAGATACCGCACCAGCCAGTAGATGAGTCATAGACCTGGAACTTGGTATCAATCTGTGTGGCAGTAACAGGAATATAAGGCAGTGTGAATGCATTCTCGCGAGCAGCACTTGTGCTCTCGATGTATTCCAGAGCTGTATATTTAACGGGGTCAGCCCAGTCAATCTTGTTGTAAGCCTGAGGCAGAACACGCTTCTCTACATTAATATTACCGAAGCTGAATGCGAAAGCAGGATCGTGACCTCCGTCATCAACAACACCGAACTGGATGCACAGCAGTGCATAGTTGTGGTTAGCAGTGAAGACAGTTGAATAAGTCTGGTTAGATGTTGCCGTATTGGGCATAGCAACATAACCGAGTGCTGCATCGGGATTGTTGAATGCATTGTCTGGCATGTTCTCGTTGTCAAGAACGAAGAATGGAAGAGTTGTATATGAGCTCCATGAGTGCCAAGCTGTGCCTGTGTAGTTGAACGATGCACGATAGGTATCGCCCTTTGTCAGACCTGTCAACTTAAATGACAGAGGCTCCCATCCACCTGCACCCTCATAGGGGTCAATAGTGTTTGTCGTGCCGTCGTATACGTTCCTACCGAATGTTGCATCATATGCAGAACCGGGATAAGTCCAATTAGAAAGGTTCTTGTAGTCGCTGCCGATTTCGGAAACAGCCTGATAAGCCATTTCGCCTCTGTCAACCCAATCTCCATTGAAGTATTCGTACTCATGGTTCTTATAGATAACAATCTTACCTTCATAAACGGGGATGCCTGCATCGCCAGCCATAGCCTGACCATCGGCACTGAGTTCAAACTCGGCACTAGTGGCAGAGCCGTAGAATGTGCCCGTGAGTTTATCCTTCAAACCGCCCTTGCCTTCTCCATTGATTGCGGGAACAAGGTCCATTACGAGGGTTTCACCTTCATACAACTGCAAACCATAGAGGGTAATGTAGGGGTTATAGCAGTCCGTCTGTGTGCCGCCACCAGGGATATCCTTGTTCTGTGCAAAGACATAAAGGGGAGTCTTACAGTCAGCTGTCTTTGGAGAATCAGTAATCGTACCAATAAGGGTTGTGCCATCAGCCTCGAAGATATCCATCTTTCCTGCAGCAGCATCCAGAACGGTCACGATTTTCTCGCCATAACGCATCTGCTCTCTATTGCCAGTCTCACCACCCAGGTTGATGGTTGCATTGGTGGTAAAGAAGCAGAAACGATCCTTCCAACCATTTTGGTTGTAACCACAACCATAAGCAGCCTTCCAATCGCCACCTGTTTCTGCAACCATCGTACAAACAGCCTTTGAGTTAGCCTTGGGGATGTAACCCAAGTTGATGTAAGCGCCATTGGGACTCTTAAGGTACTCAATCTCTGTAATAGCGTCACCAGCCACCTTCAGCGTTTTGACCTCTGAAACAATGCCGTACTCCTCATATTCGTTATTATTATTGAGGGCATAGAACTTCAAGCCAGTCTTGTCGTAGATGTAGGGGTCCTTGCCTGTGTAAGTTGCCTTATTTTCAACAGGAGTTGCCTCAAAAGGCTCTGTGAAACCACCAACAGGTACATCGGGCTTGTAGTCTTCATCTGGCGTGTAATCCACTGTAATCTTTGACAGATTGAAATTGCCAGAAACAGTGAAAGTAACAGATCTCGTATCTCCCTCTGGAGCCCATGTACCGCTGGAATAAGTACCAGTGCTGGCAGTAGCATTACCCACATGAGTATTGGGAGTGGTGGAGATTTTGATACTGTTAAGGGTTCCTGCTCCAGATATAGACACAGTGAACTGGAAGGTGTTGTTCATGCTAATTGTGTTGCCAACACCAAGAGATGCTTCTGTTGCATTCTGCTTGGCAATATTCACAGAAACATGATAAGGAGAAACCTTCCATGTGTACGGAATTGCAATGCTCGTGTTGCTCTGGAGCGTTGCTCTCAAGTCACTTGCAGCGAACGTGACCTCATCAGCAAATAGCTGACCGAAGCCCAACACGAGCGTAGTTAATAATAAGAAAAACTTTTTCATGTTGTTTGTTTTTAATTAAGTTAATATTGAAATGTTATATGGTTGGTTTATATCGGTTTTTTTAGGTTTTTTATTGGATATGCCATGCAAATATGCAAAAATTATATACACTAGCCAAATATTTACACTTTTTTTGAACAAAAAAACGCCACTTTCCCACGAATAGCTCCCATTTTGAAAGGATATATTTTGCAATATTAGCATAAATGTGTAATTTCGCAGCGCAAAAACTAACATATATTAATATTAACCGATGAATAAAACATTAGCCTTTATGTTTGCATTGCTATCTGTTGTAGCTTTGCAAGCACAGTCAGATTACTTTACACCTTATCAGCAGACCAAATTGCGCTTGCCATCAGTGCCCCTGATTTCAAACGACCCATACATCTCTTTTTGGTCGCCCTACAACAAACTTAATGGTGGTACTACCCGACATTGGACAGGAGCTGTAAAAGCGATGGATGGCATATTACGTGTTGACGGAAAGAACTACCGCTTCATGGGTAGTCAGAAGGATGTGCTATTGGAGTCCATAGCCGCCATGGGCAATAAAGGTCGATGGACAGCCAAGATCAAACGCTCGAATGCGGCCTCTAACTGGTACGAAAAGGATGCCAGCGAGAGCGGATGGAGCAATGGCTATGGCGCCTTTGGAACCAAAAGCGAGTACGATGGCGTATCAACAGAGTGGAACGATCTCTCGGAATACTACATCCGTCGCCATGTCACCCTCACAGAAGAGGATCTGAAAAGCGATTTGTGGATAATATACTCACACGATGATAATTTCGAACTATACATCAATGGCATAAAGCTGGCAGAGGCAACGGATGGTAACACCTGGAAGCAGAATGTCAAGGTCCATCTTCAGGGCGCATCACGTGATGCCCTTGTAGCAGGTGATAATGTCATTGCATTCCACGTAAACAATACACGTGGTGGTGCCTTGGCAGATGTAGGACTCTTCCGCAATACTCTTGGTTTCCATCCTGGCATGGAAGCTATTGCCCCTATGGCTGATCAAGGTCCATGGGGTGCGCGCGTACGTACCGTGTCTATTTCAGGTACTACATGGACAACGGAGGGTTATGATGATACCGGCTCTGCTTGGAAAGACCAGCAGGGTGCTTTCGGTTCGGATGGCGAACCTTACGTAAACACGCCGTGGACTGCCACAGGAAGTGATGTTTACATTCGTCGCCGTATCACCCTGACAGCAGAAGACCTGCAGAAAGATTTACACGTCATCTATTCGCACGATGATGTCTGTGATGGCTATATCAACGGACGCAAGATATTCTCCACAGGCGAGACTTGGGTTAAGAACGTGGACTACCAACTTACTGATGCAGACAAAGCCGTTCTGCATGAGGGCGAGAATGTCATAGCCTACCATGTACATAATACCACGGGCGGTGCCTTGGCAGATATCGGTCTGTATTACAGTACCACGGGCGAGGAAGTTGCCGACCAGACCCATTGCCACGTGTTGGCCACCAATACCTATTATACTTTCACATGCGGCCCCGTTACATTGGATGTGGTATTTACAGCCCCCATGCTGATGAAGGATGTTGACCTTATGTCAACTCCCATCAACTATATCTCTTATCAGGTAACCTCCAACGACGGAGAAGAGCATGATGTACAGTTCTACTTTGCCACATCACCAGAGTTGTCTGTGAACAACAACATGCAACCTACCGTTTCTTCTGTTACCACGCAGAACGGCATTCGCTACATTAAGTCGGGTTCCAAGGCACAGAATGTGCTGGGCAAGGCAGGCGACCTGATATGCATCGACTGGGGTTATCTGTACATTCCCGAGATAAACGGAACCATCACCGTTGGCAACCGCGCAGAGGTAGAGAACACCTTTGCCGCCACAGGTAAATTGCCTACGGCTTCCACCACCAGCATATCAACAACGGAAGAAGCCGATATGCCTCTCTTAGCCTTCAGTAATGACCTGGGGAAAGTAACTCAGACCAGTTCATACATGATGATTGGCTATGACGAGGTGAAGGATATGCGTTATATGGGCGAAGACTATAAAGGCTACTGGGCACGTAACGGGAAGACTATTTTTACCGCCTTCGAAGAACTGCGCGACCGTTATGAGCAGATTATGGCAGATTGCCAGGAACAAGACAAGATAATCTATGACGACGGCCTAGCCTCCGGCAACACCAAATATGCCGAATTACTCTCCGGCTGCTATCGTCATGTTATAGCTGCTCACAAGATTTTCCAGGATAAGAAAGGCAATCTTCTTTTCTTCTCCAAGGAGAACAACTCTAATGGTTGCGTTAATACCGTTGACCTGACCTATCCCTCCGCTCCCTTATTCCTTATATATAATACAGAACTCATGAAGGGTATGTGTACTTCTATTCTGGACTACTGTGAAAGCAGCCGTTGGGGATTTGACTTTGCCGCCCACGACCTTGGTACTTACCCACATGCCAACGGTCAGGTATATTCTATCACCAAACCTGACGCCAGTGGCGGTTTCGCAGGTAACATGCCTATCGAGGAGTCAGGAAATATTGTGGTATTGGCAGCAGCCATATCACTTATCGACGACGATCTGACATGGGCCAATAAATATTGGAACACCCTGAAAACTTGGACCGACTATCTGGTTGAGAATGGCCTCGACCCCGAGAACCAGCTTTGTACTGATGACTTTGCCGGTCATTTGGCACATAACGCAAACCTGTCTCTCAAGGCAATCATGGGTGTAGCAGGCTTTGCCCTTATGTGTCAGCAGAAAGGCGATACAGAAAGCTACGAGTACTACATCGGAAAGGCAAAGTACATGGCCACTGAGTGGATCAAGCTGGCAAAAGATGGAAACCACTACAAACTGGCATTCGACAAATCCGGCACTTGGAGTCAGAAGTACAATATGGTATGGGATAAGGTATGGCAGACAAAACTCTTCCCCGATGCAGTATACAGACAGGAGATGCTATATTACAATGGACAAATCAAGACGTATGGCCTCCCACTTGACAACCGTTCTGTTTACACCAAGTCCGACTGGGTTTCTTGGACAGCCTGTCTGGGTACTCAGACTCAGTTCAACACCCATATGGACCGTTTATATAAATATGCCAACGAGACAAAATCACGTGTTCCCCTTTCTGACTGGTACTTCACCGACAGCGGTAACTACGTTGCCTTCATAGGTCGTTCTGTTGTCGGCGGACACTGGATGAAAGTTCTCCTTGATAAATGTGTGTCCGGTGAGTTGATGACGGGAATTGAGTCAATTCACAATTCACAATTCACAATTCATAATAAGGAGAACAATATTTACAATCTGGCCGGCCAGAAACTTTCCGCACCTCAGAAGGGCGTTAACATCATTAACGGGAAAAAGGTTGTCTATTAAATGACAGATAAATAAAAAAGAGACCGTTGGAAAAAATCCAGCGGTCTCTTCTTATGTACGCCTGATAAGACTCGAACTTACACGCCTCACGGCACTAGATCCTAAGTCTAGCGTGTCTACCAATTCCACCACAGGCGCATTCTTGGTTAAGACGGCGCAAAGGTATGAATTTTTGGCGAAACAGGAAACTAAATCCTCAAAAAAATTTCAACCTCTCCCCTAACCCCTCCCCCGTGAGGGAGGGGAACGTTAACGCTAAACTCTTATCTTTAAAACCTTATCTTCAGGTATTTTACGCCATGGGTGGGGATGAAGTATTCCGTATCCGTAGTGCCCAGATCCTGCTGACGCCATAGGTCACGCACGCCCTGCAGGCTCTTTATACCCATCTTACTGAAATACTTACTGAAATCCACCCGGGCATCTGTAGTACCTACATTAAAGATGCCGACAGCTAGAGAACCATCGCTAAGGGGACGGCTCCAGATCTGAATGTTACCATCCAGCACCACACGTTTTGCCTGCTTACCCAAGATATCCTGATTAACAGCATTCACTTCATTATTGCAAAGCAGACTTACCGTAAACTCGTCCATCTGGGCAATATCGCAACCGATGAGCATATTACTGGCAAGAAGTGTCCATAGGCTGATATGAGTGTATTGCTCATCAGGAGTCAGACGGCTGTCGCGTAGATTGTTACTCCATCCCACTTTGCCTACTATCAGCATGTCAGGATCGTTCCAGTGTCCAGGCTGAGCGTATGGGTAGAGTTCTATCTGTTTGTCAAATCCTATGTCATACAAACTCTCCCACGTGTCGGTAATGTCACCCGTCGTACGCCAAGAGTTCGCATCTACGGCATGTCCCCACTTCCATACCTCTGCCATACCATATTGGCATAGGCTATAGAAGATGTCACGGGGCTGTTGGCGCAAGCAACGCTCCATCAGCAGATAGGGGCGGACATAACTGGCAACAGTCTTATTATCAGGCTCTGTTCTGTGTTTACGTCCATAACCACACCAGTCATACTTCAGGTAGTCCACGCCCCAACTGTTATAGCTCTCTGCATCCTGCAGCTCGTGGTCGATACTACCCAGATAGCCACCGCAGGTCAGGTCGCCTGGAGAAGAGTAGATACCGAACTTCAAACCCTCGGAGTGTAACCAGTCTCCCAACTGCTTCATGCTGGGGAACTTCTCATTCACAGCAATGGTGCCATCGGCATTACGTTTGGGAGCTTCCCAACCGTCGTCTATATTCATGTAGCAATAGCCATAGTCGGCCAATCCCTTTTCGATAAGAGCCTTGGCACTGCTTATAACCTTGTCTTGGGTAACACTCAGTCCCCAGCAGTTCCAACTGTTCCAACCCATAGGAGGTGTAAGGCCTATCTTGCTGCCGCAGCGGACAGTAAAACGTTGTGTCTGCTCACCCTTTGCATTCTTAGCCTTTACGGTAAAGGTGTACGAGCCCGCATTCTCTAACGAACCACTCAGCGCTCCATTGTCAGGATTCAATGTGAGTCCCTTTGGCAAATCATCCGATGAGAACTTCATAGGTTTCTCGCCACTCACGCCAAAGCGGAAGTGAATGGGAGAACCAGGTCTTACACCATAGAGTGGGGTGGTGTTAAAACGAGGCTCGGCAGGTGCAGCCGGCGTGAGGATATACTTGGGAATATACTTTGTTGTAGTGCTCAGACCTGTCTTACTCTCGGTAAAGGTGGCGATGATGCGTACCATCCGATGGTTGTCATAGGGCAGACTGACCGAACGGCTCTTCCGAGTGTTCACCGAAACTTTCTGGCTCTTCTCCGTCAGCACCTTCCCGGTCTCAGGATCCTGCACCTGAACAGAGAGCACACCACTCTTGGTAGCAGCTATCTTACTGTTCAAAGTACAAATGACGTTAGAGTTCCCCTCCCTCACGGGGGAGGGGTCAGGGGAGAGGCTTGTCTCTTTAATGCTAATGCTCAGGTTATCAATAGTATTAGGTACGCGCACGCATATAGGTCCTTGGAACATGCCACCGGGATCGCCTCCATTGTAAACCCTAACGGCCAATACGTTATCGGCATCCCACTTGATAAGACTGCTGGTTGACTTAACTCTGTAAACACGTAGGGTACTCCACTCACTGTCATAACCTTTAGGGTCAGAAGGGAAACGTCCTGTTTTGCCAATAAGCTTGCCATTCAAATACACCTCGTCAGCATCATCGATCTTTCCCATATAGAAATCCACAGATTCCTTGAGATCCGATTTGTCTAACAAGCTCTTGGGAATGGTTACATGGTAACGATACCAACCATAGCCATTCTCACACTTAACACCTTGGGATGTCCATGTTGAGGTATTGCTGATGTCGCGCCATGAACTCTCGTCAATGTTAACACCTGCCCATGATGCATCATCTCCTACGCGGAATTTCGCTTTTTCTACTGAAACATCCTGTGCACTGGAAGGAAGTAAAAAGGTACAGGTAAGTACCAGTGTTGTTAGAGCTTTCTTCATCTTATTATTAGTTTACGGTTTACAGAATTGGCCAGGGTTCAAGTCATATAGCCAATTTCCATCCGCAAAGGTAAAAGGATTTTTATTTATAAACAAGAAAAGCACCAGGAAATAATTCCTGATGCTCTTTTGATTCTTGTCTAAAAGAAGGAAACTATTATTCAGCTTCCTTAACGGCAACACGCTTTTCAGCGATACGTGCCTTCTTACCTGTGAGGTTACGCAGGTAGTACAGCTTAGCGCGACGTACCTTACCAACCTTGTTTACGGTAATGCTGTCGATGTTGGGAGACTCGATGGGGAAGATACGCTCAACACCCACAGTTCCAGACATCTTACGAACAGTGAAACGCTTCTTCTCACCGTGACCTGAAATCTTGATTACAACGCCACGATAGAGCTGGATACGCTCCTTGTTACCCTCGACAATTTTGTATGCTACTGTGATGGTGTCACCAGCCTTGAATGAAGGGTGGCTCTTGCCTGTAGCAAATGCTTCTTCAGCAATTTTAATTAAATCAGCCATTTTTTGCTATGTTTAAAAATTGTTTGTCGATCACCGATAGGCATAACAGGTCACTCTTCTCCTGCCAGCGACCTATGGGAAAGCGGGTGCAAAGGTACGACTTTTAATTCATAATTCACAAATCATAATTCATAATTTTGTTATTTTAGACGTTTTTTTTACTTTTGTGCGATAAAAGACATAATTATGAGACGTAAAATAGTCATATTTATATTAATTCTTCCATTTCTCACGCTTCAATTTGCATCGGCTCAACAGTATAAAGTTAAGTCAACCAAATGGAAACGCATTGAGGTGACTAGTGAATTGGATGCTAAGCCAGATTCGCAAGCTTTGGCAATCATTGCCCCATACAAAGTTAGTGTGGATAGCGTAATGTCTCCTGTATTGGGTATGAGTCGAGTGGCAATGAATCCCAATAGACCAGAGAGCCTGCTCAGCAACTGGGCAGCCGATGTAATGGTGGAAGGAAGCACGGCTACAGGTTTACCAGCCGCTGACATGGGACTGGTAAACATTGGTGGATTACGCAACAATATGCCCAAAGGCATTGTACGTAAAGGTGATGTTATCCTTATATCCCCCTTCGAGAATAGCCTGGTTGTTTTGGAAATGAAAGGGAAAGACCTTCTGAATCTGATGCAGAATATAGCTGCGGTAGGGGGAGAAGGCGTTAGCAGTAGCGTCAGGCTGGTAATCAGCAAGGACGGCAAACTTATCAGCGCTACCATTAATGGCGAGAAGATATCCCACAAACGCACCTATACCGTTGCCACGTTAGATTATCTGGCAGAAGGAAACGACAAGATGTATGCCCTGAAGAAAGCCAAGAAACGTCATGAGATAGGTCTGAAGACCCGTGATGTGATGATAGAGAGCATCATCAAGCATCGAATCATTGACGCCAAGATGGAAGGAAGAATCACCATTTCCCGTTAGTGGGAAATGGAATTCAAAATTCAAAATTATAAATTCAAAATTAAACTGTCAAGTTTGGAATTGCCCTCGCTCAATCGCAGCCTTCAACTGTCAACTAATAAATGTCAACTACATGAAACGTATAGTCATAATATTATTCTTTCATTTTCTCATTCTTTCATTCTTTCATTCTTTCCCCGGTTTGGCGCAGCCGAGGAAACTATTCCTTGTTCACACCAGCGACACACATTCTTGCGTGGAACCAATATCGCCCAACTTCAGTGACACAACTCAGGCAAACAAGGGTGGGTTCATACGTAGGGTTTCATTGTTTCAGCAGTTGAGGGAACAACATCCAGGCGAGATGCTTGCTTTGGATTGTGGCGATTTCTCACAAGGAAGTGTGTACTATAACCTCTTTAAGGGAGAAGTGGAGGTGAAACTTATGAACCAGATGCATTATGATGCGGCAACAATAGGTAACCATGAGTTCGACTTTGGTTTGGAAAATATGGCACGCATCTTCCGAATGGCATCTTTCCCTATAGTATGCTGTAACTACGACTTTACCGGAACACCTTGCGAAGGCCTGGTAAAACCTTATGTCGTTATGGAACGCAATGGATTAAAGATAGGTATATTTGGAGTCGCTCCACAACCCAAAGGGCTTATTCTCCAGCATAACTACATAGGCATGAAATACATCACACCTGCCAAGGCAGCCCAACCCATTATAGACAAACTGCGTAACGAAGAGAAATGTGATGTAGTTGTTTGCCTAAGTCATTTAGGCTGGGGTAATGAACCTGAACAGGACAAGGATTTCATATCCCGCACCTCTGGAATAGATGTACTCTTAGGCGGACATACGCATACCTATTTCAAGCACGAAGAATATGTTGCAGATAAGAAAGGTCATCAAGTAGTTGTTGACCACACAGGCAAGAACGCCCGATTTATTGGAACTTTAGAGATGGAAATTGAATAGGGTATAAAAAAAAGACGGTTGTCATCCCGACAACCAATCTTTCCTTAACCTTAAACTAATACCATGAAAACGCTGCAAAGGTACGCTCATTTAGGCAACCCTGCAACGTTTTGACCACGTTTGTTGTCCTTACCCTTTAGTTTATTGATTTATGTCAATTCTATATTAAGGGCAAGGCCCATAATTGAGAATTGAAAGTTGAAAATTGAGAATTGAAAATTCTTTTGACGAGTAAACGAGACGTTGGATTATCTTGTGCTTTCGTTATTTCGAAATTTCGATATTTCGAATTATCGCTAAGCGTCATTATGTTTAATAACAATGGTTAACGACTTAATAAAGAGCAAGCGATTAGGTATTTGCTCCTAACCGCTTGCGCCTTGTTTCTTATAAAAGATATCTTATAGATTATCCTTCTCGATGTCCTTGAAGTATCTGTAGGTGTCAACCTTCAGTTCACCGCATGCAGCTTCGTCACATACAATGATTGCATGAGGATGCATCTGCAGTGCAGAGATTGTCCACATCTGACTTACGCCTTCTTCTACGCCATGCTGCAAAGCACGTGCCTTGTTATGGCCGTTTACAACAATCAGAACCTCCTTGGCATCCATTACAGTACCTACACCAACAGTAAGAGCCGTCTTAGGCACCTTGTTAACATCATTGTCGAAGAAACGGCAGTTGGCAATGATTGTATCTGTTGTCAGTGTCTTAACACGAGTACGTGAAGTGAGTGAAGAGCCGGGCTCGTTAAAGGCAATATGTCCATCAGGGCCAATACCGCCCATGAAAAGGTCAATACCTCCGGCATCCTTGATAGCCTGTTCGTATGCAGCACACTCAGCAGCCAAATCAGGTGCGTTACCATTAAGGATGTGTACATTCTCCTTCTTGATGTCGATATGTGAGAAGAAGTTAGTCCACATGAAACTATGATATGATTCAGGATGTTCCTCGGGCAGGTTTACATATTCGTCCATGTTGAAAGTAACAACATTCTGGAAAGAAACCTTGCCAGCCTTATACAAAGAAATAAGCTCCTTGTAAAGACCCAGAGGTGATGAACCCGTAGGGCAACCCAACTTAAAAGGCTTCTCGGGTGTGGGGTTAGCAGCATTGATCTTTGCTGCAACGTAATTTGCTGCCCACTTCGAAAGTGTAGCATAATCTGTATTGATGATTACTCTCATCTGCTAAAGCCCTCTCCAAACTCCCCTTAGGGATAGACTAACAGGGCTATGGGTCTATGGTTATTACTGTTTTGTATTTCTTGGGCTTGCACCCGTTATTGCATCTTGTTCCGTATTCCTTCTCTGATGGCGATAGGTAGCATCAGTAGGAATATATTTCGCATTTACCGCCTCCGTATCATAAATACATTTGCCGATATCTTCCGTAGAGATAGTGACAGAATCCTTCGTGAGTTCGGGTACGTTGTAGCTCTTAAGCAATAATATATTCATCTCGGGATCCTCCTGCGGAATAACAAAAGCTTTATGAGCCTGTCCGTTCTTGTCGAAATATGCCAGGAAAGCCCTTGAATAATTGCCATCCATCCTACGACTGGCGAAGACCATCCAGCGTCCATTACTACTCCACGAATGGAAGCTCTCGGCATCATCGCTGTTGGCAGCCTTAAGTGCATAACAGCTGTCTGCCTGAAGGTCCTTCACCCAAAGGTCGGCGCCTTTATGCCAGATGTGGAACTGGCCGTAGTCTCCCTGCGTATAAAGCACATACCTGCCATCGGGACTAACCCTGGGCACACTGATGCTCTTATGCATAGATGCTGCATCAACCTCAACCTTAGGCTCACTGAATTTACGTGTCTTGGCGTCAAAGGTCATAGACATCAGATTATAGTAGATACTGTCATACTTGAGCATCAGTTGATGTGTGCGCGTACTGTCAGGCAGCGAAAGATCCAACAGAGGAAGAAGATTGGAGCTACAATAATATAGTTTCTTGCCATCAGGAGCCCAACAGGGGAAAGTCTCCAGATCATTGGGTGTGCGAATAATATGGCTGATCTCATTCTTTGTTACATCATATAACAGGAGGTCACTGGATTCGTCCATCACCTCGATCTTCTCTGGGTGATAAAGGTGGAATACCTGACCTGTCTTATTGGTAGAGAAAGCTATCAGATTCTCTTTGGGATGCCATGAAGGATAGACACCAGCAGTTATAATGGTACTGTCTTTCATCTGCACCTTATGCGCCTTACCGTTCTGGATGATAACCGTTCCTCCATGGTTTGCCCTGACGTGGAACAACATATCTGTCGTACTATTACTACGGTAGTTGTGGCAGTTGATACAATGATTCGTATTAGTCTCGAATTCGCGGTTGTTCTCGTAGATGGTATGGACATCCCAATTGGTAAGGTTACGCTGGTAAATACCCAGTTGGCGATACAGCTCATAGCTCGGCTGGATTAGGCGATAGCTTAGGAAAGCATCTATAGGCTCCTCCGCTACGCTAAGCGTGTATGGCTTATAGCAGAACCACTTCTCCCCTCTTCTGACATATACAGACACCTGTATGTCCGTACCTTTGCAAGTCGAAAGAAGGTTCTTCCATTCCGTCATGTCCATCTGCATAACACCGTCCTTCCCTGCCGAAACCAACAACTCAGCATCTTTCCCTTGTAAGTGAGCCACAAAAGCATCGGCCAAGGTGTCCCGAACGATGAAGTTGAGCGGAGCAATATTGGGTGGAACGACAATGTCGGTATAATCAGGATAGATATCTGCATTTTCTTCCAGCTGTGAATACTGAACAGGTACCTGAGCAGCTGGTTTTCCGCAGGCAGCCATCAGCACAGCTGCTGCTGTAATAAGGATATATTTTAGTTTAGAATTCATAATTCACAATTCATAATTCATAATTGAACTTGAGTTTATAAGTTCTTGCGTTTTTGAGTTTACCGTTTACTGTTGGTAACTTTGATTCTTCACTCTTCACTTTTAATCGGACCGCTTCGCTGTTCTGGACCGCTAACGCTCCTCTGGATCGCTTCGCTCTTCCAGAATTTTTATCTCGATAATTAACTTTTCTCTTTTAATTTTTCTCTTTTATCTTTTATCTGGTTCTCCCCCTAGAGGGGGAGTTAGAGAGGGTCTTTAGTTCACTCCCGAATTAGAGGTTGATAGCCCCGTATATCCTTTCTTCGTTGCCTTTAGGTTGCCGAAGAAATAGTAATAAGGATAATATCCTTTGTACTTGCCGAACAACTCGTATGCATGTCCAGGTCGGTCACTCATATAGGGCTGTACATTATTCAGGAAACTTTGAATCCTTGGTACTCGCATATCCAAACCGGTAAAGTTCTTCTCGAGGCCGGGATTCTTGGTCGAAGACAATAAGATACCATCGGCTATGATATCTGGAGGCGTTGTTCCAAGAATAGGCTCCAGACGCTGCATGAAGGAAGGCATCAGCTTGGTGTAAAGACATACGCAGAGCGAATTGTACAGCGCGTTTATGCTACGTCCTTCTACCAACATAAGGTTATAACCCATGAAAGTAGGCTGCTGATACATACTCTCGAAACTATCATGAAGAGGTTCTGTAAGTCTTATCTTGGCCATCTCGGGGTCGGCATTGACCAAAGAATCATTACCCACCATAGCACCATATTTCTTGCAGAAAGCGCCTTCGAATGGAACATCACTAAGAATACGGAGGTACTTACGGCAAAGTTCCCACTCGCCGCGCATCAACGCGCTCTTGATATATAGTTTCATCAGACGCAATGTAGGGCCCTCCACAACCATCTGTTCCATGCAGGAATGCATACAAGTCTCCACGAAACCGCCATGATAGCTACCCTCTGGGATATACATGTTGCTGGCATTGTTATGTCCTCCGTCTATTCCATGCAAATAAAGCGAGTCATAATCCAGACGGATGTCATACATGCGATAGGCAATCTGGTCGGTATGCACAAGAGCTATGGCGTACATACATGCCATAGGCCTATTGCTTTGGTAGGCATGGGAACGGGCAACCTTTTGTATTCCCTCCCAATCCTGTTCCTGTTCCATAGAGGACAGTTGAGTAATCACACGTACATAGGGACGTTCTATCTCGTTAAAGGTCACTATGGCAGCAAAGCCCAAAACGCAGACTACCAGTTGAATCAGGTTGTCGCGTTGGGTCTCATCACCAGGAATGCCAATCAAAGCAGGAACTTTCTTCTTGCTAAAACTCCTTATCATGATACCCCAGATAATAAGTACAAGAAGTACCAGGAAAGGGATTCCCATGATATATCCTGCTTCAGTCTCAAAGAAAATATCAAGTCCGTAGAAGGTAACGGTACCCATATATGCCAAAGCGGGCAAATATTGGATAGCACGCCACTTGGCTTTCAGACGCCAACAGTATCCAATTAACCATGTGCCTAACGTAAGCATTGCGGCCATGACAAATCCGCCTAACAACGGATACTTAAAGGTCATGAGCAGTGCCCTGCCTATATAACGCAAACTGCCGAATGAACACGAAAGGATGTAATCCAACTGACGCGTATCTGGTACCCAGAAACTATATTCCCGACTCAGATGGAATACGCTTCCATAATAAAATGCTGCCCACGCCAGCACTGCCACAAAGAATATTGGCAGCACCGGCACGCGCACAGTTATTTTCTTTTTTTCTTCTGTTTCCTTTGTTACACTACCAGGGGTAACAACATGCTGTTTCCTGTTAGTCTTTTCTTTTGCCATATTATTTTATCAGTATCTTTTTACCATTAATAATGTAAATACCCTTATTTAGTGAAGAGTGAAAAGTGAAGAGTGAAGAATTTGCTGCCGCTGTGATTCTTCTTCCTGCAAGGTCGTAAACTACTCCCTCTTCATTATGAATTGTGAATTGTGAATTATGAATTGATCCAATAGCTGTTGTTTCACTATCATCCCAAACGTATGTGAAGGGAGAGAAATTCTCAGCATAGAGGAATGAGATACCGTCTGGAGCAAGCGCATAACCAA
>ODAJ011825253.1_pt1 | contig 17749 bp, 33 predicted proteins | sample 1539241 | NCBI WGS metagenome assembly ODAJ01 (sample SAMN02144231, study PRJEB22623) | gut metagenome | biome: sheep rumen | host: Ovis aries | place: New Zealand
CCAGATTAACACCTTAATTTACACCCTAAGAAAGCAAAATCCCCTGCAAATAGGCATTTGCAAGGGATTGTTTGTAGTCGATAGGGGAATTGATATGGTTGTATCTACCGACCTGATTATCAGACTGATAACAATTTAATGATTCAGTGAGGTAATCTATAGGTAATACACATACTGTAAAATACTTCATTTTACTCACTGGTTTACGTTCTGGATAATAGAAGTTATCTTATTGAAACGATCCTGCCCGTTGCGTATCATTTCCTCGTTCTGACGGATAAGCAAGTTGTACATATTGGTTTGCTCACGATGTAACTCTATTAGTTCTTTAACCATCAGCACCAACTCTTCCCTTGTAAGCGTGTCGAGGGATTCATCTGATATTGCAGAATCGGAAAAGTCTGAATTCCCTTTGTTGGTAGCAATCATCTTTCCAGTACCATTCCAAATCCAATCTGAGGAAATTATACCTTCGTAGGTAGAGCAGAATGTCTTGACGAACTTTAATGTGAGGAATCTTTCTTCACCTCTGAGAGCAGCACGAACGTTATTAGGGTGTCGATCCATTTTCTCAGAAATACTCTTTACTATGTTAGCCCCATCAACCTTACCCAATCCTGCTAAATACTGGATTGCTTCTTCTAATCTCAAATGTCTTTTACCTATAATCATAATCGGTGCAATTGTTAAAATATAGTTAAATACTTTATTTTTTTTGTTTTATACATCGAAATACTTTAAATTTGCACCCAGTTAGTAAAAACAAAGGTGCGGTCTCTCGCGGAAAGTCAGTAAAGACAAACCGTTTCTAACATTTGGCGATGCAAAGATACGATAAAATCGCGAGAGTTCCAAACCTTTTGAAAAAAATAAAGTAAAAACAAGTAAAACGAAGTAGAATGGTCGCAGACAAAATTTCAACTAACGACATTCAGGGAATAGGGAGTTTTGGAAAACTCGAAGTGACTCTTCCTGACTACAAGGCTTGTGTTTCTGCCAAGAACCTCGTAACGTACACAAAAAATATGTACCCTCGCGAGGATGGCTTAACCTACACTTGCGGCATTAACCGCGATACGCATACTATCACTATAGAAGTTATTGATAAGGAAAATGTAAATCGCAAAAGAAAGTAAGGAGGTATCTTATGGTGAACCAGATTCAGATATTCAACAATGCTCAGTTTGGCGCGATTCGTGCTACTGGTACAGCAGACAATCCATTGTTCTGTGCGATGGATTTATGCAAGGCACTTGGATATTCAAACGGGCGTGATGCTGTTGCAAAACACGTCGATTCAGAGGATGTCGCAAAACGCGACACCCTTACTAAAGGTGGTACTCAGCAACTTACGTTCGTTACAGAGTCTGGTATGTACGCCCTTATCCTTGGTTCTAAGATGCCACAAGCAAGGCAGTTTAAACACTGGGTAACGTCTGAGGTGCTTCCGTCCATCAGAAAGACTGGCTCCTACTCTGTAAAGCATCTTTCACGAAAGCAACTTGCTCTCATGGTGATTCAGGCAGAAGAAGAAAAGGAGCGTTTGGCACTGGAGAATAAGCAGCAGCAAGAGCAATTGATTGAGCAGAAGCCGAAGGTGGCGTTTGCAGATGCAATTCTCAGCAGCCCTGATAGCATCCTTGTCAACGAATTGGCAAAGATTCTTTGTCAGAATGGTTATAAGACTGGCGAGGTGCGTCTGTATGACCAGTTGCGTAATGAGGGATATTTGTGTAAAGCGGGTAGTGATTACAACCTGCCTATACAGAAATATCTTGAAATGGGATTATTCGAGGTTACGAAGGGTACACGTTCTGCAAAGGATGGTGTGCTGCATCAGACCCGTACTACTAAGGTGACTCCGAAAGGTGTTCAATACTTCGTGAATAAATTCGTGAAGAAAGAGCCTGACCTTTTCGGAAATATGAAAGAATTACAATAGACATTCATCAAACACCGCTAACTATGATGACTGATAATGAACTCCGTAAACTGGCTCAATTCATCGTGGAAGAGCAAGCAGCGAATCCAGAATGGATGCTTCAATTTGCCAAGGCACAGCAGAAGTTGCAGAAGGGCAAGACTCAGAGCCATTGGATTAACTCTGAAACGGCAGCGGATATTCTTGGTATCTCACGCCGTACCATGAGAGATATTAAGGGTCATTTCACATTCATAAAGAGTGGTGACGAGAGGCAGAGCAACATATACTTTGATGCCAATAAACTCAGAGAAGAGTATAATTGTTACCTTGCTTCAAGGAATAAGAAAGTTGTAAAGCTCAACTACCCTAAGGTAGCAGCAGGGCTTTGACAATATCCTGCGATAGTGTTTGCAGCGCATGGGTAGCCATGCAGGACATAAGGGTACGTGTACCCTACCATCGGAACATTCAGGCAGTACGTGTACTGTTGCTGACCCCGACTAAGGGAGGTAGGAAGAAGGACTTGCCTACATGATTCCAAACGATGCAGCCCATGCGTCTGGCGAAAGGTGAAGGATAGCCGATGAACCGAATAGCCTAAATGGGTTGGAGTGGTTCAGTTGCACTTCTATAGCGTAGATCACAGAGGGTCGAGGCATAAAAACGTAATAGAAAGGCTAATATGGTTTGAATTGAACAATTAGCAGCACTATTATATAATAATGTGTGTTGTTATACTATAAAGCCTACACCTCGTTAGTTCGTGGTGTGGGTTCAAACTGGAAGGATGGCCGAGAGGTTGAAGGCACCACACTGCTAACGTGGCAATCGCTAAGACGATTCGGGGGTTCGAATCCCTCTCCTTCCGCGTTATTATTCTTACGTCTTCTGCTTTTAACCCGTGAGGGCAATGAGCTGATAAATAACCACAAAGTTGAATTAATCATAAAAATAAGAATTTTTGTGAACATAGGCTTTTCTACCCTGCTTGGGAAAGTCGGGTAGATTTTTGAGATTTCTTTTATTTGCCATATTCAATATAAAGAAAGGGTGTTCGTGAATAGCATCGCGTTCGCCCGCAGTCATTGAACTAAAAATTTTGTTTTTAATACGGATAAGCCTGAGAAGGTGTTAATTAACAAAGTAGATAATTCATAGAAAACTGTATCAAGAGTTAAACGATTTTTCCACCTCCCTTGTGAAAGTCAGGTGGTTTTTTCTTTCAAACATCGCGGAATGGAGCAGTTGGAAGCTCGTTAGGCTCATATCCTAAAGGTCGCAGGTTCGAGTCCTGCTTCCGCAACGAATTCTTCTTTTCTTCCATATAAAAGAGAATCTGTTGTCTGTGTAACAGAGTCGGGGGGGTATCGGTGTCCGCTATCAGGTAGTCACGACACTCGTTCGGTAGGATAGTTTTCGTTTCCTCGAACACCGAAAGCCTTTTCAGCCCGTCCAGCAAGTAGGTGCGACTGGAAACCTTTTCCATGTCCTATGTCGGCTCCTTTGTTTGTCGCAGGGCTATCGGGTAGCGGCGCGGTCTTGTTCACCCCCCGACAAAAACAGCAGAATGGCATTAGGTTGCTGTTCTGCTACAACGAAGACCTTTTTGCAAGCGAATTGAATTGATGCAGCCCGTCACAATCCGGTGGCGGGCAATTTGTTTGAACGTTGTAAGTCATATAAGATAATTGATTTGTTTTAGTAGATTAGTTTTAAGTAGTTTGTACCTCGTTGCCTGAGATAGGTAGCGAGGTTTTTTCTTTAAGCGTATGTATAAAGACCAACTTAATGAGTGGCTAAAGGCGCATCCGAAAGCAACACTGGAGGAAGCGATTGAGGCTGGCTATTGGATAGCTACCGATAACTGGTGCAAACAGCGTAGATAATATATAATGTATGGAGAAAACTTATATTGGTATTGACCCAGGGGAAGTGGGATTTATTACTGCCATATTCCCTAATGGAGAGAAGGAATTCTACTCCATCGACGAACATGACGATCTCGACATTGGCAGAATAATCAAGGACATCAAGAAACGTTCTTGGGAAGTCGTTGCTTGTATGGAAGATGTTCATGCCATATTCGGTGCATCGGCAGGTTCTACCTTTAACTTTGGTTTCATAAAAGGCGTTCTGAAAGGCATACTTATAGCGCATGAGATACCATATCATCTTGTAGCCCCTAAAGATTGGCAGAAAGAAATATGGATTCATCAGGACGAAATCGTTACGACAAAGCAGCGTACATATACTGACAAGGTTACTGGAGATAAAACCGTAAAGTCTTATAAGGCTATTGACCCCAAACCGACATCTTTCAATGCTGCAAGGCGTATTTTCCCAAATGTAGATTTGAGGAAGAACGAACGTTGCCGTAAGCTCGATGACAACAAATGTGATTCTCTTCTTATTGCAGAATATGCAAGACGTAAAAACTTATAGTAATATGAAAAAGATTAAGATTGTTCTTTACGAGGGCGAAATGCCAAAGAAAGCCCATGAAGGTGATGCAGCATACGACCTGTACACCCCGCAAGACATTGTTCTGAGGACTGGTCGAATGGTTATTGACCTTGGGTTTGCGATTGAATTGCCTAAGAATTTTGCTGCAACTATTCAGCCCAGAAGCGGTTTTGCTTCTAAGGGTATGGAGGTTGTCGCACGTCGAGGCAGTGGTGAGAAATTTAGGATTGATGCAGACGTGATTCGAGGACTTGTTGACAGCGGTTATCGTGGTCATGTTGGTGTTATCATCAATGTACATGAGCCTAATGGCCAGTTCTACCTTCTTCCTAAAGGTACTCGTATTGCTCAGATGCAGATTGTAAATGTACCTGAAACCGAGTTCGAGGAAGTCGAAGAACTCTCTAAGTCTGACCGTAACACAAACGGCTATGGTTCTTCTGGTGTAAAGTAAACTCGTTGTTATGCTTGAATTAGTAAAAATCCAATCTGAGTTGAAAGCAAACAAGGACTTATTCAACTCATTCGGAGGTTATGGTTATCGCTCTGCTGAGAGCATCCTTGAAGCAGTCAAGCCGCTGTTAAAGGAAACAAGTTGCACCATTATTATTTCCGATGATATTGTGATGGTTGGTGATAGAATCTACGTCAAGGCTACTGCCACCATCAAGAATGATAAGGGTGATACAGAGAACTCTGTTTCATTTGCGCGTGAAGCCGCCTCTAAGAAAGGTATGGATGAATCTCAGGTAACTGGTGCTGCATCCTCTTATGCCCGTAAGTATGCCCTTTGTGGTCTTCTCGCTATTGATGATCGCCGTGATTCGGATGCAACGAATAATGGTGGTCACAATCCCATTGATGACAATAAGTTGAAGTCTGAGTTCGCTGCCGTTCAGAAGAAAATTGATGGCTGCAAGTTCAAGGAAGACCTTATTAAGCTCAATGAGAAATATCAGGATTTGTGGAACTATCAGCCTTACGTTCAGTATCGCGATATGAAGTGGAATATTTTACCTAACAAGCAGTAAACTATGAACGATTTTCAACGAAACGATGATTGGTATATTGCCCGTAAGGGTATGCTTACTGCCAGTGAGATAGTCAATATCCTCACAAAAGGACGTGGTAAAGACGAGGTGTTCGGTAAGACTGCCCTCAGTTATCTCAACGATAAGATTGCCGAAAGGTTCATGGATAACGAAATGTACGTCTACTACATGAATGACGTTAAGAAGTCCACACCTGCAATGCGTTGGGGTACTGAATATGAGGACACGGCACGCGAACAATATGAGTTGCATAAGGGCGTGAAGGTAATGGATTGTCCTTTCACTCCACTGGCAAACTTCCATGAATATGTTGGTGGCTCACCTGATGGTAGACTTTCCACGCTTGATCGTATCATCGAAATCAAGTGTCCTTACAACCCTGCCGTTCATATTGAACATTGCAAGTGGGATAAACCAGAGGACTTGAAGACTGGTAATCCTCAGTATTATGCTCAGGTTCAGCTCAATATGATTGTTACTGGTACTAAACTATGTGACTTCATCAGTTATTCGCCTCTGTATCGTGGTGGTATGGACTTGCACATTTTGGAGATTCCAAGGGATGAAGAGTTCTGTAATAACTTGATGGAGCGCATAGAACTCTCTGTCGCATACATCAAAGAGCAGTGCGAGATATTGAAGAAACTCCACAGCAATGAAGATTAATCTCGTTGTTACCTCAGAAGGCTTTCGTCCTGCAACGGATGATGACTTTGAGGCAAAGAAGACTCTAAAACGTGGAACGGTAGTTGAGTGTACCATCAAGGAATTCCGCAACTATCGTTTCCATAAGAAGTATTTCAGCCTTATCAATTGTGCTTGGGAATATCTGAACGATGCTCAGAGGAAATTCTTCTACGACAACGTTAATTCGTTCCGTAAGACAGTTGAGGTGTCAGCAGGGCATTGTGAGCCAGTCTACAATCGGACTCGTAACGAATGGATGGATATTCCTAAGTCTGTTGCTTTCGATAAGATGACTGAATCGGAATTCTCTTCTCTTTATGAGCGCGTGAAGGACGTGCTTTTTAATTTATTTATCCCTAATGCTAACCGGGAAGAATTTGAAAAAGAACTCATTAATTTTTAACGTTAAAAAATATGGATATTATCATTAGCGGTCTCGTAACCGCAATTATGCAGCCTCAGACTGGTGTAAGTCAGAAGACTGGTAACGCATGGATGAAACAGCAGTATGTCATTCAGCACGACCAAGGTCAGTACCCCAAGTATCTTATGTTTGAGATATTCGGTGAAGACGCTATCAAACAAATGGCTATTCAGCCAAACGAGTTCATTACCGTTCATCTGAACGCTAACGCAACACAGAGTCAGAAGGATGGGCGTTGGTTCAATGAACTCCGTTGTTGGAAGGTCGATCGTCAGCAAATGGGTATGCAGCAGGGTATGCCGATGCAGCAGGGCTATCAACAGCCTATGCAGGGTGGTTATCCGCAACAGCAGCCCATGATGCAGCAACCTATGCAGCAGCAACCTATGATGCAGCAACAGCCCATGCAGCAGCAACAGCCCATGCAGCAGCAACAGCCCATGCAGCAGCAATCTCCCTTCCCTAATCAGGGTCAGCAGCAGATGCCTCCACAGCAACCAGCACAACAGCCCGTTCAGGGTCAGCAGTCAGCATTGCCGTTCCCTCCTGCGCAATAATACCTGGAGCCGTGTGATTAGTTTCGCACGGCTCTTCTATTTAGGGGGTGTTTTGGATTTTGACAGTAGATTGAAGGTAAGAAATCGTGCAGGTAGTCATACCTTGAAATGGCAAATCAAATAAACGCAAAGGTTGTCAATATGACTCCCCGTGCTACAATGCTCGCAGCAGCATAAGCACCTCGCGGGTGACTTGCGAAGGAACATAAAGGTCACAGCAACTTCCTTTGGATTTCCAAGTTAGAGAACAAACTTGGTGGTGGATTTCCGCTTGCCAATCTGGTTAGCCCCAAACGCACGTAATAAAGTTTCTATAAGAAGTCTATTGGACGAGGGTTCGACTCCCTCCACCTCCACTATGGATTTAGTAACACTTAGAAGGCTCTACCCCAATACGCCAAATGCTGAGATTGGCAGGATCATCGGGGAAAGTAAGAGTAATGTAGGAAAGATGGCTTCAATACTTGGCTTGAAGAAAGATTCAAGGTATCTCAGTGATGTCAATAGGCGTAATGGAGAAAAAGGGCTTTTCGTAATGTATGGGAAACGCTAAATTCGGGTTTTGTCATGGATGGATGGTAAGCCCGAAAGACTTCAATGAGGTTACTTGCCCTCGTAGAGAGTCTTGTGCTTACTATGATGTCAACTTCTACAAACATCATGTTCATCATCTTGACGATTTCGAAGAAATGTTTCCATTTGAGCCTTGCCAGTTCTTCGTAAAGAAGCAAAGTGTTGAAACAAAAGAAGACAAAGATAGTAAATACGATATATTCCTTGCAAAAAAGTAAATACTATGGCAATACCAGAGTACATTTTAAATGCAGCTCGCGATTATCGCGATAAGCATGGCGGCAACCAGTCATTAGAAGATGCCTTTATTGCGGGTTTCAAGGCAACGAGAAGCCCAAAGAAAAAGTTCGTAACTCTAACCAGTGAACAGGAAGAAAGTTTCAAGGAATGTTTTGATGCCTATCGTTGTAAGGGCAACGAAGCAAAGGCTCAAATCGAGTGGCAGAAACTTTCCGATGAAGAGAGGGCTGTTATCCTTCCTCATATTCAGGCTTATGTCGAAACGAGGGATAGGATATACCAGAAGGACTTTGAAAGGTATTTGAAAGAAAAAACGTTTAAGACGGTGGTGTTCAGAGGCAATGAGGCTGTCTACAATCCCAATGAGGAAAGAAATACCCTCTTCGCTAACAATCAACCGCAAGAACAAACTATTAACTGGCAGTGATAGAAAAATCTGAAATATACAAGTGGTGGGACGTATTCAAGAATGGTGGTGACCTTACTGAAATACGAATCCTAAGTGGTAACAAGACTTGGAGCGGTTACTTCAAGGACGTTAACACATTGATAAACTGTATTGAGCCATTCAGTAATAGTCCGCATACTCAGATATACTTTACTCTGAACCATATCAAGGATGCTTGTTATGGTCGTAGCCAGTGCAACAAGATTATCCAAATCTTCCGTGAGCCTACTACGAGTGACGTAGATATTGATGGCAGAACGCACATTTTAATCGACCTTGATCCGAAACGTCCTGCGGGTGTCAGTTCCAGTGAAGAAGAATTGAACTACGCATACCTAAAGGCTGTAGATGTGTATAACTGGTTAATGGCGCAAGGCTTCTATGAGCCGATTGTTTGTCGCTCAGGTAATGGTTATCATGTCATTATTCCTTGCCTTATTGCAGCAACTAACGAGAACACCGAGACTATCAAGAAGTTCTTGCAAGTGTTATCACTGATATTCTCTGATGATCATATCGACGTTGACGAGAAAGTGTTTAATTTGGCACGAATCAGCAAATTGCCTGGTACGATGGCCTGCAAAGGTGAGAATACTCCTGACAGACCTTGGAGGCAGTCGATGATAGTCCATGTACCATCTGAGATAAAGACTACTGATATTGCCTACTTCAAGAAGGTTGCGGCAATGTACCCTGAGGAAGAAAAGCCAAGCCGATATAACAACTACTCTTCCGAGAAGTTTGACTTGGTTGATTTCCTTACGAAGCATGGTATCGGATATACAACTCAGCGAGTAGCAGGTGGTACGAAGTATATTCTCGACCATTGTCCGTTCAACGACCAACATAAGCATAAGGATGCAGTCATCTTCCAAAGGGATAGCGGTGCTATTGGTTTTCTCTGTTTCCATAATTCTTGCTCAGGTAAGACGTGGCGCGATGTCAGGCTTCTTTTTGAGCCGGATGCCTACGATAAGGATTACACTCCACAACCTCAGATGTATAAGCAGCAGATGCCACTACAACAAGTGGCTGCTTCTACTCCTTTGGTTCAGCAGCAGGAAAAAGGAAAGATATGGTTGAAGATGTCTGAAATCAAACGACCAAAGATTGACCTGAAAGACTATATCCCTTCTGGAATCCCTTATATAGACGAAAAAGGATTGGGATTCAGACGCAAGCAAGTTTCCGTTTGGTCGGGATTCAGAGGATGCGGAAAATCCACGTTGTTGAATATGCTCATTCTCAATGCAGCCCAGAAAGGTTACAAGAGTGCGCTCTATACTGGAGAGTTGCCTGAGGATATGGAAAAGCAATGGCTATACCTTCAAGCAGCAGGCAAACAGCACGTCAGAAAGTACGGCAATTCCGATTACTACTATGTGCCTGATGTTATTGCAAGCCGAATAGATACTTGGATAGACAAGTTCCTTTGGACTTTCAATAACAAGTACGGAGATAACTTTGTTCAAATCAGCGACCAGGTAAGGCGGTTAAAGGATGAAGAGGACATTGATTGTGTTCTGCTTGATAACTTGATGGTGCTGAACTTCCGTGAACTGGATTCAGATAAGTATGAACGTCAGGGCGCTTTGCTGCAACGTCTGAATGACTTGGCGAAGGAACTTGATATTCATATCCACTTGGTTGCTCACCCAAACAAGACTTCTGGGTTTATCAGAATCGACAATATCAGTGGTAGTGGTGACATTAGTAACAAAGCTGATAACGTATTCCTTCTTAGTAGGGTTAATACCGACTTCATCAACAACGCGAAGCCAATCATGAACAAGTTCACCTATCAGGGCATACTTGATAGCAAGTGTACTAATGTCATTGAGATTGGTAAGTTCCGTAATAAGGGTTCACTTGTCGGGCATTACATCGAGTTTTGGTTTGAACTGGAGAGTAACCGATTAAAGAACGACATTGCCGAGAACATTATCTACAATTGGGAAGAAGCGACTCAGTTGTCTATCAACTACAGCGATACGCCAACTGTACAGCAGTTGGTGGAAGGTCAGCAGAGCAACACCTTGCCTTTTGAAACAAAAACAAACGATGATCTTCCTTTCTGATGGTTACTGAAATATATGCTTGCGGACACAACAGAACGTCTGCTTTTATCATCGTAGAGGCTGCAAAAATCATCCATTATGGTTCTCATACTTGGGGAGATACAATATCTTTCAATGGTATCAATGCTCCTTCCAGTGATTTGAACTGCGAAGTAATCGCGGTAATATGTGCCTTGATGCTATGCGAGAACAATCATCGTGGCTTGGTTAACATCTACACTGATGATGATTCTTGTCAGCAGCGTTATTTTCGTAGACAATGTGATTCCCCGTTCTTTTCTTCTGTCCTAACACATTTAGATGGAGTTGACATTTATGCTGAGTCTTGGCGCGACAACCAATATGGTGAAGACTTCAAGGCTGCTTGCAAAAATATGACTAATAATAATCAAAATGGAATACAACAAAGATAATCCTCTCAGAGTCTTTGAATCTTTCGGGGGTTATGGTTCTCAGAGCCTTGCCTTTAAGCGACTCAAAGAATTGTTCCCTGAATTCGATTATAAGGTAGTAGGTTACTGCGATATTGAGGAATCTGCTATCTCTGCTTATATGGCTCTCCATAAAGGCGAAAACATTATAAATTATGGAGATATATCGAAGATAAACTGGAGCAAAGTTCCAGATTTCGATTTCTTCTTCTACTCGCCACCTTGCACGGATATTTCAGCAGCAGGATTGCAGCAGGGATTAAGAAAAGGCAGTGGTACTCGAAGTTCTCTCATTTGGGAATGTGAGAGGGCTATTGCAGCGAAGAAGCCTAAGTATTTGCTTATGGAAAACGTTAAAGCACTTACTCAGGCAAAATTCATGGCAGACTTTCAGGCATGGCTCGATCTACTGGAAGATATGGGATATATGAACTACTGGCAGGTACTTGATAGTTCGGAGTTTGGTGTTCCACAACATCGTGAGCGTGTGTTCTGTGTATCAATCCTGAGAGAAGAGAATTCTCCTATCCCAAATTATGAATTTCCAAAGCCGTTTCCTCTTGAACGTTGTCTTGCTGATGTTCTGGAGGCGAACGTTGATGAAAAGTACTTTCTCTCTGACGAAATGCTTGTAAGGTTCTACGAGAAATCACTTGATGAAGCAGAGAACGGTGGAACGATGCAGTTCATTCCCGATGGCGATGAAGGTTTGGAAAATTTCATGTTTATTCAGTAGAATTGCTCCTGAGAATACTGCTGTTGACGGAGTGGCATACACTATCAACACCCGCTATAAGGACGCGGCTATCAAGGATTATGTTACTCCCAAACATTGCAAGACTTGTGTGAAGTATGTCTATGAAACAGAATAAGTCAGGAGTTCTTCTGAATAGTATCAAATTACCCCCCCCACTCGCTATCTTGCCAGTATTCATCCTCTGAACAGAATGATGGAATGGCGGTGTAAGAGAGACAAGCGTGGTTGGTTGCATGAGGACATCTGCCCTACGGTAACTGCTAACGAGTATCGTAGTGTCGGAAATGCGATATACGAAATCTATGAAACAGAGTAAGCCTACAGGTGGTGTTCGTCTTCAAGACCTTATAGAAAATAATTGCCATCCCATCAAAAACGGAGTTTGGTTAGACACCTACACCGGCATTTGGAATAGCAAGGTCTCAGGAACTATTAAGGCTCGGATAGATGGCAATTGTATGTACTATGTCACACAGACCTTTGAAACGGATTGATGCCTTTATCTTCGGTTATACTCGCAGTAGGGTAACTGGAGAAGTCCTGAACTATCATCGTAAGAACGTGGCGAATACCATTCATGGTTCTACTGGCGCAGGTGGCAACACCGATCAATTTGCAGCGATGGTCTATGAGACAGAATAAGATTATTGTTATCGGGAATGTATGGGTGTCGAAGCAGAATGGTATGGTATATGATACTAACGGCATTGCTCCCACATTGACGGTCGGGTGTCATGTAGGTGTCGAACCCAAAATAAAGGTAGTGTATGAAACTGATTAAGGCTATCGGTTGCGCTTTTCGTGGTAGGAGTAACGGAGATTGGAACACCTCAGAGCATAAGCAGCAGCTCGAACTGAATTCGGAAAGATACGCTAATTCCGTTACCAGTGTTTCTAAAGACTCTATGCTCTGTTTGATATATGAATCGGATTGATTGTCAGCAGTTGCGCAAGCAGCGGACACTTGAAGAGAGACTGCGAAGACATCTTCATGGTGACGTGGGCGCAAAATACAGCCAAGGTAAGTATCAGTACGTTGCGAATGATGGTATCATGGGCGCACTGACTACTGCGGAGGCGAAGGATAATATATTAGTTGAGATATACGAGACATGAGCCAAAGAGCAGATTTCATAAGGTTCAAGAAGATGCCAAACGGCAATATCAGAGCCTACCAGTCAGATACTCCAGACAAACGTGGTGTCAGCGAACTACAACTTACCAACATCAAGAATTCCGCACCGACTGTTACCACTACTCAGCAGATTAATATTTTCCTACTATATGAGACAGAATAGAATGTACTCAGACTTTCATAGGTTTGTGAGAGTCATCTATCGTTATCACAGAAGATTCAACGGAAAGGAGGCAACTCAGGACGAGTGCCTGGAATTATTCAAGATAGTGTTCCCAGAATACTACAAAGCAATGGAATCTAATGACGAAACGTTTAAATTCAGCGACAAAGCAGTAGAACGCATTTGTAAGTTGTTTGCCAAATGGAAACCCAAGGGACCACTGAGTTTGCTTTGCGACTATGTTTCTGAACGGATATTGCAAACATTCACAAAAGCGGAATTCTTGCATTTCTGCATTGATATAATGCCCGTTGTGATGCGCATAAGGAAACTTACGGAACGTGAGTGCTTGCGCCTGATGGACGTGGATGAAGCGGATATAGACACAATCATTGGTTGTGGAATCAGCAAGAGCAGTGTCTATAAACTCGCAGGAAACAGCATTGTTGTTTCTCCGTTGGTATATCTCTACAAGAACCTATTTATCACACCTACCAAAAAGGAAGGAAGACTAATACCAAAGCAGCTTAGTCTCTTTGTATAAATAACAACTAAAACGTAATAATATGAAAGGTTATCTATTATTTGACGATTTCCATCAGTGGCTAACGTGTCTGCTGGCAGGAATCAAGAAATTCTGTTGGGGCGTGTTTCGTATAGTGACGTGTCTCATTGGTGCTGTACTAAGCCTTCTGAGGGCTTTGTGGCGAAGGGTCGTGAAGTTTGTTGGTATGTACCCCAACATTGCCGTAAGTATTGCATTGGTGGTTATTGCTTTAGTGTGGGTATTTACATTTACCTCAATGAGAGTAAGAGCGGTTGGTGCTGAACATCAGCGCGATTCTCTTTCGTATGAGCTGAGCAAATTCACTCAGATGTACGACACAACTGAAACTAAAATCATCATTGATAACGATACGGTTGTCTACAATAACTGGTGACTATGGAACAGATGAAGGAAGGTCAGTTCTACTATGCTCCACATCGCAGATCGTGGGGTGTATGGAAGAACCATAATCACGGAAATGGTACTTCTACTGGTGAGTTCATTGCAGATTTCCCATCTAAGGACTCTGCAAGACGATTTGTTTATAAAGCGAATAATTGGGGTACTCCTAAAGACAAGACAGATGAAACTTAGGTTCAAAAAGAGGAACAGTCCTCGTTTGCAGTCAGCGATAAACCGAACGTTCCATTCGTGGGTCGGAGGCTGGTGGATTCGCTCAGACGTGAGAGCATTGGGTATGCGGTGCTTGGATATAGCCTATGGTGCTGACAAGTACGATGTTCTGAACAAACTCTGCTGCCCGTGTAAGCGTAGCATCGTGAGTTTCGTTCGTTGCGACATCAGGCATCGCACAAGACTCTTGGATTTGCTTTTGTTGCTATTGTTGCTAACTTATTTGTGGCTAATGTCACAGCCGCTATTGCTTATCGTTAGCACGACCATCTGAGGTATTCATTTTTCACTTATAAGTTAATTTTTTAAATATATAATTATGGGTCAATTAAAAAGAAATGATTTTGTTGTCGAATTAGACAAGAAGGGGAGATACAAGAGAACATTGCTCCCACCACAACCATCTTTTGTTCCGCATACTGAAATAATAAACGGAAAGCAAGAGATTATCCCTGGTCGGTTTGATATTGCTCCGAAAGGCTACAACCAACCCCACAAGGCGAATGGTAACAATGAAGAAATCGCTCTGTTTGGAGCGCACTACGCACAGCGTTACCGCCATGACAAGCGTAAGAGACGTAATCGTGTTCATTAATTTTTAAATCAAAATCAAAATGGCAGAATTAAATTTGAGAAACCGTAGTGGTTTTTGGGTAGAGACTGGCATTAGCTACACTACCACCAATGAGAAGGGTCTTACCAAGGAGATTTCCGAGAAGTATGTTGTCGAGGCTGCTGACTTCGGTCAGGCAGAGGATCGCATTAGAAAGGAAATGAATTGTGCAAATCGCTCCATCAAGGTTAAGACCGTTGTTCGTCCTAAGTATGGTGAGATTTGCTTTGCCGACAACTCTCAGATAGACACTTTCTTCAAGGTCAAGGTTGTTGTCACCGAGGAAATCGAGGTTCGCACACGTAAGGGCGGTGTCCGCACAAAGTCCAAGGCTGTTAGCCACTTCCACCTTGTTCAGGCTCAGTCTGTAGAGGGCGCACGTCAGGCTATTAAGGACGTTGTTTACAAGGATTCCAATGCTGATTGGGAGATTGCAGACATCGTTAAGACTCGCGTCCTCGACGTTCTGGAGCGTGACAAGCATCTTGACACTCTTGCAGAGGAACGTGCAAAGAAGGAAGCCGCTGATGCAGAACTGAATAAGTAAGCTCCGTTTGGCTCATAGTAGTTTACTTGGGAGTGGGATTGTTTACCGAATCTCACTCCTTTTATCATTCTCAGAACATGACAGCAAAACAACTGGAGAAGTTAGAGGTGAAACTTGCCAAGATGGGTTACAAGAAGTACTCTGGCAGGGCTCCTCTTCGCCGTGAGGATTATCATTGGGGGCAAGGATTTGACTACTACCAAGAGAGTAGCGGCATGACTCCTTCTTATCAGGTGTTTTTCTTGATTTACGACTGGCGCAAGTATGGTGACAGAGCAATAGGTAAATACAAGAAGAATGAGATAAGTGTCAGTATAGTCATTATCATGGGTAACTGGTACGATGGACGTGCTGATCTCGAATTGACCGAGGACAGAGACGTTGAAAAGATTGAGAAGGTTGCTAAGAGTTACTACGATTGGGTACGCGAGAATCTTAAATGAATAAAGGTAATGATAAGTGCAAGCCAACAACAAGTAGCGCGTATCATTCCCTTTGAATCTGTTAATAACTAAATATCTGATTATGAATAACTTTTCTCTAATTTGGGTCGCTTGTTCTATTGGAGGCCAATATATAGTCTTCAAGTCAAGACCCAATCGCGACACCACAAAGCAAGTGTGGAGTGGTGATTATGATGGCAAAGGTCAGATAGCCTTGGCACATCTTGAAGGTCTTGGAATCTCGCTTCCTGAACTTACATGGGAGAGTGAGCCTGTGCAACTTAAACTCTCTTTAGAAGTATGGCAAGACCAAAAACAATAGGAAATTACAACCGTTATACTGAGGAACAGAAGCGGGCTGTAATACGGGATTTCAAAGAGACTGATTTGAACATCTACCAAATTGGGAGGTTGCATAGTGTCAATCCCAAGACGGTATTCTTCTGGTGTAAGCAGGCTAAAGCGAAAAAGCGTGTACCACCAAAACCTTTCAATGTCCTTGTGTCTGTTTCGAAGAATGGGAAATGCCATGACTTAAAGGAATTCCCCAATATAAGCGAGGCAAAGGAGTATGGACGATCCATGCTGGATAAAGGTTTTGAGGTGGAGATTTCAGAACTTAGATAACTCTAATCGAGGTAGGTATTTTATGGAAAACAATAACGAGAGCCAGTATTTCTCTGAATGGGAGCCAACTGGCGGTTTCGATAACAACGAGATAAAAGCATGAAGCATGATTTAAGGAAATTGCAGGTTCAGGACTTAGCAATTGGCGATTGGGTTTACGACTATTTGGAGATTCCTCAGAAGCTATCTACTCCAATGTATGTAGAGGCAATCTACGAGAGTGGTGACATCTATTTGAACTTCAATGGGAATCCTGCTGATCCATTCGAGACAACAATCAAGAACGTTCGCGGTATCTCTATGACTCCTGATATATTGAAGCACTTCGGATTCAGGGAGACAGAGCATGACGTTTATGGGTTGGATTGCAAGGATTTCAAGGTCTGTGTCGTGATTATCCATGTAGAGAAAAGTAATTATGTCCGTGCGATTGTAGAACACAAAGATGGTGGCTACCGATTCGATGACAACATCATTTTTGTTCATCAGTTGCAGCGTTTCGTTTTCGGATTTGTCAGACAACCATTAATTCTTAATTATCAATGAAAGGTTTACGATTATTCGTTACTGATTGCATCAAGAAAGACTGGCCTAATAATGAGAAGGGAGTCTTCGATGTACCAAATGAGATAGTTTCTTCTTTCGATTATGAAGAGATAGTTATCTGTGGTGGTGAACCATTAGTTTTCAAAAAGAACCTGATTCGTCTTTTGCAATCTTTCTTCACTATTGGAGAAATGACTGGCATTAAGCGCAAAGTGCTTGTTGAAACCTCTCTTTGCGACTTTTGGATTATAGATGACATCTTGAAGTATTGTGATGGCATTATCTGCACTCCAAAGACAAAAGACAATATGGCTTACTTCAAGCAGCTCAACAATGAGTTGCTGAAAGGTAACTACTTCCGTCACTACGAGAAGAAGGATTTGCGTCTGAATATCCTACCAAGCGTTAAGCATTTCTTCCCTGAGAACTTGAAGGTATGGCAGATTCAGGAGTTTCCTTCTGACGAATTCGTTTCTGATACAGCAGGTGACTATCGCCGTATCGCTAATTTGTGGGAGGATGATAATGATTGGTATTCACTAACGAGATAGCTATGAGTGACAAGGATAAGATGGAGTTGGTTCGGAAAGTTGGTCTTTTCGGACTGAAAGACCTGCGTAAACTTGCTCCAATTGGAGATTTAGGTTACGCGAATGGGTGGTATGGGCCTTTTGGCGATGGTTCGTTCATGAAAGGTGGTTTGGAGCGTGCAATCATGCACGAATTCCATGAACAAGGCTTTAAGGTTGATTATTCTCGCGATTCCGGCTGGGCGCGAACAGATCACTACTCTAAGTGTTCTGAGCTGTGTCTTTCCTGGAGTGTTGATTCAAGTGGTTAATAACATTATGTCTGTAATAT
>ODAJ012189439.1_pt1 | contig 17741 bp, 10 predicted proteins | sample 1539241 | NCBI WGS metagenome assembly ODAJ01 (sample SAMN02144231, study PRJEB22623) | gut metagenome | biome: sheep rumen | host: Ovis aries | place: New Zealand
TTTTGAACCTTCAATACCATCGATATTATAGGTCTTACCATCTTCCTTGACGCTGATGGTCCAGGTATCGGTAGCTTCACCACGGGTGATGGTCCAGTCACCGAGGTACTTGGAATAAGGATCGTCGCCGGGGTTGTCACCGGGCTTTTCCTTTGTAAGGGTAGCAGGAAGTGCCAACACTGCAGGCTCCTCCGCCATCTTATAGAGTTTTCCTGCGGCAGGATCCAGCCCATAAACAATAAGACCGCAAATAACCTCATCATAGGTTGTTCCGCTGTATACTGCCTGGTATTCGGAGCCGGTGATTGCAATGTTGGAGCCGTCAATGGCGCCGGTTGCAAGGATGTAAGGATCTGCTTCATTCTGGGAAGCGTCTTCGGCGTAACCGTCCTGGTCAAGACCAAACAGATAAACCTCAAGTCCGTCTGCGGTTTCACCCAACTTCTCCTCACCGGAGAACTTGATGCCCTTGTTTTCATAGAGGACAGTGATGTCTACGTCAAGACCGGTCATGGTAAAGGTAGCGTTGACATCTTTCTGAGCGATGGTGTATTCATTACCATCTGCATCATACCATGTGCCGATGTAAGCAAGATATTCGGCCTCAGGGTCCTTGACGGGCTCTACGGTGAATGCAGCCTTTGCATATTTAAGTGTAGGCTGGAAACCTTCGAGTGCATCTGCATCTTCCTTAAAGCCAACTGCATAAACTACGTAGTCGGCGGGCTCAAGTTTGCTCCACTTGCAATTTGCGTTGTCGGCCTCAATGACAGCAAGGTCGTCGATTGAGTCGAACAGGGCGTTGAACAGTTCCTTCTCATTGGAAGAATAGCTGTCTGCTACTTCCTTGGTGACAACAGCATAAGCTGCTTTGCCGTCTACGCCGGAAATGGAGAAGACAGGAGTCTGTGCAGTGATACTTGCAACAGAAACTGCAAGGGAACCAGTAGTATAGTCTCCTGTGGTGGCGATGTCTGCTACAACGGGCTCGTTGTAAGTTGCGCCGTTGGCAAGAAGACCTGTTACAATATAACGATACTTCTTACCACCCTGACGAAGACCTTTTTCTTCAACAGTGTTGGTTCCGCTTGAAAGGATGTGACGGGTTACGTTGATAGTGCTTAATTTAGCATCCACCACATCACTTGCTTTGGATTCCATATCTGCAGAAAGGAATCCGTAATACGTGGCACCGGGGAAACCGGTAGAGGTAATCTTGAAAGAAGCAGTTGTGTTTTCAACAGATACTGTCTCAATGGAGAAAGTAGCTTCGTCGAAACCGTGACCGTTACCCTCAATGGCCTCTTTGTTTGTACATGCAACCATACCGGCTAGCATGACAATTGCCGAGAGATAGATACCGATTTTTTTCATAAGCATGAAAAAATTAGTTAAACATAAATATTGATACAAAACAAATTTTCTATACCTATACACTACACGTTTCCCTCCAAAAGAAGGAAATACGGGTGCAAAGAAAGAAAAACAATTTCAAAAAAACAATAGCTAACTATCTGCTTTAAAATACTTTAAATACGGAAAAATTTTAATTTTTTCTTTTTATTTAAACTTTTTATTAATTGTTTTGGTTATGATTTAACACAAAAATAACCAAAAAAATCATAAATCCAAACTTAAAAAATTAATAAAAGTTTTTATGAATTAACAATAAAAAGGGCCTTGGATAGTTCCGAGGCCCTTTTTACAATAGAATATTTATTATTTTACTACTCTGAAAAACGGGCCTTAAGGTATTCCCTGTTAAGACGTGCAATGTGATCAATGGTGACATGCTTAGGGCATTCCATCTCACAGGCACGGGTATTTGTACAGTTACCAAAGCCAAGTTCGTCCATCTTGGCAACCATGGCGCGGGCGCGGCGTGCAGCCTCCGGTTTGCCCTGAGGCAGAAGAGCCAGGGAACTTACACGGGCTGCCACAAACAGCATGGCCGAACCATTCTTGCAGGTTGCAACGCAGGCACCGCATCCTACGCATGCTGCAGCATCCATTGAAAGTTCTGCGGCGTCGTGGGAAATGAGGATATTGTTTGCATCCTGGGCGCTTCCGGTACGTACGGTGATAAAGCCGCCGGCCTGGAGAATCTTGTCAAATGCACCGCGGTCTACCACAAGGTCCTTGATCACAGGGAAAGCACCGCTGCGCCAGGGCTCTACGGTAATGGTTGCACCGGGTTTGAAATGACGCATGAACAGCTGGCAGGTGGTTACCTGGTCGTCGGGGCCATGTGCACGGCCGTCAATGTACAGGGAGCAAGCTCCGCAGATACCCTCACGGCAGTCATGGTCAAAGGCAATGGGATCAATGCCTTTACGGATAAGCTGGTCATTGAGTATGTCAAGCATTTCGAGGAAAGAAGCATCTTCCTCCACATCCGTAACGTGGTAGGTCTCGAAATGGCCTTTTGCCTTGGCGTTCTTCTGACGCCATACTTTTATATTATATTCCATAACGGGGACTAGTCTTTATAGTTACGGGTTGCTATCTTGATATTCTCATACTTGAGTTCTTCCTTGTGAAGTTCAGGCTCCTTGCCTTCGCCCTTGTACTCCCAGGCGCCAACATACATGAAGTTTTCGTCGTCGCGCTTGGTTTCGCCTTCCTCGGTTTGCATTTCCTCACGGAAGTGACCGCCGCAGGATTCCCTTCTGTGAAGGGCGTCACGGGCCATAAGTTCTCCAATGTCAAAGAAGTCCACAAGACGGAGAGCCTTCTCAAGCTCCTGATTGAATTCCTCGTTGCATCCGGGAACGCGCACGGTTTTCCAGAATTCCTCACGGAGTTTGCCGATTTCTTCAATTCCCTTCTTAAGACCAGCCTCGTTGCGGGCCATTCCAACATACTCCCACATGATGTGGCCAAGCTTCTTGTGAATGCTGTCCACGGTTTCCGTGCCCTTGACGGCAAAAATCTTTGCGATGCGCTCCTTGACGGCTTTTTCGGCGGCGTCAAACTCAGGGGCGCTGGTATCGGTCTTGGGCTCTGCAAACTTATGTGAAAGGTAGTCTCCTATGGTGTAAGGCAGGATGAAGTAACCGTCGGCCAGACCCTGCATAAGGGCCGAAGCACCCAGGCGGTTTCCGCCGTGGTCTGAGAAGTTGGCTTCACCAATGGCATACAGGCCGGGGATAGTGGTCTGGAGGTCATAATCCACCCAAAGACCGCCCATGGTGTAGTGGATGGCAGGGTAAATCATCATAGGCTCTTCCCAAGGTGAAGAAGAGGTAATCTTCTCATACATCTGGAAGAGATTTCCATATCGCTCCTCAACCCTCTGGTGGCCAAGACGCTTGATGGCATCGGCAAAGTCAAGGAATACGGCAAGGCCGGTTTCATTTACGCCGAAGCCGGCATCGCAGCGCTCCTTGGCTGCACGTGAAGCAACGTCACGGGGAACAAGGTTGCCGAAGGCCGGATACCTGCGCTCAAGGTAGTAATCCCTGTCTTCCTCGGGAATCTGGGAAGGCTTGATCTCATGCTTGCGCAGTTTCATCACATCCTCCATCTTCTTAGGAACCCAGATTCGGCCATCATTACGCAGGGACTCACTCATGAGGGTGAGCTTGCACTGCTGATCTCCGTGAACCGGGATACAGGTGGGGTGGATCTGGGCAAAGCAGGGATTTGCAAAGAAAGCGCCCTTGCGGTATGCCTGCATTGCGGCCGAACCATTGGAATTCATTGCATTGGTGGAAAGGAAATAGGTGTTTCCGTAACCGCCGGTAGCAAGGACAACGGCATGTGCGCCGAAGCGCTCTATTTCACCGGTAACGAGGTTGCGGGCGATGATACCCTTTGCCTCACCGTTAATTATCACAAGATCAAGCATTTCATGCCTGGGATAACTCTTCACGGTACCTGCTGCTATTTCCTTGTTCAGGGAAGCGTAGGCACCAAGGAGGAGCTGCTGTCCGGTTTGGCCCCTGGCATAGAAGGTACGGCTCACCTGCACACCGCCGAATGAACGGTTGGCAAGGTATCCGCCGTATTCACGTGCAAAAGGAACACCCTGGGCAACGCACTGGTCTATGATAGAAGCACTTACTTCGGCCAGACGATACACGTTTGCCTCACGTGAACGGTAGTCACCGCCCTTGATTGTGTCGTAGAAAAGACGGTAAACGGAGTCGTTGTCGTTTTGGTAGTTCTTTGCAGCATTGATACCACCCTGTGCGGCAATGGAGTGTGCACGGCGGGGAGAGTCACTGATGCAGAAAATCTTGACATTGTAGCCCATCTCACCAAGAGATGCAGCTGCAGATGCTCCGCCAAGACCGGTACCTACAACAATCACTTCCAGTTTCCTCTTGTTATTGGGAGAAACTATCCGGATTTCGGCTTTACGCTTGGACCATTTGTCCTTGAGGGGACCGTCCGGAATCTTGGAAATTAATTTAGGATCTGACATATAATATTATTGATGTGTTTCCAATTTGCAATAATAAGCATTTTTCGTGAATAAATTATCACTTTTTAGAACAAAGTATTGTCTTCACGGGTATATTTTCTCTGATTCAGCAAACTTTGCATGCCCATATGCTCATATGCAAGTTCCGTTGCAACGCGGCCCCTGGGCGTACGGATAATGAATCCCTCCTTTATAAGGAAAGGCTCGTACACCTCCTCTATGGTGCCGGGATCCTCGCTCACGGAAGTGGCCAGGGTGCCAACCCCAACGGGCCCGCCCTTGAAATTCTGGATGAGCGTGCGGAGAATCTTGTTGTCGATGGAATCCAGGCCGCGTTTGTCAATCTTCAGTTTATTCAGCGCAAAACGCGTGATATCAAGGTTTATGCGCCCGTCTCCAAGCACCTGCGCAAAGTCACGGACACGCCTCAGGAGCGCATTTGCAATACGCGCCGTGCCGCGGCTTCTGAGCGCAATCTCATAGGCGGCATCGGCATCAATATCCAGGGAAAGAATACGGGCGCTTCTGAGGACTATATTCCTAAGGTCCTCAGTATCATAATATTCCAGCGCACAAGTTATGCCGAAACGGGCACGCAGCGGAGCCGTCAGAAGGCCGCTCCTGGTGGTTGCCCCCACAAGCGTAAAAGGGCTCAGGGATATTCTCACGGACCGTGCTCCTGGCCCCTTGTCTATCATGATGTCAATCACATAGTCCTCCATGGCCGAATAGAGGTATTCCTCAACCTCCGGTGAAAGCCTGTGGATCTCATCAATGAAAAGGACATCCCCCTTTTCCAGGGAAGTGAGAAGGCCGGCAAGGTCTCCGGGCTTATCCAGCACCGGGCCGGAAGTAACCTTCATGTTCACGCCCATCTCATTTGCAATGATATGCGCCAGGGTGGTTTTTCCAAGGCCGGGAGGGCCGTGGAAAAGAACATGGTCAAGCGCCTCCCCGCGCATCTTGGCAGCCTTTATATATATATCAAGGTTGGACACAATCTCCCTTTGACCGGTAAAATCGGAAAGCCCCTGCGGCCTTATAATTCCGTCAAATTCACTATCTTTGTGGTCAATTGTGCTATGCGGGTCAAAGTCAGTCATTGCGTTAAGGTTCAATTCAAATACAAATATAGTTTATTTATTTTTATAAATGATGTTTCTTATAAAGCTGTGGATAAGTTGATAACTATATAAAAATATTTATAAATCAATTATTTACGGCAAATAAAAACTGTTGAAAACCACTTGATAAAATGTTTATGTCCTGTTGAAAACAAGTGAACCTCCTGCCTGATCCGCCAATCAACAAGTTATAAACAGGGTTATCAACAGCTTATGAACAGGTAAAAAGCTCAAAATGTTAATAAGTCAAAAATCCACCGCCAGCCTTCAGGAAAAACTTCTTAAAGCAAGGGAAATATACTGTTCCGGGCTTTTTCTTTCGGCCAGGTGGGTTGTGCTTTCAAATGCCGCAAGGCTAAACCTGAACCTGGTTATCCTTCCCACTACTGAGTCGGCCGAATACTGCTCCGCAGACCTTTACAACCTCACTGAAGGAGACTGCGTATTCTTTCTTCCCATATCCGGAAAAAACGTAGAAAGAAGCAATTACAAGTCCTCACTTGGAGTCCAGAGAACCGCGGCTATAGGTAAGATACTGGAACATCGTCCAGACCAAAAAGTATTCATCGTAACCTATCCTGAGGCCATTGAAGAACTTGTTCCCTCAGAGAAAAACCTAACTTCGGCACATCTTGAGATAAAACCCGGCGACAGACTCCCCTACGAAACCCTCAGGGAAACCCTTAACGGAAGAGGCTTCGAGAAAGTGGATTTTGTGTCCTCTCCCGGCCAGTATGCCATAAGGGGCGCCGTCATAGACATCTTCTCCTACTCCCTTGACAAGCCCTACAGGATATCCTACTTCGGCAACGAGGTTGAGAAGATAAACACCTTCGACTGCAACACCCAGCTATCAATAGAGAAGGTGGACAAGGCCGATATCTACTCCGACATTGCCGCCGGCGGAGAGGAGGGAGGCGTTTCCATAATGGACCTTCTCCCGGAAGACACCACCGTCTGGATGGATTCCTCCGACATGTATAACAATAAAGAGGTATACAAGAAGGCACTTGGGTTCCAGCACGTATTCATGGACATACCCCTTAAAAAACAGGGTGTGGAAGCCGTGGAATTCAATATTGCCCCCCAGCCGGTATTCAACAAGAACTTCGAGCTCCTTATAACGGATATCCAGTCAAGGATAGAAAGCGGCTATAAAGTATATATTATAGGTGAGAAGGAAAGTCAGCTTGAAAGACTAAGGTCCATCATGACGCAGGAAAACAAGGTTATCCTTCCAGAATTTATAAAAGGGAAGAACCTCCATTCCGGCTTCATAGACAATGACAACAAGATATGCCTGTACACGGACCACGAGATTTTTGACAGGTTCCACCGCGTGCGTATACGCCGAAGCGTGGACAAGACGGAGCAGCTCACCCTCAACGACTTAAGTGCTTTCAACATAGGAGATTACATAGTGCACATAGACCACGGCGTGGGTGTATTCGGCGGTCTTGTAAAGATGAAGGACGACTACGGCCGCGTTAAGGAAGTGGTCAAACTGATGTACGGCGGATCGGACGTAGTGTTTGTCTCCGTGCATTCCCTCAACAAAATTTCCCGCTTCCGCTCAAAGGAAGGAGAGGCTCCAAGGATAAACAAACTTGGCTCCAAGACCTGGCAGAACCTCAAGACTTCGGCCAAGTCCAAGATGAAGGACATAGCCAAGGAACTTATCCAGCTCTATGCCTCCCGCCGCGCTTCAAAGGGATTTGCCTTCAGTGCCGATACTTACCTCCAGGAGGAACTTGAGTCTTCCTTCATGTATGAGGACACTCCGGACCAGGAGAAAGCCACAAAGGCCGTCAAGAGGGACATGGAAGACAGCTGCCCCATGGACCGCCTGGTGTGCGGAGACGTAGGCTTCGGCAAAACTGAAATTGCCATCAGGGCGGCCTTCAAGGCCGTTACGGACTCTAAGCAGGTGGCGGTGCTGGTCCCTACCACCATCCTTTCCCTGCAGCACTTTGAAACCTTCAAGGCACGCCTTCAAAACCTCCCCTGCACGGTTGAATACGTGAGCAGGTTAAGGACCGCCAAACAGATTTCGGACATAAAAAAACGCCTAAAACAAGGCACCATAGACATACTCATCGGCACTCATAAAATCCTTGGAAACGGCTTTGAGTTCAAGGATCTGGGACTTCTGATAATTGATGAGGAGCAGAAATTCGGGGTATCGGCCAAGGAAAAACTCCGTCACATGAAAAACACCGTGGACACCCTTACGCTCACGGCAACCCCCATCCCCAGAACCCTCCAGTTCTCCCTCCTTGGCGCCAGGGACCTTTCAATCATACAGACACCTCCGCCAAACAGGATTCCCATCCAGACAGAGATAGTGCTTTTCAACCAGGAAGAGATAAAGAGCATAATAAACTACGAGCTCAACCGCGGCGGACAAGTTTTCTTCCTGCATAACAAGGTAGACGAACTTCCTTCCATAGAGGAGATACTCCACCGCCTGGTGCCTGACATGAAAATATGCGTGGCGCACGGCCAGATGGAATCCCGTGACCTTGAAGACCGCATGCTCTCCTTCATGAGGGGAGACTACGACCTCCTTCTTTGCACCACCATCATAGAAAACGGCCTGGACATACCAAATGCCAACACCATAATCATAAACCAGGCGCAGAATATCGGCCTCAGCGACCTCCACCAGCTCAGGGGCCGCGTGGGAAGGTCCAACAAGAAAGCTTTCTGCTATCTGATTGTTCCTCCGCTTGTGACAATAACGGACGACGCCCGTCGCCGTCTCAGGGCCATAGAAGAATTCTCGGACCTTGGCAGCGGATTCAACATAGCCATGCAAGACCTTGACATCCGCGGAGCCGGCAACCTCCTTGGGGCCGAACAAAGCGGCTTCATCGCCGACATGGGCTACGAAACCTACCAGAAAATCCTCTCCGAGGCAATGGACGAGATAGGAATAGAGACTGGCGTAACCCACAGCGGAACTCAGGAAAAATACGTTGAGGACTGCACCATAGAGACAGACCGCCCGGCGTTCATCCCGGACTCCTACATAGATATTACCGCCGAAAAAATACGCATCTACAAGGTCCTGGATTCCCTCACCGAAGACCGTGAGATAGACAGGATAGCCGCCCAGCTCCAGGACCGCTTCGGCCCTGTCCCAGAAGAGGTTAAAAACCTTGTCAATGTAGTGAAAATAAGGAATTTAGGGGCTAAGTTAGGCTTTGAAAAGATTATCATAAAGAACGGCATGCAGATTATGTTCTTCGTGTCCAATCCAATGTCGCCGTTCTACAAGTCCAAACTCTTTGAAAGGGCCATGGCCGCCGTCAACTTCAACCAGGCCGATTTCAAGCTCAACCAGGACGGCGGAAAACTGCGTACGGTAACCCGTGGGGTGGATTCACTTGACAAAGCCCTTTCAATTTTGAAAAAACTGCAATAATTGTTAATTTTGCAGGCTATGTCAAATCTGCTCATAGAAATAGGAAATACAGCGCTTAAGGCTTCGTGGTCGGAGGGCATGACCCTTGGGAAAACCTTCCGCTACCAAGGAGAGAAGTTCATGGACTTCATCCTCTCACTTACGGCCCGCGAAAAACCAGCCGTAATGGTGGTGTGTTCCGTATACTCTATCTCAGAGCAGGATGAAAATACCCTTAAGGCCGAATGCGGAAACCTCCTTATCCTGGATCGCAATCACCGTGACCTTCTCCTCAAAAACGGCCTTCCCTCGTATCTTTCCTACGACAGGGCCGCATCGGTTGCCGCAGTAAGATACCTCTTCAAGGGCCGCGGCTGCACCATAGTGGATTTCGGCACCACCCTTTCCATAGACTTTGTATCCCAGGACGGCACTTATGCCGGAGGCAACATATCCCTTGGTTTCCGTACGCGTTTCAAGGCCCTTCAGCGCTATTCAAGGTCCCTTCCGCTTGTGGATATTCCTGAAAATCCGGATACAATCGGCCAAAGCGAAGTTTCTTCAATTGAAAGCGGAGTTGTTTCAGGCATTGTTTTTGAAATTGAAGGCTACCTGAATCTCCATCCGGAAAATATCGTGGTATTTACCGGCGGAGACGCAAATTATTTTGCCAAACGGATGAAAAGTTCCATCTTTGCAATTTGCAATCTGGTTCTTATGGGTTTGGCCATAATGGCAGACGAATATGCTAAGATCATACGCAAATAGAATACTTGCGGTATTTGCCGTTGCGCTTGTCTCCTGCTCACTCCTCAGTGCGCAGACAGAAGGCACGTACAGCGGGTTCTCGCCTTATTCGGTTTATGGAGTTGGTAACCTCCATACTCCCGGTACGGCCTGGAACCGCGGCATGGGCGGCGTTGGCATCGCGGCGCGCAACCACAGGTTTGTGAATATCCTCAACCCCGCTTCCGTAACCGCCAGGGACACCCTTTCCTTCATGGCCGATTTCGGCCTTAGCGGGCGTATTTCATTGTTCTCAGAGGCCGATAAAAAAGCCCTGAACACAACCTTCAACATAGACGACTTCGCCATTTCGTTCCCCATGTGGAACCACACGGCGTTCTTTGTGGGCATAACTCCTCTCTCTGATGTAGGATACAAGATTTCCTATTCCGAGCTCAATCCCTCAAATCTTGCAACCGGCCGCCAGACATTCACTTCTACCGGAAGCGGCGGTCTGTATCAGTTGTTTGCGGGTGCTGGAGCAACCTTCTGGAACAGGTTGTCGGTGGGTGCTCAGGCCAACTACACCTTCGGCAACATAAACAAGAAGGCCGCCATGACTTATGAGGACGAATCTTCCCGCTCATGGTCTTCCGGAGACTCCCTGCAGGTGAATAACATCACCGCCAAGCTTGGTATTCAATACGAACAACCAATCGGCCGCGGCCGAAGCTTCATCCTTGGTGCCACATACAGGCTTTCCACGGCCTTCGGCGGGTATTACACCCACTATGAGCAAAGGGGCTCCGTAGACAGAACCAGAAACTCCTCGCTCCTTTCTTCGGCCGGAATCCGTATGGGAGACGAACTTGGAGTTGGTCTCAGCTATAAAAAAGGCGACGACCTCCTCATAGAATTCGACTATTCGCGCACGGACTGGAGCCGTTCAGGTCTTGACAACGCAGCCGGATTCTCAAATAACGGACAGGTTGGATTTTCTTCTTCCGTTGGCCAGACTTTCCGCGTAGGCGGTGAATTCACCCCCAACAGAAACGACATCCGTTACTTCCTCAAACGTTGTACATACCGCGCCGGAGCCTACTACGACAGCTCTTATTACACGGTAGACGGAGCACACGTAGACGCCGTTGGAATTACGCTTGGAATGACAATTCCGGTGTTCCGCTGGTACAACGGATTATCAATTGGCCTGGATTTTGGAAGAAGAGGGTTACAGACCTCCCAGGTGAAGGAAACCTACTTTGGTTTCAATGTTGGGATGAACATATTTGACATTTGGTTCCAGAAACCTCACTACGAATAAGTTGGACAAAAAATAAAACACAATACCATGAAAAGATTAGCTATCATCACCGCCTCACTCCTTCTGGTTTTCCAGGGACTGAACATGAGCGCACAAACCTCAAAGTACGGTCACGGAGAGGACAGCCTCAACTGCCTCAAGTACCTGTCTTTCTACACAGAGCGTTTCAATAAGGACGAAAAAGACCCTATGGCCCTTTCCAACTGGCGCCAGGCCTACAAGTACTGCCCTGCAACCGCCTCTGAGAACATCTTCATCAATGGTACCAAGATGATGACCAACCTTTATCGTTCCACCAAGAACGTAAAGGGCCGCGCCGCAATCGCAGACACCATCCTCATGCTCCAGGACCAGCGTCTTGCAGCCTACCCTAAGAAGAAGACCACCATCCTCAACAACAAGGGTCAGTATATCATCAACTACAAGAGCTCCGATGTCGATTTCATGTATGAGAACCTCTCCGGTATCATGAATGAACTTGGAAAGAACACCAAGAGCAACATCCTCAGCGCCCTCATGCAGTCTGCCGTAGCCCAGTACAGGGAGGAAAAACTTTCGGCCGACGACATCATCGCCCTCTATGAGAAGGTGAGCGGAATCATTGACCAGGCACAGCCCCGCAATGAGAAAGAGACCGCATCCCTGGCAGAGGACAAGGAGAAGATCGAGTCCATCTTTGCAGCCAGCAAGGTTGCTTCCTGCGAGAACCTCATCGCCATCTTCTCGCCCCGATTCGAGGCAGATCCTGAGAACCTCGGCCTTGTCACCAAGATTGTCCAGCTTATGAACAACGCCGACGACTGCGCCTCCAACGACCTCTACCTGAAGGCCGCCACCGCCAAGTACAAACTGGATCCTTCACATGGCAGCGCCTTCGGCCTGTACCGTCTCAATGCCGCACGCGGAAACGTTGCAGATGCCGGAAAATACCTCCAGGAGGCCATTGACTCCCCCGAGTCAGATGAGGCCACCGATGCCCAGTACTACTATGAAATGGCAACCTTCTGCTACAAGAACGGACTTCGCGCAAGGGCATACGACGCCGCCCGCAAGGCTGCAGACCTGGATTATGGTTATGCAGGAAAGGCCTACATGATCATGGGCAACCTCTGGGCCAGCGCAAGCTGCGAAAGCACCGAGGCCAAGTGGGCCCGCTACTGGGCAGCCACCGACTGCTACCAGAAAGCCCGCAGCATTGACGAATCCCTCTCCGAGGACGCCGGTTCTTCAATCGCTACCGTCAGCCGCTACTTCCCTGAGGCTTCCGAGGCCTTCATGTACGACCTCACCAAGGGACAGAGCTACACCGTAAGCTGCGGCGGCATGACCGCTACCACAACAGTACGCGTACAGTAAGCAGTGAAGGCTCCCGTCATATTTAACGCGATTGCAAGCACCCTGGTGCTTGCTTTCGTGCTTTATTCATGTAAGAGTAACCTGGCCGAAGCCCAGAAGCTGGACCTTTCCGTAACGCCCATCCAGGTAGTGGATACCATGCTTCTTATAAACTCCGACAACGGGCGCCTTAAAATGAGAATCGAATCTGGCAGGATGGAGGTGTACGAGTACGACACCCTGTCCTACAACTACTTCCCTGAGGGTATAAGGGTCTTCGGCTACAATATTGACAACGGGCTTTTGGAGACAACCATTGTGGCCGATGAAGCCCGTCACGACAAATATGCTCACGGAGGGAACGACGTTTGGTCGGCCTACGGGAACGTTGTGGTTATAAATATCCTCAAAAGGGAAAAGATAGAAACCGACACCCTTTACTGGGATGCCAAGAACAAGGAAATATGGACCGACTGCTACGTGAGGCTGTCGTCGGGAGACGGCGTTATGCAGGGATACGGCATGCGCTCGGACGAAATGGCCCGAAACTCCATTCTCCTCAAACCCTTCGACAATGAGTTCTTTGTCAGCTCCGATTCCACTAAAGTGGTGATAGATACGCTTAATTTTATCGGCCCTCTTCAAAAAAAATAGTGGTATTTCCGCGGAAAAGTGCTATCTTTGCAACCCTTATACTGATTATAATTAAAAAATCACATAAAAATGGCAGCTTTAGAGACCATCAGAACCAAATTCGGCATTGGTGCATCGCTCATCATTGCCTTCGGTCTTTTACTCTTCCTTGTAAATCCCTCGGACATTATCCAGACCATCCAGTCGGCCTCCACAAAGTACGACGTAGGTAAGATCAACGGCAAGCGCATCACCTACACAGACTTTGAGCAGGAAGTCAAGGAGAATGCCCAGGTACGTGAAATGCTCACAGGCCAAAGCGCCTCCAGCGAGCAAGCCCAGAAGCAGGTCCGCGACATGACCTGGCAGGAGCTTGTGGAGCGCTACCAGATTATCCCCGCCATCCAGAAGGCTGGCATCCGCGTAGGACAGGCCGAAGAAATTGACATGTTTGTTGGTGAGAACCTTTCTCCCATCGTGGCTTCTTCCGGCATGTTCATGGACGAAAACGGCGAGTTCTCTCCCGCACGTGTCCGTGAATTCATGGAGCAGACTTCAGAAGACTATAACGGCCTTCTTGTGCGCAACTACATCCAGAACGCAGTACGCACAAACCGCTTCACGGAGAAATACAACTCCCTGTTTTCCGCATCGGCCTACATGAATAGCCTTGAGCTTGGCAAGGCCGTGGCAGAGGGCAACACCGCCGCCACCGTAAGTTTTGTCATGCAGCCCAACACCTATTTCCCCATGGACTCCTCAATCGTGGTTTCAGACTCTGAGATCAAGGCTTTCTACAACGCCCACAAGGAGAACTACAAGCGCAAGGCTTCCCGCGAAATCGAGTACGCCGTGTTTGAGGTTACCCCTTCGGCCTCGGATATCGCAGCCCAGAATGAGGAATTTGTGAAGCTCTACGACGAATTCGCTTCTACAGAGTCCGTGCGTGCATTCCTGCAGCGCAACAGTGACCGTCAGTGGGAAGACCGCTGGTACAAGGACGGCGAACTCCGCAGCGTAAACCGCGACGTCGACGCCTTTGTAACCGCCAACAAGAGTGGTGTTTCCCCCGTTTACCAGAGCGGCAGCACCTTCTTCGCAGCCCGCATCATGGAAACCGGCAATGTTCCTGATTCCGTGTATGTGCGCCACATCATGCTCCAGGGTGCAAATGCCCGCCACCTGGCCGACAGCCTTCTGCCCCTTGTGAACAATAGCAACTTCGCCACTATGGCCACCCTCTATTCCGCCGACAAAGGCAATGCCTATGACGGAGAGCAGGGCAACCTCGGCTGGATGACCCAGAACGCCGTTATCCCCGGCTTCGAGCCCGTCCTTACCGCCGCTATCGGCAAGCCCATGATTGTGAACACCCAGTATGGAGTGCACATCGTTGAGGCCGTGAAGGCTACAAAGCCCGTTGCCAAGAAGAAGGTTGCCGTATTTGAGAAGGCCACCCTTCCCAGCAAGGAAACCTATGCAGCCGTCTACAACAAGGCAAACGTCCTTGCAGTGCGCGCCGCCGGCAAGTACAGCGCTTACAAAGCCGCCTGCGACTCTACCGGCACTTATTCCCGCAGCCTCACAATCAACGAAGGAACAGATACTTACGGTTCCATCAGCCATGCAAAGGAAGTAACCCGCTGGGCATTTGACAACAAGCCCGGAAAGGCTTCCGGCATTATCACCGTAGACAACAACTACTTCTTTGTCGTAGGTATCAAGGATGCTCACAAGGACGGTTATGCTTCTGTTTCAGAGGTTGCAGAGCCCATCCGCTCTGAGCTCTATCGTGTAAAGTGCTCTGAGAAACGCGCCCAGGAGGTTGCCCAGAAGATTGCAGGCCTCACCTCCCTCGATGCTATCGCAGAGGTTCTTGGCACCACCGTTTCCACTCTCTCGGATGTTACCTTCTCCACCAATTCGGCCCCTAGCACAGAGCCTGCATTTGTTGGTGCTGTAGCTTCGGCCAAGGAAGGTGTCATCACCGGCCCTGTTGCAGGCGTAATGGGAACCTATGTGCTTCAGGTAAACGGCCGTGAAACCGCTTCCTTCTTCACAGAGGATGACGCCAAGGCCGCCCAGTCACGCATGGAGAGCTATCACGGCCAGATGCTTCTCCCTCTCATGACCCAGAAGGACGTAGAAGACAACCGTGCACGTTTTTATTAGGCCGTTGTCATTCTGAACGCAGTGAAGAATCTATGTCACTTAAATGTGGAATAGTAGGCTTGCCCAATGTGGGCAAGTCTACTCTTTTTAACTGTGTAAGCTCGTCCAAGGCCCAGAGCGCCAACTATCCGTTCTGCACAATTGAGCCCAATGTAGGCTCCACAAACGTGCCGGACAAGCGCCTGGAGGTGCTTACGGAGATATGCCAGCCCAAGCGCACCATCCCCGCAACTGTTGAGATTGTAGACATTGCAGGCCTTGTAAAGGGCGCTTCAAAGGGAGAGGGCCTGGGCAACCAGTTCCTTGCCAACATCCGTGAAACAGATGCCATCCTCCATGTGCTGCGTTGCTTCGACGACGGCAATATCACGCACGTAGACGGCTCCGTAGACCCTGTCCGGGACAAGGAGATTGTAGACACCGAGCTCCAGATCAAGGACCTTGAAACGGTGGAAAACCGTATCAAGAAGGTGGAGAAAATGGCTACAACAGGCGGGGACAAAGAGGCAAAAAAACTTCTTGGACTGCTTCTTAGGTATCGCGAGGCTCTTCTTAAAGGCCTTTCCTGCCGCACCGTTGCGCTGGAAAACGCAGAAGAGGTTGAGATGTCCCACGACCTCTTCCTCATCACCAACAAGCCCGTAATGTACGTGTGCAACGTTGATGAAGCTTCGGCCGCAACCGGAAACGCCTATGTAGACGCCGTACGCGCCGCAGTGGCCTCAGAGAACGCAGAGGTTCTGGTGATAGCCGCCAAAACCGAGGCCGAAATTGCCGAAATCGAGGAGTACGAAGACCGCCAGATGTTCCTTGAAGAGCTTGGCCTGGAGGAATCCGGAGTGGTGCGCCTTATCCAGGGTGCATATAAACTGCTGGGTCTCAGGACTTTCTTCACCGCCGGAGCAGATGAATGCCGCGCCTGGACCATCAAGGCCGGAGACAAGGCTCCCCGCGCCGCCGGAGTCATTCACACAGACTTTGAGCGCGGTTTCATCCGTGCTGAAGTAATTAAGTACGAAGACTTTGTGCAGTACCGCACAGAGGCCGCCGTGCGCGCCGCCGGCCGTATGGGCATCGAGGGCAAGGACTACGTTGTCCAGGACGGCGACATAATGCACTTCCTCTTCAACGTCTAGTCTTCAGCCATATAGGGCAGTGGTCTGAGACTCCTCCCAGGTATCTTGGGCCGGAGTATGTGCGGAGCGGCTTTGTTCCGCTGGCGCCTTTGTCTGCCGCCTGCAGAAATGGGATATAGATGATATCCATTTCGGCCTGGAGAAGGTTTTCCGAGACAAAGAACATATCTATCACTTCCCATTTTCCATTGAATTTGATAGTACCTTCACCCCTTCTGTGGAACGCTTCGGCTTTATTCCACAGGAGGGGTTCAAGTTTGCGATAGACCGGATTTGAGGGAGTGTCGTTGAAATCTCCCATTGCTATAATATGCTGAATCCCAAGTGTTTTCAGGGAATCGGCCAGTTGTTTTAAACGTTCCACGGCCCTTTCCCGCCGGGGTTCAGAGATGGTGGTTCCTCCAAACTTCGATGGGTGGTGGTTGACCATCATGGCAAGGGTGTCTCCACCCGGGCCGATAAAGGTTGCCAGAAGGATGTCCCTGGTGTGCATTACGGAAGAATCGGCCTCATAAACGTGGCAGGGTTTGGCGCCAAGAAGCTTCAGGCGGCTTTTCCTGTAAAGCAGCCCTACGTCTATCCCGCGGCGGTCCGGGGATTCAAAGTGAACCACTCCGTAGTCAAGTTTCCTAAGCGCCGTTGCCTGCAGGAGCCTCCGGAGTGTGAAGGCGTTTTCTACTTCGGCCACGCCCACTGCGTCCGGGAACGCTCCTTTTTTGGCCGATGCCCACAAGATGCCTTTGGATATGGCGTTGCACTTTGTGTAGAAGCGTTTTTTGGTCCAGTGACGGGCGCCACGGGAAGAGAATTCGGCATCTGAGACGCTTGTGGAGTCGTTCCTATAGTCAAAGAAGTTCTCAAGGTTCCAGAACATTACATTAAGGGTGTCTGCCCGGCCCGCAAGGAGGATAAGTGCAATAAATAATGTTTTCATGGTGCAAAGGTAGGAAAGGCTGCGGATGCCAGTGGAGGTTAATACGTTGTAAATCTGGCGTTTATGAAGTTGTTTGGGATTACCGGTAATCCCAAAAGATTTTGTAAGTAACAGAAACAGAGCTAAATAACCTCCACCCAATCGGCATTACAATATGGGTGGAGGGAAAGGAAAAAATGATTATATTTGTATGATTCATACAAGCACTAAAACTTAAAATAACAATATGAAATCCAGAATTCTTCAAAAGTACAAGGAACTCTTCGGAGAAGAGGCTCCGGTTTATGCATCTGCAGGCCGAATCAACCTTATCGGCGAACACACGGACTACAATGGCGGTTATGTGTTCCCCGGCGCCATCAACTTCGGCATCATGGCCGCAATCAAGCCCAATGGCACGGACAAGGTGAACGTCTTTTCGCTTGACTTCAACGAGATGTCAAGTTTCGGCCTCAAGGAAGAGGACAAGCCCGCACAGGCATGGGCCTGCTATGTCTTTGGCGTGTGCCGTGAAACCCTCAA
>ODAJ014758886.1_pt1 | contig 17736 bp, 15 predicted proteins | sample 1539241 | NCBI WGS metagenome assembly ODAJ01 (sample SAMN02144231, study PRJEB22623) | gut metagenome | biome: sheep rumen | host: Ovis aries | place: New Zealand
GCCCTGGGTACCGACGGCAAGACGGTACGTATCTCAACCAACTGGGACATCGAATCGAATAATCCAGACGTTGACGACCAGGCAGAGACCATTCTCTTCAACACACTGAAGAAGGCCGGACTGGTAAGTCAGGAGAATGTCGATGCCTTCAAGAATCCGGATATCCGTCATGGCGGATCTATCATTTCTTCTGCAAAGGTAGGTCCTTCTGTGGCTAAGGACATCACGTATGGTGCTATCATCTCTGTCGTGATTGCCCTCGTCGCCATCTTCCTGTACATCCTGCTCCGCTTCCGTAACGTAGCATTCTCTGTCGGTTCAACAGTAGCATTGGCTCTTGACGCCCTCGTTGTGATCGGTTTCTACTCCGTACTGTGGGGTTGGGTTCCGATGTCGCTCGAGATCGACCAGACGTTCATTGGTGCTATCCTGACGGTGATCGGTTACTCTATCAATGATAAGGTGGTGGTATTCGACCGTATCCGTGAGAACTTAGGCTTGTATGGCAAGCGCGATCGCCAGCAGCTGTTCAACGACTCACTGAACCAGACGCTGGCCCGTACCATCAACACCTCGGTAACGACGCTGATTGTGTTGCTGGCTATCTTCATCCTTGGTGGTGACAGCATCCGCTCATTCTCGTTCGCAATGATCCTGGGTGTCGTATTCGGAACACTGTCTTCACTCTTCATCGCAGCGCCAGTAGCCTACCTGACACTGGGCCGCAGCATTAAGGAGGAAAAGATTGAGATTCCCGAGCCTGCCAAGAAGTAAGGCTATCCACTGAAGATATATCAAAAACAGGTCGCATCAGATTACAGATGCGACCTGTTTTTTCTTTTTTGCAGACAAAAAGTAGCATTTTGACGATGTTAGCCTAAAATTCCAATCAAACAAGCGTGGATTTCCCACAAAAATTGCTACCTTTGCAGCCCAATGCTCAACACAATTATCACTTCCACACCGATGTTTGTCTGTGGCATCCTATCGGTATTACTATGCCTCAGCCTATATCACAGATGGGACAGGCCGCGTTTCCAGCTACTCATATTCATGGTTACTTCCACCTTATTATATATAGGGCACTTCATTTTCTTCAATCGCATTATATCAGCTATACCCATATCAGACACTATCTATTGCTTCTGCAACCCCGCAGTATTCCCGCTCTTCTTAATCTATATCGAGGAGTTGGTCATTCATAAGCCTAAACGAAGGCAACAGATACTGTATATCCTGCCCGCCGCTATTTGTTGTATCAGCGCAGGATTGCTTTATGCACTTATGGATGAGACGGAAACCGCCACCTTTATCAGCCATCATCTCTACGGTGCAGAGATAACAAGCCTGACAGGATATGCATGGGTACAGGCTTTGGTTCACCTTGCCGTGAAGATTGTCTTTGCCTTGGAGGTTCCACCCGTACTCATTGTAGGCTGGCAATATATCAACACATATAACCTGGAGATTGAAAACTTCTATTCAAACACGGAGAACAAGACACTGCAGCCTATCAAGGTATTGCTGTCAATACTGGTTACTGCCTCTTTCATTTCAGCTATATGCAACATCATAGGCCGCAACTATTTCTATGAATCCACCTGGCTAATAGCCATTCCGGCATTCACGTTCTCTGTCTTGATTCTGCTCATCGGCTATTTCGGCCTTTGCCAACAGTTCTCTATCAGAAATCTCAGAAATGACGAAAGGGCTGCAGAAAATATGGAGGCTATAGCATGTGCCAACCATGAGGTACAACAGTCTGCCGAGATGGATTATTTGGCTAATGAGATACGCAGGCTCATGGATCAGGAGAAATTGTTCCTGCGTCCCAATCTGAAACTTAACGATTTGGCGATGATGCTGAACACGAATCGCAATTATATCTACAATGCCATCAACAAAGAGATAGGCATATCATTCTCCGACTATGTGAACCTGAGACGTATCCAACATGCAGTGTCCCTCATTGACAATAATCCCAATATGATTCTTTCCAAGGTAGCACAAAAGTCTGGTTTCTCGTCAGCGAGCTCATTCTACCGCAACTTCAAGTCCATCATGAAGTGTTCCCCCAGTGACTACCAAAGAAAAACAGGGGCGAGCATCACTGCCAGCACCCTGCCAAAAAAAACTTGTGAGAGATATAAATTTCCTTAATCTAGTTTTTTAACTGAATTATTTACGATGCAAAGATAAGCATAAATTGTAAATTCTACAATTCATTTTCACAAAAACAGTCGTTCAAATTCACAAAATCCGCTAAAATGCCACTTTCGCGCCCCCATTTGGGGGTACCCCTAACGCAACTTTTCTCGAACTCTTTTCTAAGAGACCTCGACAAGATTTGGGCTCTGAGGGAGGACATTCCAGACCCAATAACACCCACGTATAGTAAAAGGTAAATCGGTATCAATCGCAGGCAAGCCCCCTACAGCAGTAGGGGTATATGTCTTTATGTCTCCTGCGTTTCATCGCTTATTCCTACTTGATAGTAGGCTTACAACCGTTCTTTCTTTTTATTCTGCCAGCCAACAGAAAATTTTATGCTCTACTATACTTACTTTTTCTAACCAACGTACTATTTATATTAAAACAACTAAGACAATGAGAAGACAATATCGAGATTTACGAGACGATACCAAGATGCGTATCGCTCAAAGTTTGAAAGGTCGCTCGTTCAGCGACTCACACAAACAGGCCATCAGTGACGCAATGAAAGCGTACTGGTCAACTATCCCATACAGGGACGAGGAAAATAACGAGAGTAATAACCAAGACAATGAAACGAGTATGTAACAGACCTATTCAACTCGATGCACTGACCATCTGCTATGAGGTCGTGCATCCATACTACTATGAACAACTAAGCACCCTCGACTATGGCGAATGCCTCGACATGAACGAGTTTAGACTATACAGAACAGAGGGCAGATATTATGATAACGTCTATGCCATCAGACTATGGAACGGCACACGAGATACTGAGTGGGGTGTTTTGAAGTTCAACCTTGCAAGAGGTGATGAGCAAAGCAACACGCACACCAACGGCAACCGCAAGCTCTGGTTAAGCCTCAACAACGAAACACTCTATTCAAAGGACACCTATTTTCTGACCTACATTGAGCAGAGGTTGGGGCTGGAGTTCCATAACGTGACGAGCCTTGACCTATGCCTTGACACACCATTCTGTATTAGTCCGCTCGTTAAGGCTTACTTACACAACAAAGACGTGACCACTATCTTGAACGGCAAACGTATCACGGACAGGGACGAGGACAGACCAGAAATTTCATATACGACAAGCGGAAGCCTCAACAAGCAAGACAAGTACAAGACGGTGAACATCAAGCAACGTAATGCCATCAAGGACAAGAGCAAAGGCATAACGGTACTAACATACGACAAGGCGGCAGAGATTGGCAACGCCTCTGACAAGCAATACATACTTGACTATTACGAAAACCCTAAAAAACTCTACCGCACCGAGGTACATCTTAACGCAGAGGACATCAAAAACTACGTGGACCGTATAGGCATCCAATACACACCTCTCATCCTGTTCGATGAGGCTATCCTCGAAGAAATGTTCTTCCACTTCATAGGGAATGTGATTCGTTTTCAGAGCCGCAAGGTTGATGCCAGTTGGGAACACATACTTGGACGCTCGTAGGATTATAACAACCACCCCTACCAATGGAGCCTCAACGTGTCTATACCTTTATATATAGGGGATAGCGTGTCAAATTAAGAATGTATCAATGTAATCTTTATATCGACCACATTGATACATTCTTTTTGTATCAGTCTAACTTAAAAGATTATTTGTTTTCTTTTTCAATATAAGCAATTATATCATCGATAGTCGCTTTATATAGTCTTCCAAAATCACTAGAGGTACTATGAGGTTTGCGGATTCGGAAACATACTTGACCAAGCACTTTGTCGTATGACAAATTATATTCTTCTCCTATTGATGAGAAATCAAAGTTGTCTCCCTTCTTTCCGTTTTTCAAAGCGTCTGATAAATCGTTTAGATTTTTTATCATATCTTCTTTGTTTCCGAGAAAGAATACAATATTTTCATGAAATTTCGAGTTGTTACGCAAAGTTACAGAGTAGATAGATGTAGAATCTGCTGTTGTCCTATTTAGAACAACTGACCCATTTGTAAACGATTTAACTTTTTCAATGTTCGCAGTCTTTCTTAGTTGTGCATGAACGTTATTAGGCATTGCAAGAACAAATACCAATACGAAAATGAATGTTAAAAGTTTTTTCATATTCTCAATTTTATTTAGTTATTTTCCAATAATGCATATAGTTCGTTTCTGCTATTGAACTGGCGTACTTTTTCACCAATTCGGATAAACCCCTCGACATCATCCTGTGGTTCAAACAATGACTTCATCGACACGCCCAAAGCTGTCGCTATCTTCTGAACCGTATCGAGGCGAGCGTTACCATTCAGTGCCCTCGTCAATGATGCAGGGTCTATCCCCATATCTGCTGCAAGGTCTTTCATTTGCTTACCATGTTCCTTGCATATTCTCCTTACGTTGTCTGCCAATAATTTACTCATACAACAAATTTTCGGCAAATATAGCAAGAATTGTCTTAAAATACAAATAATTTTAGGTTTATTAGCAAAATAAATCAATTATTACTTGCAGGATTATTAACTTTTTTGTATATTTGCAGAAGAAAAATTAACGTATATATCAAATATGAATAAGATTTGCATCTTTGCCAGAGTTAGTACAAACGTTCAAGACTACGAGCGTCAAGTGAATGAACTTACCACCCTCGCCCAGCGTAATAGTTGGAGCGTTGAGGCTGTTTTCTGCGAGAAGGTAAGCGGAGCCAAGAAGAACATCGAGCGTAAGGAACTGAGCCGTATGGTCGAGTACGTTCAAGCCCATCATATTAATAAAGTGGCGGTGACGGAACTCTCACGCCTTGGACGTGACACATTGCAAGTTCTCGAAGTTATCGAGCAATTCAACAAGTTAGGTATCTCGTTGTTCATTCAGAACTACGGCATCGAGACACTGACCGAGAGCGGAGAGGTGAACCCAATGTCTCAGTTCCTCATCACCATATTGGCAGAGGTCGCACGCATGGAGAGAAAGCAAATTCGTGAGAGGGTCGAGAGTGGTTACAAGAACTATCGAGCCAATGGAGGTAAAGTTGGACGCAAGGAGGGTTACCGCAAGAGCGAGACAGACATGAAGGAGCAGTATGCCGAGGAAATCCGTTTACTCCGTAAGGGTATCAGCCTCCGCAATATCAGCAAGATAACAGGTACAAGCGTCAACACAATACGCAAATGTCAGAGCCTTATCTAAAAAAATTATCAGAAATTTGGAATTATGGAATTTTTTTTATATCTTTGCATTGTTCGAACACTTGGCCAAGTTCTTTAAAAAGAGGAGGTGAAAGACCTTCGGAGACCCACTATGGGCATGAAAATAAGTGTCATTTTGGACACACTGCAATTTCAATAGATAGTGATTTCAATAGAGGAATGTAAGAAAATTCTAAACAAAGAAGGGCGCAAATACAGCGATGAAAACATTAAGGAGATAAGAAATTACCTATACTTTATAGGTCTAATAGAAATAGAAAATAACAAGAACTAAAATTTACAAACATGAATATTATACTTTATTGTAGAGTTAGTACGGACGAGCAAGCGGATGGATGCTCGTTGGATATGCAAGAGAGGTATCTGAGAGCCTACTGCGACAACCATCACTATACTATAATAGGTGAGGAACAGCCATACAGAGAGGACTACTCTGCCAAACACTACGACCTTAGAAGACCCAAGTTAAAGCAACTCTATAACTATTGCAAAAAGCATCGCCACGAGGTTGACAAGGTTCTATTCCTACGTTGGGATAGGTTCACACGTAACCAAGAGTTCGCCTTTACCTACAAGCGTAAATTCTATGACGAGTTAGGAATTGAAATCAACGCTATAGAATCGCCTATCGATTTCAAAGGCACTGAGTGGTCGATGCTGCTTGGAATGTACTGTGGTGCTGCACACACAGAGGACGAGAAGATTTCTCGTAGAACCAAGGACGGCATACACGGAACACTACTCAAAGGGAAGTGTTCAAATAAAGCACCACGTGGCTACGTCAACAAGAGAGACGAAAAAGGAGAGGCTTATATCGACATTGATGAGGCACAGGCAAGAACCATACGCCAAGTGTTCCAAGAGGCTGCCAAAGGTGTTGAGGCTCCCAACAATATTAGACGTAGGCTTTGCCCCAACATTCAGAAGGATGCGTTTTATAGGATGCTGCGTAATATCTTCTACATAGGACAAATCAGAGTTCCAGCCTACAAGGAGGACCCAGAACAGATAGTTAAAGGACTGCATCAACCCATTATAGACGTTGAGACCTTCGGCAAAGTGCAAGACATACTTAGCGGCAAGCGTAAACACGAGCCAAAACTGAGCAAGACAATCGACCCAGACCTCTACCTTCGCAAGTACATAGTGTGCCCCATTTGTGGGCACTCAATCACAGGAGCTTCAAGCACAGGAGCAGCTGGAGGTAAGTATAAATACTACAACTGCTGCCACGATGGAAAGCACCTACGCAGACCTGCGGACTACGTTAACAACAAGTTCGCCAACTGGGTAGGTGGTCTGAAACCCAATAAAGAAGTGTTAGAACTCTATACCGAGGTACTGCAAGACCTACGAGGCGAGCACAAACAAGACGTTCAAAGGGAGGTCGAGGCTCTACGTAAAGAGATAGAGAAGGTTAAGGAGAGACTTACGAAGGCTGACGAGTTGTTCTTAGAGGGCAGTCTAAAGGACGAGAATTACAACCGTATAACTGAGAACTGCGAGAGGCAAATCCAAGAACTGAAAGGACGTATAGACCTCCTACAGACTGACACTAAAGGACTGAAAGACAAAATCGACTACTCAGTGAACATCATAGCAAATTTAAGAAACTTTATGCTTAATGCGCCTGTTAAGACGAAGTGTAAGATACTGAGTTCGATGTTTCCGCAAAAAATCGAGTTTGACGGAGAAAAATATCGAACTCAATCCTACAACCAAGTACTCGACCTTATCTTCCAAGAAACAAACAAGTTACGAGGGTACGAAAAAATAGAAAGTGAGAAATCCGAGGCGGTTTCTCACTCAGTACCCCGACCGAGAATCGAACTCGGAACTAAGCTTTAGGAGAGCCTTGTTATATCCATTTAACTATCAGGGCAAAGTGCTTTTCGGCTGCAAAGATACGAAGAAAAGACGGAAAAACAAAATTATTTCTGAATAACCTGCTCAAATTTATCAAATTGGGCTATGCCGCCTTTCCCGTAACAGAAGATTCCGACCCGGATACCTTTCCAATAACCGCTACGCATGGCAAACATTTTGCCGAGCGGCGCAAAGTGCTGCCCGTCTGTGCTATAGAAGAACTGATGACTATTGTTCTCACTGTCATTGCTGAGTCGCAAGTAGATTCGGAGGAATTTTCCTTCCACCACAATCCTACGCTGGCCATCTGCTTCGATGAAGATGCCCTGATCACAAAGGCCAGCCCCCCGGAACTGTTTCCCAGAACAGAAAAGACCGGCATAACAATCACCCTGAGCCTCCATGAGCAACGTGCTCTCACTCTGGTAGCCCACCACTTTCTGGGTAAGCATGTTACGACAAGCCTTCAGACTGTCGGCAGGCTGAGCCTGTAATGTCAGCCACCCTTTACGCTCCGAGAGATTCCAATGGGCATCGTCAGGATTGTGGTTCCATTGCCATTGCAGTCCTAAAGCATCGGAAAAGTCATCAGCGAGCTGCAAGGCTGTACCTGTAAACTGAGTAGCGATGGGTTTCTTCCAACTACCCACAGGTTCGCCAATACCGTTGCCGTCGAGATCCACACCCATCAGAGGCCAGTCGTCCTGCCAACGAGCGGGCTGTAGGTGAACCACACGCCCCAGGACAGGTGTCTCCTGAAAATGATAGAACCACCACTGCCCTTCAGGCGTATCCACCAAAGCACCCTGATGCGGACCATTAACGGACGTAGACCCCTGCTCCAGCACCACCCGACGCTCATAGGGTCCATAGATACTGCGGGCACGGAGTACCGTCTGCCAACCTTGTCCCACACCGCCTTCCGGGATAATCAGGTAATACCAGCCGTTACGCTTGAGGAACTTCGTGCCTTCTGCTACAGGACCCGTATAGACCGTTACACCTTCATCCAAAAGACGCTTGCCGTCGGGTGACATCTTATGCACAATGATGGGACCCGCCCCATACCGGCTATGCCCGAGGTAGGCCTGTCCGTCGTCATCCCAGAAGGGACAGGGATCCTCCCACTTCTCAACGCGCCTGACCAGATGGAGTGGTGCCCATGGACCACGCGCATCCTTTGCCGTGCTCATATACAGGCCCTCTTCCGGTGTGCAGAAGAATACATAGAAGAGACCGTCGTGATAGCGTATCGCCGGTGCCCACGAACCGCCTGCGTAGTGCTTGTTCTCATCCCATCCCGGCTCATCGAAACGGCGGTATATCTGACTGACGTAGTGCCAATTGACCATATCGTCAGACTCCAGAACCTGCATGCCCATAAAATGGAAGTCGGACGCCACCATATAATATTTCTCCCCTACCCGGATCACATCGGGATCGGAGAAGTCTGCATTCAGCACAGGATTGACATAGGAACCATCACCCTGATCCCCCCAGGCAAGAGACGCTGCATCGACACGCACGATATCGGGACGTACATCTGGTTGCTCGGTCTCAACACGGACATTCGAAAACTGGATATGCCGCGCATGACGCACAAAGAAGCCTTTGGCTGGCAGATTGCCCCACATGGTGGCCTCGGGATAGGCTTTCTCCTTCTCGTCGGAGATGGAATCGGCAATTCCCGCCAGTTCATCAGCAGAGACGCCGCCCTTGTGATGGAGCGTGATATTCGAGAGGCTTACATCCTCGACAGGATAACCGGGCAAGCCCGTAATGCTGCACCCCATCGAACCTGCATGACGTATCTGGATATTGTCGAGACGGACACCTTTGATACGGCCCACATGACCCACCGGGACGATTGTCTCCATATCCTTGCCTTCGGAGAGGTAGCCGCGCCCGCGATTACCCAGGCGGATGAAGATGGGCGACTCCGTGCCCTCAACGGTCATGTCAGACACATTCACGTTCTCCAGCACGCCGCCATCCACGATCTCGAGTGAGACGGCAGACGAGCCAATCCACTGTCCGAAGAACTTCTCCCTCTGATCTTCACTGGGCTTGACGACGATGCCCGAGATATTGATATTGCGAAAGCCGCCATTGGTCTCGGTACCCAGTTTCACGGCATTGCAGTGGCTCGACACCACACAGTCGGAGATACGGATGTTCTCGCAAAGGCGGGGCGAGGTGGATTTCAGCGTGATGCCGTCGTCATCTGAATCGGCTATCATATTGGTGACGATGACATCGTGGCACCCATCAAGGTCAAGGGCATCATTATTATAGTTATTGCGGTTGAAAACCCTGATTCCATCGATAATAAGACGATCGCAGGCCAGGTAATGCTGCATCCAGCAGCCGGAGTTTCGGAGCGTGATGCCCTTGATGGTGATATCCTCGCTCTGGATGAAGCGCAGGAGGTGGGGCCGTGTGATACCCTCATCGTTCCATGACAGTTTCTTGAAGGCACGCCCCTGACCGTCGATAGTGCCGTAGCCGTCGATGGTAACATTCTTCACCTTGTCAGCATAGATCAGCTGGATGGTGCTGGTTTTCGTGCGCAGCGATACAAAGTCCGATTTCATCGGGCGATAGTCCTTCAGATCCGTCGAGCCATAGAGCGTGGCCCCCTGCTCCAGATAGAGGTGGACATTGCTCTTCAGGACGATGGTGCCGATGCGGTATTGTCCTGCTGGCACCACGACACGCCCGCCTCCGTCAGCCGCACAACGGTCGATGGCGGCCTGCAGGGCCTGCGTACTATTAGCCTTCAGATGGCTGGTTGCCCCAAAGTCCAGGATGTTATAGTCGGCAGACTGAGCCGTCAGGGCCGTTGCCAGGAAAAGCGAGAGGAGGAGTTTTTTCATATCTTGCCAGCTTTTTATATACCTTTCATGTTGCAAAGATACGTATTTATTCTGAGAACTCCTTGGAAGTTATGAAAATAATCACTATCTTTGCATCCCGATCACACCAAAAACTTACGGATATGAAGAAACTATTCATCACCTTAACCGTCAGTCTGCTAAGCATTACTGCTGTGGCACAGAATCTGTCTGCCTTAGACCAGCTCAAGGACAACCCGCGCAAAGCCTATGGCAACGACTATCCCTATCAGCAAGAGAACTGCACGCTGACGAAGTCGCCCAAGGGCTACAAACCCTTCTACATCAGCCACTATGCGCGTCACGGATCGCGCTACTACTGGAACGACAAGCTCTATAAGGAACTCGATACCCTGTTGGCTGCCGCCCATAGCAGACAGCAGCTTACGGCAGCGGGCGAAGCCTTCTACCAGAAGTTCGAGGCCGCGAAAAAGGAGCTGATGACGGGCGTCAGCGAACTGACACAGCTGGGATGGGAACAGCATCAGGGCATCGCCCGCACGATGTACAACCGCTTCCCGGAGGTCTTCAGGAAAGGAGGCAACGTGCTTGCCGTCTCTTCCCTCTCAGGGCGCTGCGTACTCAGCATGTCGGCCTTCTGCCAGGAGCTCGTGCAGTGTAATCCCGAGATAGAGATCCGGGAGCAGTCCTCCCGCTTCACCCTCGACGCCGTCGTGCCCGACGACCATCAGAATCCCAACAAGCGCAGTTTCCCCAAGGCCAAGCCCCGCTATGAGCAGCATCGCGATCAATTCAAGGGCTATGGAGACAGGAAGGCGAAAACCAGCCAGCTGCTCGCGCGCATCTTCACCAGCACGGAGGGACTGCCAGGCAATCTGGACCGCATCGCCGAGAACCTCATCAACCTCTACACCTCACTACCCAGCATCGGCCACGAGGGCATGATGGGCGGTCTCATCACCGACGAGGAGGTTGCCAACCAGTGGGAAGCCGCCAACCTCGGCTCCTATTCGTGGGTGTTTGGCTCGCAGTACATCGTCATTCCCATTCTCGAAGACATCATCAAGAAGGCCGGCGCCGCCATCGACGGCAGCAGCGACCACATCGCCGACTTCCGCTTCGGACACGACAGCTACATCGGTCCGCTGACGGTGCTGATGGGCATCAACGGGGCAGACGGCGACCCGGAGGATCCCAACGAGGTGAAGAACTGCTACCAGAACTGGGAGACCTGCAAGGCCTGCAACATCCAGCTCATCTTCTATCGCGGCAAACGGGCTGCGGATCCTATTCTCGTGAAATGCCTGCTCAACGGCTGCGAGGCTACGCTGCCCGTGCCTACTGCGCAACCACCTTATTATATATGGACGGACTTCCGCGACTTCTACACCCAGCGCTGTAAGAACGTTCCTGCGAACTAAACAAAAAGGAAGCTACAGTGGGTTTTGTACCTGTCGGGCTACTGCCCTATATGCGAAACCACGCTGGCGATGCGCCTGAGGGCCTCGTTCAACTGGCTGCGGGGACAGGCGATGTTGATACGGATATAGCCTTCTCCCGTCTGAGGGCCGTACATCGTGCCTGCCGACACCCAGACGTGACCCTCATCGAGCAGACGGTTGAAGAACTCATCCGTACTGATGCCCAAGGCACTGTGATCGACCCATACCAGATAGGTGCCTTCGAGGCGGCTGACCTTCAGCTGGGGCAATTCACGGGCGAAGAACTCGCAGAGCGCCTGATAGTTCTGCCACAGATACTGGTTCAGTTCGTCGAGCCATTCGCCGCTCTCGTTATAGGCAGCCTGAAGGGCGACAATTCCAAAGGGATTCACGTCGCACACCTCATTGATATTAATCGCGCGATCGATGCAGCGACGCCATGAGGGATTTTTCGTGATAATGTTTGCAATCTGCAAACCCGCCGTATTGAAATTCTTCGAGGGCGAGTTCATCACCACACAATCGTCCGTAACCGTGCCGAAGGGCACGAACTTATAACCAGGCATGATGAGTTCGCAATGGATTTCATCACTGGCGACCTTCACGTCGTGCTGCTTGCAGATATCGTACATCCGCTGCAGTTCCTCGCGCTTCCAGACGCGACCGCAAGGGTTATGAGGATTGCAGAGCAGGAAGAGCGTGGTCTTCTCGTCGGCGCACTTCGCCTCGAAGTCAGCCCAGTCCACCTCAAAGCTAATCTCTCCCCTCTCTCCTCCTTCCTCTCTCCTCTTCAAAGGGCTCTCGAGCACTTCACAGCCGTTATTCTTAATCGAGGAGAAGAAGCAGTTGTAGGCTGGCGAGAGAATGAGCACCTTCTCGCCAGGCATCGTCAGCGCCTTGATGACACACGACACAGCAGGCACGACGGCTGTGGTGTAGAGGATCGAAGAGCGCTCTATCTCCCACTGGTGGCGACGGCGGAACCAGGAGATGACCGCCTCGTAATAGCTCTCCGGTACGATGTTATAGCCGAAGACGCCATGCGCCACACGCTGCTCCAGAGCCTTCTGGATGGCAGGAGCCACGCGGAAGTCCATATCGGCTACCCACATGGGAATCATGTCGGGGTCAGCACTTTCATCCCACTTCACGCAGTTAGTACCCCTGCGTTCTACCGGTTCATCGAAGTTGTATTTCATTTCCTTGTCTCTATGATGCAGTTGTTCGGCTGGCGCACGTTCTCGTCGATGGTGATAGAGCCGATGGAATCGGCAATAATGTGGCCGCTGGTGGGATTCTTGATGTTCTCGATATGGCCCTTGATGTCGGCCTCGACGGTAGAGTATTCAAACATACGGTCGCACATCGGGTCGATGGTGCAGTTCTCGAGCACGAGGTTCTGCGTGTAGCAGAGCAGCTGTTCACCAGCCAGATGACAATTCACGAGGCGCACGTTCTTAGAGTGCCAGGCCAGATACTCGCCGTCGAGCTCAGAGTCGTAGATTGTCACGTTCTCGCACTCCCAGAAGGAGTCCTTCGTCAGGATCTTGGCATTGTGTACCTCCACGTTCTTGCAATACTGGAACACATACTTTGCATCGCTCTCTAAACCATCGACATAGATGTTCTGCGAGAACATGAAAGGATAGGTGCCGCCGTGCAGCTTCACGTTCTTGAGACGGATGCCGTCAACCTTCCAGAAAGTCTCGTCGGCATCGGTGATCTCCACGTTCTCCAACTCAAGGTTCTTCATCTCGCGGAAGAACTTCGGGCCGTCGATGCGCGAGTTCTTCATCACCAAATCGTTGGTGTACCAGATGGCCGAGCGCGAACCAAGCGCAAAATAGCAGTTCTCGATATAGGCACCATCGACGTGCCACCAAGGGTATTTACCATAGAATTTGCAGTTGTAGGCCTCCATGTTCTGGCATTGCTTGATGCCAGACTCGCCGTCGGTAATCGTTACATTCTCCAGTCTCAGATCGTGTTGGGCAAACAGAGGGCGCTCGCCTCCGAATTTCTTGTCTTTTATCAGTTCCATTGTCTTCGTTTGTTTATCGGCTGCAAAATTACAAAGAAAAATCCGTAATCGGCTTACACAGATTACGGATATTCTTACCAATTTAAATGTTTTTATAAGAATCAGGCCAGCAGACGGTCGCTGATAGCCTCAAGCGGCTCCATGCAGAGCAGGCTGTTGACAAGATACATGTCATCCTTGGCGGCATTCATCCTGAAGGTCTTCACCGACGTCACGCTGGGGGCAATCTCGCGGTAGAGGGTCACCTCTGCAGGCACGTCGTACGCCTGAGCGACGGCATCCCACTTGCTGGTCTCCACATTGTAGCCGTTCTTATAATATTTATAGGTGTGGCGGAAGTCGTTTACCCAGGTCTGCTTCGCAGCATCCCAGCGCACCACCTCGCGCATAGCCAGGCGGCCCTGCTCGTCGTACTCGTAGCGATATTCCATCTTGGCGGCCAGCTGACCCTCGGCCTTCTGCTCGTAAACCTCAATCTTGTGGATCACGCCATCCTCCAAATCTGAGTTGTAGAGATAGGGGGCGTTCACGTCGTTGGCGGCGTTGAAGTACATCGTGAGTACGGTTGCGATAGTGATAATTGACTCCATAATCTATAACGTTTAATTGTTTATTTTTCTGTTTGACGGTGCAAAGGTACAAAGAGTTGCACTAACGTTGTGTTATCCGAATGTTATCTTTAGGTTAATTCGGCAAACCTCTGTTAAGAAACCATAAATACATCTGGCCTTGATGCAAGATTTCAGCATTTCAGGATTATATAAGTAGAACAAGAGCAGAATTAGTATCATCAACAAACATAACATATGATTAGAAAGAAGAATATATGGCTAAGTACAGCCCTGATGCTCATGCTTGGCAGCTGTTCAACCAATGACAGCATGACTGGTGCTATGTCGCTGTCAAATGTCTCACATAGCGACTGTCAGCCTCGCTCGTCTTCACGTACGCTCCACGACATAGAAGACAGGCTTAGCGACATAAACAAGTTATTCCAACAAAAGTTGAGGTTAACCTACAACGAATCCGATGAAACAATTGTAGGTGAATACATTAACTACCAGCCTTACTGCGACTACAAGAATGTAGGCATAGACATTGAGCAGGACGGCGATGGAACGATTGTGCTGAACGCTTGGAACGACGCTCCAGAATTGGTGGACTGCTATTGTAATGTGAACATCTACTTTACTATCCGCAATGCCAACAGGCAGAATTACCATCTGATATTAAACGAACGGACTATCGACACCGTAGGAGATGACGGCACTAAAGAAAAGAGAACGCGGATAGCCTATGAAGGAAACATCTCGTTCAAAGACCAGAGTGTGATTATAATCGACCTATAGCATACACTTGCATATAGATGCAACTCTTTGCCCGAAAAGTTTTGCGGTTTTGAGAAAAAACGCTAACTTTGCGGGCAATTATGTCGAAGAACAAATATAAATATGTGTCGGTGGCGGCTATGGTGGCTGTCATGCTGCTGTTGGGAATCTACATGTGGATGACCTACCGCTCGGCGGTGCGCGACATTGCAGAGAGGGCCGGCAACCAGCTGCCCTGGGCGATGTTCTACGAGAGCTACCACCGTGCCGACATCGTATCGAAGGGCGACACGCTCAGTCTGCCCGAACTGCGCGGCGACCTCTCACTGGTGTCGTCCGTTGAGGGCATGAACGATGTGCTGAGCCGCCGCTACCACTCGGAAGTGTCGCTCGACACGTTGGCGCAGTATGTCGATAGTCTGCTCAGTGTGGTCAATCTGACGCGTGACTTCACCCTCATGGAAGTCGATGGAATGGGCAAAATCCTGCGGCAATGTGAATCTGGAGGACATGATTCGCGCTCAGCCATCAAGACCCGCGTGTTCAGCACCCGCCGCGACCAGTCGAGAGGCATCCAGCTGGCACTCAACAACCCCTACCCCGAACTGGCCCGACGACTCAGTCCGCTCTTCGCCGCCAGCGCCATCATCCTCATCCTCTTCGGCGCCATCCTGATTCGCCTGTTACACTATCTCGACGAGCAGAAGATGATGGCCGACCTACGCAATGACTTTTCGTACGCGATGGTACACGATATGAAATCACCTCTGTCGAGCATCATCATGGGTGCACGGTTCCTGCATAGCGGCAAGGTGGACGACAAGCCGCAGATCAAGGAGAAATACTATGCCATCATCGAGAGCGAGGCCGAGCACCTGCTGGCACTCGTCAACAAACTGCTCACCATCTCGAAACTCGAAAACAAGAAGCTCATCCTCAACAAGCAGACCGTCAACCTGGAACCCATCATCGATGACATCATAGAGAAGGCTAAGACTAAAACGGAGAAAAACGTCCATTTCATCGTTGATTTGCTGAACCATCACGTGCTGGCCGACGAGCAGTATCTGACGGAAGCCATCTCCAACCTCATCGACAATGCCATCAAATACTCAAAGGACGAGATAGAGATCAGCATCACCTCGCAAGAGAACGACAAGTACGTGTTGCTGAAGGTGCGCGACAATGGCATCGGCATCTCAAAGGAAGATCAGCTCATCATCTTCGACAAGTTCGGGCGGGCCGCCATCCACGAGCAGAACCGCAAGGGCGGCGTTTCGGGCTTCGGCCTCGGACTAAACTATGTCGATCAGGTGATGCAGGCCCACGGCGGCAAGGTCACCGTGCAGAGTGAGAAAGACCAATATTCAGAATTTACCTTATATATACCAAAGAGCATATGATAAATCTGTTGTTAGTAGAAGACGACGCCTCGCTCGCCTATATCGAGAAGACGGGACTGGAAGACATCATCGGCGGTTATCAGGTAACAACCGCCACTAATGGCAAGGAGGGACTAAAGGCCTGGGAGGAGACGCACCCCGACGTGATCATCTCCGACATCGACATGCCCGTGATGAACGGCTTCGAGATGGTGGAGCGCATCCGTGAGACAGACCAGGACGTCATCATCATCTTCACCTCAGCCCTCACCTCACCCAACGACGTGAAAGCCGGCTACCGACTCGGTATCAACAACTACGTGAAGAAGCCCTTCGTACCGGAGGAGCTTGATGCCCATATCCAGGCACTGATGAAGATGAGGGGCGGCGCCAAGACACAGAAAGAGACCAGTCACTACAAACTGGGGAAATACACGCTCGATGCCGATCACGCCACGCTGCGCAACGATGAAACCGGCATTTCTCAGACCATCACCCAACGGGAGGCGCAGATTTTGCAGCTGCTAGCAGAGAACAAAAACAACGTGGTGCGCCGTGAGGCTATCCTCAGCCGATTCTGGAATACGGAGGATGACTACTTCGCCTCGCGCTCGCTCGACGTCTTCGTCAACAAACTGCGCAAGCTCCTGGCCGACGAGCCGAAGATCACGCTCAAGACCGTCCGCGGTGTAGGACTACAGCTGCTCGTAGATTAAGAAGCATTATCGCAGATTCCATCGGAGTCCTACCTGCAGATTGAAGTTCGTGGGCTTATCCTTGAAGAAGCTCTGAACACGGCTTCCATTGTCGAAATAATACTTCACACCCGGTTCAACATAGATACCCAGTTGGGGAATTATGTCATACTCCACACCCAGGCCTCCACGCAGAGAGAACTGCCATCGGTCTCGTCCCATCTTTTGACTCACGCCCTCCAGTTCCTGCCTTGCCTTCACATTATAGTCGGCCTCAGCACCAGCCACGCCATACACTTTCAGTCCCTTATAGCCCCAAAGCCGATACTGGACATTCAGCGGGACACCAAGATAGTGGAGCATCTGCTCCGTCGTCATAGGATTGCCCGACATCACGACTGTGAAATCGGAACGCAGACGCGTATAAACGAGACCTGACGACAGCGAAATTACCGATGAAATGGGAACATTCACGGACAATCCGATTGAAATAGGCTGATAATGCTTCTGCCGTTCCTCATAGTTAGCCAAATAAATGCGCTCACCGCCATCACGCGTCTTTGCCATACCTATCAAGTTATGGCGGAAGTCATAATTGGCAGCCATCTGCGGACTCATCAGCACCCCGTTGGCACTCGCTCCATTTCCGAAACCATTTTGAGCATACAGCCCAAAGCCTACCCGCCCTCGTGTCTGTCTGACATTTGTGCGAGTGATCTGCTCGTCCAGTTCTCTCAGCAACTCCTCCTGTTCCTTATC
>ODAJ012188598.1_pt1 | contig 17729 bp, 13 predicted proteins | sample 1539241 | NCBI WGS metagenome assembly ODAJ01 (sample SAMN02144231, study PRJEB22623) | gut metagenome | biome: sheep rumen | host: Ovis aries | place: New Zealand
TGCGATGCAATGTGGGAGAGTAGGTGGCCGCCTCCTTTTACGAGTGAGGGACGTGTTTCTTCGGAAGAAGAGATACGTTCCTCTTTTTTTGTGCGTATATGATGTTGTTGATGGCTGCTTGCTGTGCTATCGTTTGCTCATTTTTATTTATATTTTATTTGCGAATATATTGTTATATGGTATAAAATAGGTATTTTTGTAGTCAAATGATGAAGAGAAAGGTGAATGTGCAGTTATTTACAGGATAGGATAATGGCTATTTAAGCATATGTTGCCGTCTTTGTTGATACTGCTAAGACACTGTTTACCCTCTTTAGCAGATGAAAGGATAAGAAAAGTAATGGCAACGTACCTGATTTATCAACGATTCAACTTGCTTGCTTTAGTGCTTCACGCAGCCGTGGATGTACTTTCAAGTGTTGTTGGCAATGTTTCTGACATTGTCCAGCGCATTCTGCAGATTGCTGTTGATTTTATCGGGGGGGGTATATCTACGTGCTGTGACTCCCTGTTGACGCAGTTCTGCTGCTTCTCCAGCCAATCAGCTGATATTTTTTCGGAAACAAAAGATAACCCGTTGACCGCGATGGCTCCATGCTGTCGTGTCAGCGGGCTTGCTGTTTGATGCTATTTGACGACCCTGATGGTTTTCGCGCAATATGCTGCACTGCTGTTATAGCTACTGTGGTGGTTCGATGAAAGAGATATAAACACAAAACATAAAACCAATATGAAGAAATTATTAACTATTTTGTCGGTAGTCTTGTTATTAGCTATACCGATAGGCGTTCAAGCCGACGTGACATTCTATGTCGCGCACAAAGATTGCTCAGACCCATCAGACATAAAGGCTCATATATGGGGCACTGGCATAACGGGTACAACCTACCCGGGAGTGAGCTACAATAGCAGTTCGACCTCATGTCCTGTAGTCATAAGCAAAGAGATTCTCGATGGTATCAGTTTTGAGAAGTTTGTTGTTACGACAAACAACAATGTAAATGTTATCTTTAACACAAATGGTGATTCCGATAAAACTGGTGAGATACAACCAATCACGGATAGTTATTACTATGTTTATGACAAATCAACAAAGAGTTATACCGCATACAGTTCTTCGTCAGCTTTGGCTGATGCAGTTATGAGTGTCTATGTTGGGGGCTTTAATGACAATACTTGGGGAACAACCACAGCCCATCAGCTCACGCGAAATGGTAATGAATACTATATAGACTTTACAAGTTCAGAGTTTAATGATTTGTTGCGCAATCACAATAACGGAACATACTTTGATTTCCGCTTCCAAGAAAAGGTTGGAACAGGTGAGGTTTATAGTTCTTATGCAAACAATGATGCTGCTGATTCATATTCTGTTCTTACATCGTCTTATCAACAGCTCAAGTCAAGCATTGGATCAGACAACAACCGTTTTCTGAGAGTAGATGCTGTATCAGGAGCGACAAACTATAGGGTATGGTATAAGAATGAATATGGCACTCGTTATGCGCGTGTTGAGGTTACGGCAGTTCCCACCGTCACCTTCAATCCAGCAGGCTGCGATTTCGAGGGCACGCAGAATGTAACGATTACCTCGTCGACGGGTAACGACATCTATTATACTACTGATGGTTCCACTCCAACAACCAGCAGTACTAATATCAGCAGCGGAAGCTATATTTCCCTTGCTGCCACCACAACTGTTAAAGCTGGTGTTATTGACAATGGGAATATCGTAGGCATTGAAACTTATACTTTTACAAAGCTTTCTACATCCAATGTTTATTTCGTTGGCTCTATTCTTGGGAATGCGTGGGGTGACAAGACTTATCCTCTAATCCAAGTTGGCTACGACTGGTATATAGACTTTACGGCAGAGCAAGTGGAAAATGGCTGTAGGGATTATAATGGCAATGGATTCGATTTCCGTTTTATAGAAACCATGTCTAACAGCACAGACAAAGTAGCATATCCAACGACAGCTGGAACGACTCTTACAGCTGGGGCAGACTATGTGACAGCTAATACAGGGACTACTACAGATAATTATTGGCGCATACAGCCTACTATTGGAGCAACGAAATACCGTTTCTGGTTCAAGAACGACAATGGTGTGCGCAAGGTAAAGTATGAGGTGTTCACCAATAGCCCTAACAATGCAGGCTATTATATCTACGGTGCTCGCTATGATGGCGTTACCCCCTCCAAGCTTCGCTACAAGCTCTTGCCTGTTACCGGCAGCAGCAATGAGTACTACATAGACCTCCATGCCGACGACAAGACTTTGGCAGGTGTGAACCGCTATGATACAGGCAATGACATCAGCGACGCAGAAGCCAATGCGCAGGCCAGCTTCGACAGCAAGGACAAAACATTATGGGCAGACATGAACGGTTCTACGTTCTATCTGGCTCATGTGCCTACTAACGGAGCTGCGTACAATTCATACGGATGGAACAATGCTACGTACTTTTATGGTCTGAGCAATGACGATTCTTCCGCCGGTACAAAAAAAGACCTCTACAGCGACAACAAAGGCTGGCAGATAAGCAACAACGGCGGTATGTACCGCTTCATCATCACTGTAGACGCAACGACGGGCGTTCCCACGCATTGGCGCTATGAGAGCCATCCCAACGAACTGGTTATCTACCGGGTGTCGGCAGATGCCAACTGGACGGTAGATGCGTTCCTTTACTGTTCGCGTAAGGAAGACGCCAACAAGAGTGGCAACTACCACGGCTACAACCAGAAGTTCTTCGGCACAACCACGTTCACCCAGAACGGCGAGTTCGCTTTCCTGCTTGGCGACAAGTGGTTCAAGCGCAACAAGAACAATGTGTCGAACACCTATACCAAGAACACCTCGCTCTTTGGTGACGGCCAGCCCAACCTTGTGTTTGAGTATGCCACCGGTACCTACGGCGTGATGTTCAACCCCACACAGGACGAGTATCAGCTTGTTGGTGCATCGGGCAGCAATGTCACCACTCCTATCACAATCTGGATAGCCGGTAACGCCGTGAGCACCGCCGAACTTAGCGGTACTTACAGCAACTGGAGCACCACCAACAGCATCCAGCTGACCTACAATGACGAGGAAGCCTGCTGGAAAGGCACCATACCTTTCTATACTAACAAGTATATGCGCTTCCTGAACAATAACAACAAGGCAACCAACTGGGGTGAGGACAGTTATGCGCCCACTGCCGACGGCACTTGCGAGAACGGTGACACTCAGCTCTACAATCATGTGAACTACAACTACAGTGCCTCTACAGGTACTAATATCAACTTCCTCAAGCCATCGGGCACCTACACCGTGCGCTTCTATCTGAAGGCTGCCGAGGGCGAGGAGTTCAGTTCGCTGCCCGAATACTGGTATACGCTTGAGCTTGTCAGCGAAAGCGCCACTCCTGGCATTATGCTCGTGCCCGACGGCCAGGCCGACGAAAGCCATTACACGCTCCGAACAGAGAGTGGAGTGACCTTCTACAATTATAATGTGGGCAGCAACAACCTTGTGGTAAACTCTATTCTCGAGAACGCCACACGGTATAAGTATGCCTGGGGCTACGACCTGACTGCCATCAACAGTGCTACGCCCAGCCAAGGTCCCAAGACCGGTTCCACATCGGCTGAGGTATTCCGCCAGATGCAGTACGTTCAGAACGCTTCTACATGGCAGATGCAATATGCCGACGATGCTTCTGCCACTCCCTCGTGGACCACAGATGCTGCCGGCGACGGCAAAGGCTACGTCTATGTGAAAGCTCAGCCTGTGGATGATGGCGGCAACCTAACAGGTGCAGCCAAGATCTACCGCTACGTGTTCTCGGCATATAGCGACATTAACCCGTCTGTCACCATCGCTCCCACCGAAGGCTTCTTTATTAATAAGGTGAACGTCACCGCCACCAACATCAACCAGTCGGTTGGAATGAAGTGGAAGGGTGGCTATGCCACCGAAGCGGCTGCTCATGCCGCCACCTACACCGACGACGGCATGAAGGCTATCGACCTGACAAACGGCTCAGGCAGCTTCTCGCTCAGTACACCTGGCTACGTAGCTGTGGTAGATGAGCTGGACAATGTTGCCGTGGGCTATTTCGAATTCACCTACTCTACATCTGAGAACTATGTGAACTACTACCACAACGGTACAATGTCTCAGTCGGTAACACAAGCCGGAGGTAAGGATGCCACTAACATATTTGTTCAGGTAGATGACAGCTACACTCTGAGTATCTATGCATGGAACCGAACTCTTGATGCAGAATTGCAAGCCCAACAAGACAAAGAACATAGTGTAGATGGTGATGGCGTAACCCTTTACTGGTATCACCAATACAGCGATGATACTTTAGAAAAAGATCCGCAAACGGGTGAGTATGTAACAGCCACGGGTGAACGCCCCGCAGCTGGCAATCCCGAAGGAAGTACATGGCAATATTATAAGAATACAACTATTGGTGTGCATGAGCGCGACCCATACGTTAAGCTTACACCCGACTTTCCCGGTACGCTGCTCACAGATAACCGTACCTTTGAGATTAACGGTGAGAAGTACTACTATCTGTCGCTGCCCTACGAGCGTCTGCGCGACCCGAGCGAAGAAATTGGTTTCATAATATCTCAGGTTGATAAAGATCTAACTGGAAAGCCTGCCGAAAATTATGCAAATCAATGGAAAACATGGGACTATGTCTCTACAGGCAACAAGTCATTCATATATACTTCTTCAGGTACTAATGTCAAGAATGACCAGGGAGATATTACAACATTTAACAATAAGCTTGTAGATATATCGTCGGCAATAGGAGGCGATAATGCGGTTTTTCTTCATAAGCCAGACGGATGGTCGGATGAAATATATTGTCATGCGTATCGTGATGGTTACGAACCAACAGAATGGAAATCTGATAGCGAGCGTATGGGACTTGTCAAAAGTGGTGCGGATGGTGGTGATCTTTACGGTTTCAACATTCCATTGACTAATGCCGACGGTACTGTTCACATCATCTTTTTTGATGGTGCGTCTGACAATCGAAAAACAACAGATGCTTACACAAGCGGACGTAAGACGTTTGACAAGAATGGAAATCTTACAGACGAAGTTCACGAGATAGACAGCGATTACACCCTGTTCCTCGAAACTCCCGGTACAACCACAGTGGAAGTTACCAACTATCCCAACGGCAAGGACTATGTGGATGCCGTTCCTTACGACAAGACCATTCTGCTCGACCCGACATGGGGCGGCGTAATTACAAGCCCACTGACCGATGCACAGGAAGAAACAAGTATCTCAAGCTGGAACGGTCAAACGGAAAATGGTCTGCGCAAGATTGTTGACAAAGAGATTACCCAGCGCATCGTTGGACTTGATCCTTCAGAAACCTACACCGTGCAGGCTATCGTGCGCGGTTGGGGCGAAGAGAATGCTAAGATCTCGCTCAAGGTTGGTGAGGGCGAAGCCCAGAGCTTCGACTTCGTGAGTGCCAGTGCCAAGTCTTACGTCAACAAGAACGGACGCGTCGACGACCGCTATACCGAAGGACCCGACCCCGACGACCCCAACATTCTCCCCATCAACAGCGATTACGGTTGGATGAAAATCGAGGCCAGCGGCACTCCCACGCCAGCAGGCAACCTTGACATCACCCTCACCCCGACCTTCGGCGCAACCAAGAAGTATGACCTTGCCGACGTTATCCTGCTCGAGGATGCCAACACCGCAGGCCACTACTGGACCAAGCTGCCCAACGACGAGACATCGGCATCTGCGATAAAGGATGGCGAGATTGACATGACCAACCGCGCCACCTACAACGCCTTCTCGTTCTTCGACCGCAACGCGGGCAACCCGAACGCCATCATCAAGGCATCTAACCGCACGGTGATAGGTCTTCGCAAAGGCATAGCCGACGTGCAGGCTGCCGACGGAACGGTGAGCAAGGATGCAGTAGACCATATCCAGTCGCGCAACACCATCTCGCAGAACGAGGACGGCACCACCTGGAGCGGACTCTACCTGTATCTCTACGACGAGTCGGATGCCACGCAGTTCGAGACAGCCTACATACGCTCGGCCTGCAACACCTACGGAGCCACCGTTCCGTTCACGATGATAGGAGCCAAGTACGACCGCAAGTTCACTTCCGGCAACCACACCACCATCTTCCTGCCTTACTCGCTCACCACCTCGCAGCTCAAGGCCGCCGGCTTCACCCAGCTTGCCAACGTGAAGGTGATCAGCGACGTGAACTCGGACATCACTCTCAACACCTGGGACCTTACTCAGGCTGAGCCTACCGACTATACCACCGAGGCCGGCAAGGGCTACATCGTCGTTGCCGGAACGCTTCCGGGAAAGACCTACGCCGCTTTGGAGGACTTCTACAAGCCCGATGGCGGCATAGCCGTGCAGCCTGCTTCGGGCGGCCAGACCACCGAGCAGACCGGACTGGTGGGCAACTACGAGTATTGCCTGCGCTATCAGAAAGACGGCAACTACATGAACTACAGCTACCAGAACAACAAGTTCCGCGCCCTGTCAACCAGCGGAGCCGGCACCAAGCCGTTCCGCGCAACCTTCGCTGTACCGTTAGGCAGCAATGCCAGCCGTTACACCATCCTGAACCCCGTCTTTGTGGATGTCGACGACATCGTTCCCACCGCCATTGACGGAGTGGAGACCGTTGCCGAAGGCGACAGCCGCATCTACACGCTCGACGGACGTCTCGTGAGCAACAGCGGAAAGCTCAGTGAGCTGCCCCGTGGCATATACGTTCGCAACGGCAGAAAGATTGTAGTGAAGTGAAATAAATGATGTTGAATACGAAAAACTAAGCAAAGATATGAAAAAGCAATATATAGCGCCTCTGACCGAAGTAGTTAATGTGCGCACTTACCGCCTGCTGCAGGACGGTACAGACATCATCAAGCCAGACCCCAACCCTTCGCTTTCGAGCACCAACGACTGGGTGGACGGTCGTAGAACTGACTACATGGAAGAGGATACCGAGGACGAGGGCTATGGCTACCGCCGGTATAACCTCTGGGATAGATAATAGGAATAATGCAAGTTTGCATTATATATGCGCTGTGAAGCGCGTTTGCACATAACAATTTATTCATCGTTCGGCTCCACGCTGTTTGGCGTGGGGCCCTTTTTTGTTGCCTGTCGTCCTGGTGGCAGGCGGAGAAGCCGCTGCTTGTGCAAGTTGAGCAGCGGATTATGCCCGATGCCGTGAAAAAATGATTACTTTTGCAGCACAATCAACTGTGATGAGAAAGGTTAGCAGGCTTAAACGTTTGTGGATATGGCTCCGCCGGTGCAGCCATTCGCGCGGCTTCGGTGTGCAGTCGCCTTGGGCCTACTCGTTCATCCGCTACGTGGTGAGCGAGCACTATCCCTATTATGCCTACGACGAGCTGCGCCAGCGCTATGCTGAAGCCGATGCCGTGACTCGCAAGCTGGCCGAGTTCTATTTCCGTCTGGCCAATTTCCGTCAGCCTGAGGTGGTGGCCTGCTACGGAGCTACGTCGCCGCTCTATGCCGCCTACATGAAACGCGGCTGCCGCAGGCTGCGCACCGTCGGGCTGGGGAATGGCAGCAGCGTTGCCGCCTGGCGCAGCCGGTTGCTCGGCCTGGGGCGAGTGGACCTTCTGCTGCTTTGTGCCGACGACGGAGCCGATGCCTTCGTGGATGCCCTGCTGCCGCTGGCCGACGAGAGGCTGGTGCTCGTTGTCGAGGAGATAGGCGAGTCGGCACGCGCGCGGCAGCTGTGGCAGCGCATCATCGACAGCGACGTGGCCGGCGTGAGCTTCGACCTGTACTACTGCGGCGTGGTTTTCTTCGACAGAAAGATGTATAAACAGCAGTATGTGGTGAACTTCTGACGGGGGGCACTGCGCAAATAGCGCAGTGTACGTAACAGGAGGAAAGCGGGAAAAGTGCAGGCGGAAAACGGGAAAAGTGCCGTAAACTTTCTCCAACAGCCTTGTAGTAACCTTACAGAGGCTCTGGAGCAGTGTTCCAGCTATCCTGTAGCATTGTTCCGGAGCTCTTGGAGAAAGTTTACGGACGCATCGGTAAAATTCCGCCGCTGGCCTTTGCCGAAGTTACTGTCGTTCGACAGAGCAAATAAAAAAGGGTTTTTTATTTTGCTCTTTACTCACTTATTCGTAACTCTGGCCTTCGCCGAAGTTACTGTCGTTCGACAGAGCAAATAAAAAAAGGTTTTTTATTTTGCTCTTTACTCACTTATTCGTAACTTTGCAGCCCGTATGTGTGGTCACGAACCTTATATGATAGACTTGTTGGGCCTTGCTCAGGGGCATACGCTGCTGAGCATGAGGCTTGATGATGCTTTCTTTGAGGCCGAAGACCAGACGGAGATACTGGGAGGTGACGTTTCCGTCGGGCTCGATATAGAGCGTTGCGGCGAAGTGTTCATCGTGAAGTCGTCAGCCGAGGGTCGTGTGGCCGTGGTCTGCGACCTTTGCCTTGATGCGATGGATCAGCCCGTGGCTTCGGAAACCACTTTCAGCGTGCGCCTTGGCGAAGAAGACGACTACTCGGACGACGTGGTCATTGTTTCGCGCGAGCGCGCACAGATAGATATGCGTTGGCTATTGACAGAACAGATAATCCTCGCCCTACCCATCAAGCACGTTCATGCACCTGGAAAATGCAACGCTGCGATGACCGAAAAGCTCATGGAGCTGTCAGCTGCCCGAAGCAGTGATGAGGAAAGCGAAGCTTTATAACAATGTTGAATAGGTTTTAAAGATTTAATAATTATGGCACATCCTAAAAGAAGACAGTCAAAGACACGTACACGTAAAAGAAGAACTCACGACGGAGCAGTAGCTCCCACGCTGGCCGTATGCCCCAACTGCGGAGCCTACTATGTTTACCACACAGTATGCCCGACCTGCGGCTACTATCGTGGCAAGGTTGCTATCGTAAAGGCTGAGGCAGAGTAATGGGTAAGGTCAACGCGGTTATCACTGGTGTGGGTGGCTACGTCCCCGACTATGTGCTCACTAATGATGAGCTGTCGCGGATGGTGGACACCAGCGACGAGTGGATAATGACTCGCGTAGGTATCAAGGAACGCCACATTCTCACCGAAGAAGGCTTGGGCACGAGCTACATGGCGCGCAAGGCTGCCAATGAGCTGCTCAAGAAGACGGGTGCCGATCCCGACAGCATCGATGCACTCATCGTTTGTACCACCACGCCCGACTACAAGTTCCCCTCGACGGCAAGCATCGTCCTGGGCAAGTTGGGCTTGAAGAACGCTTTCGCCTTCGACATGGAGTGTGCCTGCTGCGGCTTCCTCTATGGTCTGGACACGGCATCGTCGATGATACAGAGCGGTCGCTACAAGCGCATCGTGGTGATTGGTGCCGACAAGATGTCGACACTTATCGACTACACTGACCGCCAGACCTGCGTGCTCTTCGGCGACGGTGCCGGAGCAGTGCTCGTAGAGGCCACCGAAGAAGAGGGCGTGGGCTATCAGGACTCGTTCCTGCGCACCGACGGCAAGGGCTTGCCTTTCCTCCACCTCAAGGCCGGAGGCTCGGTATGTCCGCCAAGCCACTTCACTGTGGACCACCGGCTGCACTACCTCTATCAGGAGGGGCGCGCAGTGTTCCGCTTTGCGGTGACAGCCATGAGCAACGACGTGATGGAAATCATGCGTCGCAACAGCCTTGGTGCCGACAATGTGCAGTGGGTGATACCCCACGAGGCCAATATGCGCATCATCGAGGCGGTGGCACGTCGTGCCGAACTGCCGCTCGACAAGGTGGTCATCAACATCGACCGCTATGGCAACACCAGTGCCGCCACCATTCCGCTGGCCCTCTGGGACCACGAGAAGAACCTCAAGAAGGGCGACCAGATAGTGTTCACGGCTTTCGGAGCAGGCTTCGTCCACGGTGCTTCGCTCTATAAATGGGCCTATTAGCAGTCCGTCGTCAGCCCCTCTCGAAATGAGGGGCGCGCAGATGGGAATTACTACAGGCCGGGGCGAGACTGGATAGAACGCAAAATATCACGAATAAGGAGAGCGCACCTATTATATATATAATAAGGTGCGCTTTTTTAAGTTAACAGCATACCATATATCGAACGCAAAATGCACAAAGCAGGATTTGTAAATATTGTCGGCAACCCGAATGTGGGCAAGTCTACGCTGATGAATCAGCTCGTAGGCGAGCGCATAAGCATAGCTACCTTCAAGTCGCAGACCACGCGCCACCGCATCATGGGCATCGTGAACACAGAGGATATGCAGATAGTGTTCAGCGATACGCCCGGCGTGCTGAAGCCCAACTACAAGATGCAGGAGATGATGCTGGCTTTCTCGGAGAGTGCGCTGGCCGATGCCGACGTGCTGCTCTACGTTACCGATGTAATCGAGAACCCCGAGAAGAACCTCGATTTCCTCGAAAAGGTGCGTAAGATGCAGATTCCCGTGCTGCTGCTTATCAACAAAATCGACGAGCTGCCGGCTGTGATTGCCGCCCGTAAGGGCAAGGATGGTGCTGCCAAGTCAGCCCCGTCGGGTGCGCGCAACGCCCAGGAAGAGCTTGGACGGCTCGTGGAGAAGTGGCATCAGTTGCTGCCCAATGCCGAGATACTGCCCCTTTCGGCAAAAAACAAGTTCGGTGTGGATATGCTTCTCAAGCGCATCAAGGAGCTGCTTCCCGACTCGCCGCCTTACTTCGACAAAGACCAGCTCACCGATAAGCCTGCACGCTTCTTCGTGTCGGAAATCATACGCGAGAAGATACTCCTCTTCTACGACAAGGAGATACCCTATTCAGTGGAGGTGCGAGTGGAGAGTTTCAAGGAGAGCGAGCAGCGGATAGACATCCGCGCCATAATCTACGTGGAGCGCGACAGCCAGAAAGGCATCATCATCGGCCATCAGGGAGTAGCCCTGAAGAAGGTGGGAGCCGAGAGCCGGAAGGCTCTGGAGCGCTTCTTCGGCAAGAAGATATATCTCGAGACATACGTAAAGGTAGACAAAGACTGGCGAAGCTCAGACCGCGAGCTTAACATCTTTGGCTATAATCCTGAATAACAATCACTAAAAGCAAACTGATTATGAAAAAGACACTGGCCTTTGTGCTGCTGTGCCTGATGCAGGTGGCAGCCGTTAGTGCTCAAGAGAGCAACGTAGTGAAGTCGACCGGCCACATCGGCCCGTATGAAGTAACGATGTTCATCGACACCGACTACACCAAAGAGGGCGACGAAGTGGGCTATTACTACTACAACGACCGCCCCGATACCCACTTCAAGCTGGTGATGCGCGAGTATACAGCCCTCAATGCACAGGGAACCATGCTCCTTGTGCTCGATGAACGCTCACCCAAGGGCAAGCATACCGGCACCTTCCGCGGCAATAAGGAGAACCGTGGAGGCGGCTACGAGGGCACCTTCACCAACAGCAAGGGGCAGAAATACAAGTTTGAAATGATGGAGGAATAACTATATGGGAAACTTAGTAGCGATTGTTGGCCGTCCCAACGTGGGCAAGTCAACACTTTTCAACCGCCTCACGCAGTCGCGTAAGGCTATAGTGAGCGATACTGCCGGCACCACTCGCGACCGTCAGTACGGCAAGTGCCAGTGGAACGGACGCGAGTTCTCGGTGGTTGACACCGGCGGATGGGTCGTTAACAGCGACGACGTGTTCGAGGATGCCATCCGCCAACAGGTGGTCATAGCCACCGAAGAGGCCGATCTGGTGCTTTTCCTGGTGGATGTGGAGAACGGCATAACCGACTGGGACGAGGATGTGGCCATGATATTGCGCCGCACGAAGCTGCCGGTGGTGCTCGTGGCTAACAAGGTGGACAACAGTGCCGAGTATTATATGGCCGCCGAGTTCTACGGGCTCGGCCTTGGCGATCCGATTTGCATCTCGGCTGCTACTGGTTCGGGCACGGGCGACCTGCTCGACGTCATCTTGCAGAAGCTGCCGTCGACCGACGAGGAGACTACAGAGGACAACATACCGCGCTTTGCAGTCGTTGGACGGCCCAACGTGGGCAAGTCGAGCATCATCAATGCCTTCATAGGCGAAGACCGCAACATCGTGACCGACATCGCCGGCACTACGCGCGACAGCATCTACACCCGTTACGACAAGTTCGGCTTCGACTTCTATCTTGTCGATACCGCCGGAATACGCCGCAAGAACAAGGTGACAGAAGACCTGGAGTTCTACAGCGTCATGCGCAGCATCCGTTCTATTGAGAACAGCGACGTGTGCATACTGATGATTGATGCCACGCGAGGCATTGAAGCACAGGACATGAACATCTTCCAGCTTATTCAGAAGAACAACAAGAGCCTTGTGGTGGTTGTCAACAAGTGGGACTTAGTGACCGACAAGTCGCAGGAAGCTGTCAAGACTTTCGAGAATGCCATCCGCAACCGTATGGCTCCGTTTGTCGATTTCCCAATAATCTTTGCCTCGGCAGTAACAAAGCAGCGCATCTTCAAGGTGCTCGAGACAGCCAAGGAGGTCTATCAGAACCGCAAAGTGAAGATTGGCACGTCGAAGCTCAACGAGGTTATGCTGCCTATAATAGAAGCTACGCCGCCGCCATCGACCAAGGGCAAGTACATAAAAATAAAGTATGTGGCTCAGATTCCCGACACTCAGATACCGTCGTTTGTGTTCTATGCCAATCTGCCGCAGTATGTGAAGGAGCCTTATCGCCGTTTCCTCGAGAACAAGATGCGTGCAAACTGGCGGCTCACGGGCACTCCCATCAATATATTCATTCGTCAGAAGTAGTGTTATGTGGGCTGTAGTGGGTAAGCATAAGGTTGTCTTTGCATCATTGCTGCTTGTGGCAGCGGTGGCTCTGTCGTCGTGTCGCCGTCAGGTGCGCGACGTGGAGCAGGGCGAGCTGGCTGCAAGGGCAGCCCAGCTATATTATTCTGCGCTCAGCGAGGGGCGTATCGATGACTTTGTCGATGGCATAAGTGTTGCCGACAGCACCGACGAGAGCTATCGCAGGATGCTCATCGACAACACCAAGATGTTTCTCAGGCAGCAGCAACGCGACCACAACGGCATAAAGAAGGCCGACATCGTGGGAGCTGCGCACAAGGAGGGCACCGCCACGGCCAATGTGTTCCTGATGTTTACCTACGGCAACGGCAACACAGAGCAGGTGCTCGTGCCAATGACGCGCCGCGGCGAGGTGTGGAAGATGAAGTAGCTTATTGTTGACTCGGTTTTGCCGATATGCAGGCGAGCCAAGCTGGACTGTATTCAGGTGTCGTTCACCGAACAGTTGCCAGCTTGGCTCGCCTTTCTTTTGTGTTTATGTGTCTGTCAGTTCTTCCTCTGCACCTCGTTTTCCACTTCCTTCACCTTCTTGAACAAGTCGGAAGCAAAGACAAGGTCGTTGAGTTTCTTGTTGCGCGACGATATTACGAGGTCCTTGTCGCCCTGCCACTCCTTTCGTCCGTCGGCTATGAACACGATGTTTTCGCCTATTCCCATCACCGAGTTCATGTCGTGGGTGTTGATGATGGTGGTAGTCTGGAACTCCTGGGTAATGCCGTGCAGCAGTTCGTCGATGACCAGCGACGTCTTGGGGTCGAGTCCCGAGTTCGGTTCGTCGCAGAACAGGTACTTCGGGTTCATCACTATCGCTCTCGCTATGGCCACGCGCTTCTGCATACCGCCCGAAATCTCGCCGGGGTACTTGTTTTCCGCGCCCTTCAGATTTACCCTTTCAAGACACTCCATGGCCCTGTGCTGTCGCTCGCGGAGTGTCATTGGCGAGAACATATCAAGCGGAAACATCACGTTTTCCAGAACAGAGAGCGAGTCGAACAGTGCTGCGCTCTGGAAAATCATGCCCATCTCGCGGCGCATGAGCACCTGATCCTGCTTCGACATGGCCACGAAGTTGCGCCCGTCGTAGAGTATCTCGCCCTTGGTAGGTGCCAGAAGGCCCACGATGCACTTCATCAGCACCGTCTTGCCGGCACCCGACTGACCAATGATAAGGTTGGTCTTGCCATCCTCGAAGGTGGTGTTGATGTCCTTCAGCACCTCTTTGTCGTCGAAGGACTTGTATAGACTGCAAACCTCTATCATGATAAAAGCTGTGTTAGGAATACGTCAGAGAAAAGTATCAGCACCGAACTGTTTACCACAGCCGCCGTGCTGGCCTTGCCCACCTCAACCGAGCCGCCTTCGACGGAGTATCCGAAGAAGCTCGACACGCTTGTTATGATGAAGGCGAAGAACACGCTCTTGATGATACTCATCCACAGAAACCACGGCGAGAAGGAGTGTTGCAGACCTGCGGTGAGGTCTTCGGGCGTGAGCACATGGCCGATGAAGGCCGTGGCGTATGCTCCCAGTATGCCCGTCGTGGCCGAGAAGATTACGAGGAAGGGCATGATGGTTATCAGTCCGAGTATCTTGGGCAGAATGAGATAGCCTGCCGAGTTCACTCCCATGATTTCCAGAGCGTCAATCTGCTGCGTCACGCGCATCGTGCCCAGCTCGGAAGCAATGTTCGACCCTACCTTTCCGGCCAGTATGAGGCACATGATAGAACTCGAGAACTCAAGGAGCAGTATCTCGCGGGTGGTGTAGCCGCTCACCCATCGTGGCATCCAAGGGCTCTGGATGTTGAGTTTCATCTGTATGCATATTACCGCACCGATGAAAAACGAGATAAGCAGCACGATGCCGATGCTGTCTACTCCGAGCGAAGACATCTCCGTGACGTAGCGTTTCCAGAACATACGGAAGCGCTCCGGGCGCGAAAAGGTGCGCCCCATGAGCAGTATATACCTGCCCAAAGCTATCAGCCATTTGTATATAATCATAGTTGTAATGTGGCTTTTGTGGCTGCAAAGTTACGATTAAGTGAGTGCAAAACAAAGAAAAGAATTTTCTTTTTTTGCCGAACGGAAGTAGCTTCGCTGAGTTTTGCAAAGCAAAGTTACGATTAAGTGAGTGCAAAACAAAGAAAATTCGTTTGTTTGTGCAGGTAATATGACTCATATTGGTCAGTAATGTGACTCATATTGGTTGGTAATATGACTCATATTGGTCGATGGTAAGAGTATTTTTTGTAATTTCGCACGCAGAAACAGTTTTTTGTTTGATACTGAAGAATATTTAGTTTGATGATTACGAGTAGCATGGAAACGTGGCAACAGCTGGCAGAACGAGGGTTGCAGGTGAGCAGTATGCAGAACGTCAGGGTCAAGGAACTTGTTGCCTTGCAGCAGAAGTCGCAGCAGCGTCGCCGCAAGGGGCTGTTTGTCGTTGAGGGCAGGCGCGAGCTGATGCACTGTATGGAGGGCGGCATGGAGCTTGATACCGTTTTCCTGTGCCCCGAGTTGCTTGATGCAGCGGCAGACGGCGTGCCCGGCGGACTGCCCGGCGGTGCCGATGTGGTGAGCGTAACGCCGCAGGTGTATGCCAAGATAGCCTACCGCGGCACCACCGAGGGCATTATGGCTACCGTGCGCACGCCCGAGCTGAGCCTCGAACAGCTCACTCTGCCCGACAATCCGCTGATTGTGGTGCTCGAGAGTGTGGAGAAACCCGGCAATCTTGGGGCCGTGCTGCGTTCGGCAGATGCCGCCGGAGTGGATGCCGTGATAGTGTGCGACCCGCTGACCGACCTCTTCAACCCCAACCTTATACGCTCGTCGGTGGGTGCAGCGTTCACCGTTCCCACCGTCGCCACCACTTCAGAGCAGTGCATCAGCTTCCTTCAGGAGCGCGGCATAAGCATACTGACCGCTCAGCTGCAGGACTCCCATCCCTATTACCACACCGATATGCGTCGTCCCACGGCCATCGTCATGGGCACCGAGGCCACAGGGCTCACTCCGCAGTGGCGCAAGGCCGCCACAGCACATATCCGCATACCCATGCTGGGGCGCATCGACTCGCTCAACGTGTCGGTGTCGGCAGCCATACTGATGTTCGAGGCCGTCAGACAGAGGCAGGCCGGGGAGTGAACAGTGGCGAAGCACCGTGCAGTTATTTTCGCTTAATGCCGTGATTTGTTTATTTTATTACTATTTTTGCACCGAATAACGATTGAACATGCAAGAAACAAAGTCAGATATGCCCATCGGCGAAGCCCCTCATGGCGAGGCGGCGGCTCCAGCTCAGCCCGAGAAGAAGGAGGGCGTGGTGCTGCGCACCGAGAACCTTGTGAAAATCTACGGCAAGCGCACCGTTGCCGACGGCGTGAGCATCAACGTTCGGCAGGGCGAGATAGTAGGTCTGCTCGGCCCCAACGGTGCCGGCAAGACCACGTCGTTCTACATGACGACGGGCCTCGTGGTGCCCAATGCAGGCAAGGTGTTCCTCGACGACGAGGACATAACCAACTATCCCGTCTACAAACGAGCCCGTGCCGGTATCGGCTACCTGCCGCAGGAGGCCAGCGTGTTCCGCAAGATGACCGTCGAGGACAATATCATGTCGGTATTGGAGATGACCCGCCTCACTCGCGACGAGCGCAAGGAGAAGCTCGAGAGCCTTATTGCCGAGTTCCGCCTGCAGAAAGTGCGCCGCAACACCGGCGACCGCCTCTCGGGAGGTGAGCGCCGACGCACCGAGATAGCCCGTTGTCTGGCTATCAATCCCAAGTTCATCATGCTCGACGAGCCCTTTGCCGGTGTGGACCCCATAGCCGTGGAGGATATTCAGCACATTGTGTGGCAGCTGAAATACCGCAACATCGGCATCCTTATCACCGACCACAACGTCCACGAGACCCTCAACATCACCGACCGGGCCTATCTGCTCTTCGAGGGACGCATCCTCTTCCAAGGCAAGCCCGAGGAACTGGCCGAGAACCGCATAGTGCGTGAGAACTATCTCGGCTCAGCCTTCAAGCTCCAGAAAAAGGATTTCCAGCTCATCGACGAGGAACGGCGAGCGCGCGAGGCCGAGTAGTGGGGCTGCGTTGCCACTTACGCAGTCGTCTTTTGCATAGAGCCGCGGTGGGATTCTTTCATTTTTCATATACTTCTATCGGCAAACCGTCTGGATCCTGAAAGAAAAGGAAGCGCTTGCCGGTGTATTCGTCAGTCCTCACATCTTCGTGCGAGATGCCGAGAGCATCCAGCTCTTCAGCAGCCTGCGCTACGCTGTCGACCTCAAAAGCCAGGTGTCGCAGACCGGCAGCTTCTGGGCGGGTGGCGCGCGGTGGAGGCGAAGGGAATGAGAACAATTCGATTGCGTAATCTTCGCCCAAAGCCAAGTCGGTCTTGAACGACTGACGAGCCTCACGAAAATGCTCGGCAAGTACTTTCAGCCCAAGAACGTGGGTGTAGAAGTAGAGGCTCCGCTGGTAGTCAGAGCAGATAATGGCTATGTGATGTACTTTGTTCAGGTGTAGCATGGCTTCATATTACATCTTGTTCGACAAGTTCGAGGCGGCGTACAATGGTGCGGGGCTTCAGCAGAGTGGCCGACAACAGTCCAGGGACATTCCGATGCGAATGGGAAAGCTGTAGGCTGTGTGATAAACGATTTGAGCATACGGTTTACTTGTTTAGTGCATTGAGCTCACAAAGATAAGTATTTCCGCGAGAATAGTGGCTGAATACAGAGTAATATGGCCCATATTGGTCGGTAATATGGCCCATATTGGTCGGTAATATGGCCCATATTACTGTGTGCTAATAC
>ODAJ010996364.1_pt1 | contig 17725 bp, 19 predicted proteins | sample 1539241 | NCBI WGS metagenome assembly ODAJ01 (sample SAMN02144231, study PRJEB22623) | gut metagenome | biome: sheep rumen | host: Ovis aries | place: New Zealand
GGATACCTGCCTGTGCAGCCATATTTACAAGGTCAACCGTAACCTTATCAGTAAGAATAACTGCTGAAGCACCGTACGAGCCAAGTCCTAAGCCGTCAACGAAATCAAAGAAAGGCGTATCGATATCGCCGCTATCAATAAGAAAAGCAACTACATCAGGAACAAAGCCTTGAATCCTGACCTTTGCGCCTGCCTCCATATCAGCATAGCCGATAATGGCAATATTTTCATCAACAAGCTTATTTTTAAGAGCAACTTTATATTCGGTGTTGTCGGAAACAACAACAATATTTATTTTATCCATATCACACAATCCTCTTGTTTAATTAATGTATTTAGCCTTCTGCACGCGAATTGAGCACAAGCTTGTAGTTCTTTTCCTCAACCTGTCTGAGTTCAAGTGCCTCTTCAGGAGTAACCTCTACAGTAATGGTAGCATATGCGGTAATTGCATTACCTGTAGAAGCGGCAGCAGTATTATCCGTGTTATTTGAAACCCTTAAAACTTTAAGATTTTCATAAGAAAGTTTTGCTTCAAATTCTGTCGGATCGTCCTCATCACGCTCATATGTGATAATGTCAACTGTATCGTTTGGTCCGATATATCCGTCAACGCCGTTTGCCTGGCTTGCGTTTATTGAATATGCAACCATACCCGGCTGAAGTTTGTAAGAAAGACTGACATTGTCCGCATCCTTATCAACAAGCCTTTGGCTGTTAATCTGCTCGCCCGCATAAATTGTATCAAGCGTGATTTTTTCGAGTAAATCAGCTTTATCCGTAACATAGTTGGGACCGGCGTCTGTTACAAGCACCTGCTTAACTATAAAGCTTGCATCCGAAGTGTCTTCCTCTGTGCCAAACATTTCCTCAGTTATCTGAGTGTTTTCCTCTATGTCCTTTGCAGCTACATAGATATTGACGGTATCAACGTCCTTAATAGTTGTCTTTGCGTCAAGCTCACGTGCAAACATAAAGGTTGCAAAGCCTGCAATAAGTGCAAAGATTACTGCGATGAGATAAACCTTTTTCATAAATTTGACCTTCCTTAATTTAGTTATTAAAATCTTTCAGGATTTAAATTTTTAATATATATTATAAGATTTCGGAAAGCCGAAATCTTTTATTTGCCGTTAAAGCGCAGAAAACCCCATAATATTATGAGGCTGAATTAAACTGCTTTTCCACTTTAAAAGTAGCTTGTGATGTCAGAGTTTTTGTCATATGGTCGGAAAATGCACCGAGCACAGGAGTCAGAACTCTCATATCTCCTTTTACCGTAACTGTAACATCTCCGTCGCTTCGCTTGTTAATATCATAACCGTGAAGCTCGACAGAGTCGCTTGAGTCATAAGTATATGTAATGTCAATTGAAACATTTTTAATGTTTGTAGGAAGAGTATTCTGAACAGTTGAAACTATATCCTGCTCTTCCTTCGTAAGAGTGTCACCGGTATGGTTTTTATCAACGTAGATATACTCATCACCGCTTTTCTGATAAGTAAAATCTCTGTCAACAACCTCCTGCGCAGTCTTATCATAACAGCAATCGGTAAACTCAACGCACGCAATACGCGCAGCATTTCGTGCTGAATTTTCAACGGAAATATAGTTATAAAAAAGCCAGCCGAAGTCCATAATTCCCATTACAAGAAGTAAGAAAACAGGCAAAACAAGGGCAAACTCGACCATATCCTGTCCGTCCTCACGCTTAAAAAAGCTATTGATTTTTTTCAACGGCTAATCACCTTCCGTTTCAATAAATAAGGGTTATAAAAACAGGGCGAGTAAAACCCGCCCCGCTTTTATTTAAATTTTAATCGCTAAGTAAACTGTTTGCAATTAAGCAGATGTTGTAGCCTTGTCAAGAGCCTCGTTAGCGTCTGTGAAGAGCTTGCTAATCTTTGGTCCAAGGAATACGATAACAGCTACTGCTGCGATAGCGATAAGGCCAAGGATAAGTGCATACTCAACCATGCCCTGTCCGTTCTCATCCTTAAAGAATGTCATTAGTTTTTCCTCCCTTTTAGTAAAATTTTAATATTAAATCGGCATTGCGCCTTTTTAATCATATTAATCCCGAAGAGCTAAACAAAACACTCAGCGGGAAGCACATTGCAATAACCATACCAAGCGAAATAAAAGGTCCCATCGGGATAAGCGTTTTCATTCCGCCTTTCTTGCTTATCTTAAGATAAACAAAGGCAATTACAACAAACACCGCCATTAATATCATCGACTCAAAATATCCGGCAGCACCGATACATAAACCGATTACGCCGTTATATTTGATATCGCCCGCGCCCATCGGAATTTTCAAAAGGCTTGGTATAAAGCATACCACCATACCTAAAAAGAAACCGATAATCGCTTTTGGTATTTCGTCAATGCTTTCGGTCATTATGCTTACAACTGTAATGTAAACTGCCTGAATCACAAGCATCGCAAGAAGAAGCGGATTTGGAATCTTACGAACAAGCGAATCAACAGTTGCAATACTAAATACAGGAATCAGTAAGATTATGTTTCTGACGCCCTCTCTCAAAGCCCCCGGATCCTCAGTATTAGTAGTAAAACTTATACCAAGAGCGGCAACAATCGCCGCAAAAACAATGAGAATTCTTATAGGTGTTTTAACAAGCGGTGCAAGCTTTGAAGGATCATCCGTCCTTCTCTTTGCAAGCCATTTCGATAGCGGGATAGTAATGATTCCTAATAAAATTCCGTAAACCAAGGAAAATATTATTTTCCCGACCATTAAACCCGTCACAATAAAACTCCTAATCGAAAGTTGTAAGCTATGGCAAAATGTCATATACTACGATTAAATTATATCAATATAAACAAGAAGTTACAAGGGTTTTTTTATTTTTCGTTAAAAATGAACAAAGTATGAACATATTTTATGGCAAAATAAACAAAAAAATATTCCGCAAATTGACATTTGACTATAAAATGGTTCATCTTCTTTTAAAAGTAAATGATAAAAAATTAACAAAAAGTTCAAAATTTCAGACAGTAATTTTCCTGAATTCGTAGATATCCGTGTCAAAAAGCGAGCATTTTTTGTCAAAATCCTTTTGCATTGACTCCTCTTTTTTAGGATTATAATACTTAATCTTCCTAACATCTGCACTTGCATCATAATACATTCTTTTTCCGTTTTTCGCAGTTGCAAATGCAAAGACATGTATTACTCTGCTTTTCTTCAAAACCTCGGTCATCTCAATTTCGCCGTCGCGGTCATAGTAAAGTGCAAACTCTGCCATACCACCGTCATAACCCTGACCGCTTTTGAATGAGCTGCCAAGGGCTTCTTCATATGCTTGCATGGCGGTTTTTCCTTCGTCCTTAACGGCAATGGTTACAGAATACTCTTTTACCGAAGAAATATCCTGTGCGCGCATAAGTGTGCAGCCGTCGCACATATATATTCCCCGGTCATTGAGTGACTGCATATAACCGAGCCAGCCGTAATCGGCAGTGTACCTCTCAACGCTGAAAAGCCTTCCGCCATTTTTTAGATGTTTTGAAATAACTGCAGAATAATCCGAAAATGCTTCCTGATACTGCGCCTCTCTTGACGAACGTTCACCGATAAATGATAACGGTTTTGTTTTTTTATCCGCAACATCAAGAAGACATCTGAAAGAGGTTATGGCATCAAATTCCTTTTCAAGATTCATCTCATATATATCTACGCATTTGAAGTCCACATTATTAATGCCGAGCTTTTCGGCAAGCTCCTTTGCATTATTTATTGCCTTTTCGTTTATATCTACGCCTGTGAAATAACTATCCGGAAACTGCATTGCCATAAAACAGGTTACAATGCCGCAGTCGCAGGCAAGGTCAAGAACATTTCCTTTGAGAGCCTGCACATTATCTATAACCATATTTCCTATATGGCGGAATACTCCCCCGTCAAATGCTGCGGAAATATAAACCGAACCTTTAAGTGTTTCATTCTTAAGTGCATAAAACTTGTTGTTGTCAGTCGGAGCGCCCTCTGCGCGTGAATTGAGAAGGTTTGCCATGTCAAGCGCATACTGCCTGCTTGTGCAGGCGGCAAGTCCGCCCATAAACTCCTGAGAATTTTTTATATATTTAAGACCAACTGTCTTCATATATTCTTCAACCTGTGGATAAGCCTGCATATCTTCTTCTCCTTAATACATAATACTCTATATATTATATATGACATTTGGAAAATTGTAAAGAATAACAGACGGCAGCCGAAAAGGCTGCCGTCTGTTTTATATTAAAAACAATGAAATATTATATTAGTCGCCGAGCGCCGTGGACTGTTCAACCTCTGTTTTCTTGTGGTAACAAGCAAAAGCGCTCTCAACGAGTTCGCTGTCCGGCTTAGGAGTTATAAGCGAAACAACAGGTACGATAACAAGTCCTGCGAGCATTGCAACCGAGCCGCAGTTAATCGGCGACTGAAGTATTACAGGGAAGCTTGATCTGAAGAGCATATTGAGAATCATAATGCCCGCACCGAAAATAAAGCTTACCCAGCAGGCTGCCTTCGTAGTCTTTTTCCAATATAGCGAATAAAGGAACGGAGCAAGGAAAGCACCTGCAAGTGCGCCCCACGAAATACCCATTAGCTGAGCTATAAAGTTCACCTGTGTATTATACTGAAGAAGAGCAATTACTGCAGAAACCGCAATGAAGAACACTACAAGAACTCTCATAACAAGAACCTGCTGCTTTTCCTTCATATTCTTTGCGATTGTACCCTTGAGAAAATCTATAGTGAGTGTTGATGATGATGCAAGAACAAGGGAAGAGAGCGTCGACATAGAAGCCGAAAGCACAAGTATTACAACAAGCGCAATAAGTATAGGCGATAAATCAGAAAGCATTGTCGGGATAATTGAGTCAAATCCGCCCTGAATTGTACCGTCCTCGAGTATTGTAAGCTTGTCAGAGAAAAGTCTTCCGAAGCCGCCGAGAAAATAACAGCCGCCTGCAACTACTATTGCAAAGAAAGTTGAGATAATTGTTCCTTTTTTTATGTCCTTCTCGCTTTTGATTGCATAGAATTTCTGCACCATCTGGGGAAGTCCCCATGTTCCAAGTGAAGTAAGAATTACTACAAACATAAGGTTAAGCGGGTCGGGACCGAAGAACGAATTAAAAATACCGGGAGTTGACGATACTCTTTCGTCAGTAATCTGTGCAAGTCCGTCCAGCGAGGAGATGAACCCTCCGTTAACCTTGAGCACTGCTGCGATAACAAAAACGATTCCGACAAGCATAATAATTCCCTGAATGAAATCGTTAATAGCAGTTGCCATATAACCGCCTGCAATTACATAAATTGCAGTAAGAATACTCATAAGAATAATGCATACCGAATAGTCGATATTAAATGCCATACCGAAAAGACGGCTTAAGCCGTTATATAGCGATGCGGTATACGGGATAAGAAAAATAAACGTAATAGCAGAAGCAGCAACCTTAAGCGAAGTGCTGTTAAACCTTTCTCCGAAGAATTGGGGCATAGTAGCTGAATTTAGGTGCTGCGTCATAATTCTTGTTCGTCTGCCGAGAATTACCCAGGCAAGAAGCGAACCGATAACAGCGTTGCCGATACCTATCCATGTTGACGCTATACCGAATTTCCATCCGAACTGACCTGCATAGCCGACAAATATTACCGCCGAAAAATACGAGGTTCCGTATGCAAATGCAGTAAGCCACGGTCCGACACTGCGGCCGCCGAGAACAAAACCGTTTACGTCAGTTGCGTTTCTTCTTGCGTAAAAGCCAACGCCTATCATAACGCCGAAGAATATAACCAGCATTATTATCTTAATTGCTAAATCCATAATAATTCCTCCATTTCAACGCTTTGCACCGTAACACTTTAGTGCGTAACGCTTTTATGTGTTAAAGTATACCACATAATTGTTTGTTCGTCAACACCAAATTTTTCTATTCGCTTTCGTGAAGAACATTATAAAGTCTGTCAGGATAATCAGACATAATACAATCGGCTCCGACTGATGAAAGGTATTCGAGCTCGCTTTCGCTGTTGATAGTCCAGTACTGCACTGCAATATTATGGCTGTGAGCATAGTTAATAAGTTTAGCCGTACCAAGATTTATTCCAAGTCGAATCGGCATATTATAAGGTATTTGAAGTGCAATATATTTTGCATCAAAGCTTTCATCATTCGTCATTGCGGATTTATAAAAGCTTGCAACCTCTTTTATGGTTGCGCTTCGTTTAAGCTCAGGATGGACCTCGTCAACATACATTGAAACCTCCTCCTTGAATGTGCCGAAGATCACGTTGTCAAGAAGTCCGCGTTGCGAAAGTACGTCACAAAGGATATCCACGCCCTGCTTTCCGAGTTGCCCGCCGTTTTTTATTTCAATTATATAGTCATAGTGACCGTTAGCTTCAAGATAATCAAGTACATTTTCAAGCCTTACAATCTTAAGCTCGTCAGGTACATCATCGCCCTTTAATTCGGCATAAGGCATTTCGCCGTCAGAATTCTTAAACCTCGCGCCTATATTAAGCTCTCTGAGCTCTTCATATGTATAGTTTTCAGGTCTTGCGCCTTTAACGCCGAAAACCTCCTGACTGTCTGTAGTTCGGTCAAGCGTGTCGTCATGAAGGAGAACAAGTACTCCGTCCTTAGTTATATGAAGGTCGAATTCAAACACATCAACATCAAAGCTCTTATTTTCAATACAGTTTTTGAAGGCGAGCATTGACTCCTCCGGAGCGATGCCTCCGCCCGAACGGTGAGCGCTTATAAACGGCTTTCCGGTAGTGCTGATATATCTGTTGTCGGCTTCGTATTTTATAATGCTCTCAGGGCTTGAATGATAAAAAGCACAAAACAAATCGACTCCTATAAGAGCAATAAGTACCGAAAGGATTATACAAATAACCTTTTTGCCTCTTTTCATTTTCGGTTTTTCCGTAACTGACTGTGACATATAACCATCTCCGTTTCAAAAATATTCTAACACACTTAAAATAATTTACAAGTAAAAAAACAGGGAACAGCTTTCTGTTCCCTGTAAATAAGATTTAATTATTTAAGCGCTGCAAGGATTTTGTCCTTAGCTGTTACGCCGATAAAGGTTTCTGCAACCGCACCGTCTTTGAAAACAAGAAGTGTCGGTATTGAAGAAACGTCATACTTTTCAGCAAGTTCGTCAGCCTCGTCAACATCAAGTTTTCCAACCTTGACATCAGGATTTTCGTCTGCAATCTGGTCAACAATCGGTGACATCATTTTGCAAGGACCGCACCATGTTGCAAAAAAATCAACAAGACACGGCTTGTCGCTGTTAAGAATTTCTGCCTCAAAATTAGCTTCTGTAAGTTCAATTACACTCATTTTATTTCTCCTTATGCTTTTGATTTAAGATACTTTACTGCCGAAAGACCTGCCTGAGCACCTTCGTACACTGCCTTGCATACCTGAAGAAGACCGCCTGTAATATCTCCGCATGAGAATATTCCGGGAAGGTTTGTGCTCATATCCTCGCCTACGGCAATTTTATCTCCTTCTGTCAGTATACCAAGTTTTTTTGCAAAGTCAACACCGCCTGCAATTCCCTGTGCGATAAATATACCGTCAAGCTCAAGCACGCTGTCATCCTCAAAGATTACGCGGTTTACCTTTTTCTCACCTGCAATTTCTTTGATTTTCTTTGTGTTGATTTCGTATTTATCAGTATTCGGCGCAGAAAGTCCGTTTGTAAGAATTACAAGTGAGCCCGCTATATTTTCAAGCTCGCCTGCCTCTGAAAGAGCATACTCCTCGTTACCGAGCACGGCGATATTCTTTTTGCGGTAGAAAAAGCCGTCGCATATTGCGCAGTAACTTATTCCCTTTCCGTCAAATTCTTCAACGCCTTTAATGTTCGGCTTAACCTTTTTGTTGCCTGTTGAAAGAATAAGAGCCTGTCCGACATAGGTGTTTTCCTTGGTGACAATCTCATAATTCATATCAGCGTTCATTGTTACATTGAGCGCTTCATCCTCGACAACCTCGATTCCGAGAGCCTTTGCCTGTTCAATACCGGTATCATACAAATCCTTACCTGTTATGCCATCAATAAAACCGTAGTAGTTGTCAATCTTGTGCGCCTTTTCAAGCTGGGATTCGCCGTGATAGAGAACAAGTACGCTTTTGTTTGCCCTTTTGGCGTAAAGCGCTGCGGATATTCCCGCAGGACCTGCACCAATTATTACTACATCATACATTATTATTCACCAAAACCGTATTATAATACTGACTCAACCTTTGCTTCAATCTCTGCAGGAGTAACCTTTGAGCTGAAACGCTCAACAATATTACCCTCTCTGTCGATGAGGAATTTTGTAAAGTTCCATCCGATTTTTTCGCCGCCTGTCTGCTCTACGAGATATTTATAAAGCGGGTCAGCGTCTTTACCGTTTACCTTGATTTTCTTGTAGCGAGGGAAGGTTGTGCCAAACTTTCTTGAGCAAACCTTGTTGATTCCTTCGTCGCTTTCCATTGCCTGAAATGCAAACTGATTACAAGGGAAGTCAAGGATTTCAAAGCCTCTGTCCTTGTACTTCTGATACATTTCTTCAAGTCCCTTGTACTGAGGAGTAAAGCCGCAGTGAGTTGCTGTGTTTACGATAAGAAGCACCTTGCCCTGATGCTCTGAAAGAGAAACCTCTTCACCCTTCTGGCTTAATACCTTAAAATCAAATACGTTCATTTTTATCTCTCCTTATAAAAACTTCTTTGCAAATGCAGCCGCGTCAGCCTCGTCCTGTGCATTAGGTCTGCCTTTGGCAATCATCTTAAACTGTCCCTTGCAGAAGAACTCTTCGTCTGCAACGGCAATTCCCTTCTTCTCACAAGCAGCCTTAACCTGCTTGTATGTTCCGCTTAAAATAGCAGCTGAACTAAAGCTTACAACCTTGCCGACATTTACGTTTATTGAATCAATAAACTGCTTAACATTTGAGTCAAGAGCAGTTGCGTATACAGCGCTACCGAGGAAGAGGATATCTACATCCTCCTCAAGCGGTACGTCAACAGTCTTTGCTTCAACTCCGACTGCGTCTGCAATAGCCTTTGCAAGCTTTGTTGTGTGTCCTGTCTTTGAATAATATCTTACTGCAAATTTCATATATACACCTCTATTATAAAAGCTCGCTTACGCAGCTGTCAACCTTTTTCATACCTTCAGTCGGCTCAAAACGTGCAACTACATTGCCCTGTCTGTCAACGATGAACTTTGTAAAATTCCACTTGATATCAGGGTTTTCTTTATAATTTTTATCCTGCTTTTTAAGCATTGCCGACATTGCAATAGCTGCAGGTCCCTTGCCAAAGCCTTCAAAACCCTTCCGGCTCTTAAGATATGCATAAACAGGGAGAGCGTTCTCGCCGTTTACATCCGACTTTTTCATCTGCGGAAATTGTGTCTTGTACTTAAGTGTGCAAAACTCGTGAATTTCCTCATCTGTTCCGGGCGTCTGTCCGGCAAACTGATTACAAGGAATATCAAGAATTTCAAAGCCTTTATCGTGATACTTTTCATACATCTCTTCAATTTCCTTGTACTGAGGTGTAAAGCCGCAGCCGGTTGCAGTGTTTACAACCATAACAACCTTTCCCTCAAAATCCTTAAGTGATACCTCGTTACCCTTGCGGTCAAGTACTGTGTAATCATAAAATCCCATAACGTTTACCTCCTAATATTTTGTGCAATTTGATTGTGCGCAATTTTTCTTACATCCAGATTATACTACTACTATAATGTAATGTCAAGATGTTTTTTTGTAAAATTTTGTAAAAAGACAATATAATTATTTTTTTGTCTATAACTAAAGGCTGCTTCTCTGAAGCAGCCTATTTATTCTATCTCTTTTTTATTCTGAAAGTAGGTTCACCGTAAAGAAGCACAGCCGGTACAACAACCTCTTCGAGTATAGTTGTAAGCTTTGGAGAAAGCGGCATACCCGAGAAATCAAGATAATGAGTTGCAAGCGTAGCAAGGTCAGGCGAAGATGTATTCTTTATTTTTATATGCTTTTCATTTTTGAAATCAAATTCAAGCTTTCTTACATGACAGGTTTCGCCGATTCGGATAAGAACTGTAAGAACCTTTTCCTGTGTCCAAGCAGCCTTTGAAAACACATTGTATTCAAGACCGGCAAGCTTAATTGTGGTCTTTTCATACTCGTTATCCATTCCAAGCTTAATTTTGTTTACATAACTTCCCTCTTTCCATGCAAGGTAGAGGTTATAATCCTTGTCAAGACTGAGAATAAAGCGGTCAATACAGCCGATTTTCTCATTCATTACCGCCGTCATGGTCGGGTGAATCATCGATGCGAACACGCTTGAGTGAGTCATAAGTGCTTTTTGATTATAGTCAAGCTCAAGCTTTCTGTTTCGCATTTGTGCAGGAAGATCATCCTTGTCGCCGAGCGATGAAACAAGCTCGCTTAACTTATCATAATATTCTGTTTCAGGCTCATCCCAAAGGGTTTCAAGCATATCGTTTACTGCGTCGCCGAGATACTCATCTCTTGAAACGCCGCTGTTGATAACAAGCACAGTATTTTTATCCTTAAATACATAACCGAGCTGACCGTGAAGCCCATATGCGCGGTAGCTTTCAGGTCTCGCAATCTGCCATATACCGTAGCCGTAGCCTTTTGTGACATCCTTGTGTCCCTTCTTGTTTGTAGGAACCTGATAAGAGCTTGACTCCTTTACCCACTCAGCCGGGATAACCTGCTTTTCGTCCCACATACCGTTTTGTGCATAACAAAGTACAATCTTCGAAAGCTCTTCAATAGAGAGATAAAGGCCCCAGCCGCCTGCTGCATAACCGAACTTGTCAACTTCCCATACGGGTTTTTCAATTCCGAGCGGCTCAAAAAGGCGAGGCTTAAGAAAGTCTACGAGCGTTTCACCGTAAACTTTGCTGATAATTGCTGATATAAGATAGAAATTATCGTTAACATAAAGGAAGTGTTTACCCGGCTTAAAAACATAAGGAGCGTCAAAGAAAATCTTTATCCAGTCCTTATTCCTTCTGTTTTCAGCCATTCCTATCATTTTACCTGCGGTCATAGTTACAAGATGGCGCATTGTAATCGGCTTATTAAAACCGAAACGGTCATACTCTCCGTAATACTTACAGATAGAGTCATCAAGTGAAATCTTACCCTCATCAACCGCATAGCCAAGCGCTATAGCGGTTACGGTCTTTGAAAGCGAAAACATAACATGCTTCGTTTCATTATTGTATGGGTTATGGTAACCCTCGCAAACAACCTTACCGTCTTTGATAAGAATAAAGCTGTCCGTGCCGAGCTCTTCAGCCTCACACCTTTTTACAAAATCATAAACTGCCTTTGGGTTTATTCCGCTTTCTTTAATGTCCCCTCTTTTAATCTGCATTAAAACATCTCCTTTTTAGACAATTACTGCCTAATATAAAAAATTATAGCATATAAAAAGAGTTAATGTAAACAATTTGGCAGTTTTAATTTTTAATATAGCATAATAAATAAAATATCCGCTTTAAATTTGTGCAAATTAACTCCGTTTGCCGTCATATCAAACAAAAAGCAAGTATGATTTTTCCACACAATTACCAAAAAACAAAATAAACTTGAATTAATGATATAGTCCACTTATAATATCTTTATCTAATTATTAAGGAGTTATTATGGAAAGAGAAAGTTTCAAATCGCGACTTGGATTTATACTCGTCAGCGCCGGCTGTGCAATAGGAATAGGCAATGTATGGAAATTCCCATATATTGCAGGTGAATACGGCGGAGGAGTTTTTGTACTGTTTTATCTCATTTTCCTTATGATAATGGGTATTCCCGTGCTTACGACCGAGCTTGCTGTCGGAAGAGCGAGCAAGCAAAGCGCTGTTCTCGGCTACAAAGCGCTTGAGCCCAAAAACAGTAAATGGCATATTCACGGATGGTTTTGCATAATAGGCTGCTATCTTCTTATGATGTACTACACAACCGTAACAGGCTGGATGCTAAACTATTTCATAAAATTTCTCACAGGAACATTTGAAAAAATACCCGACGGTGCAACCGACGGCGTGTTTACAAATATGCTTTCAAGCCCTGTTGAACAGATGATATTCACCTTCACGGTAATTATACTCGGCTTTCTTGTGTGCAGCGGCGGACTTAAAAACGGCGTTGAGAAGGTAACCAAGGTTATGATGATATGTCTTCTTGGGCTGATTGTTGTGCTTGCGGTAAACAGTCTTACCTTAAACGGAGCGGGCGAAGGTCTTAAATTTTACCTGCTCCCCGACTTTGGCAGAGCCAAAGAAATGGGTATGGGCAACGTTATTTCAGGCGCAATGAATCAGGCGTTTTTCACACTGAGTCTCGGCGTTGCGGCAATGGAAATATTCGGAAGCTATATGTCTGACGACAATACCCTTACAGGCGAAGCGGTAAGGATTACGGCACTTGATACGTTTGTAGCGCTTATGTCCGGACTTATTATCTTTCCCGCCTGCTTTACATATAATATTGAGCCAAGCGAAGGACCGTCGCTCATCTTTATGACGCTTCCTAAAATATTTGAAAATATGCAGGCAGGCAGAGTATGGGGAACTCTCTTCTTCCTCTTTATGACCTTTGCGAGCCTTTCAACAGTTACTGCAGTATTTCAAAATATCATCGCATGCGCGCAGGATAATCTCGGCTGGTCAATTAAAAAGTCCACTATTGTAAACTGTATTGTAATTCTTATTGCGAGCGTTCCGTGTTTCCTCGGATATAATATATGGAGCAAGGTAGGAGTGTTCTCAAGCCAATCAAAAGAAATTTTTGCCGGCTCAACAAAGTTATTTACACTTAATCCGATAAATATGGATATACTCACTATTGAGGATTTCATCGTAAGCAACCTTCTTCTTCCGATAGGCTCGCTTGTATTCCTCCTCTTCTGCGTAAGCAAATGGGGCTGGGGATTTGACAACTATATTGAAGAAGTGAATAAAGGAAACGGAATCAAACTAAAAAAAGGACTCAGATTTTATTTCAGATATATTTTACCGATACTGATAATAATCATTATTGTTCAGGGACTTATTAAAACATTTATAACATTTTAATAAAAAAGAAAAGCACACACCTGATGGTGTGTGCTTTGTTTTGGTGGAGATGGTGGGAGTCGAACCCACGTCCAAAACCACTTTGCCAAGGGCTCTACGAGTGTAGTTTATCGTTTAAGATTCCCCTCAACCGACGGTGATAAACAACCTTCGGCTTACGGTATTCCCTGATACCTGACAAAAGCCGGGAAAATCTTTTGTTCATGTTCGCCGCTGAGTCGATACTCCGCATTGAGCCGCGGCGCTCTCAAAGGGAGCACAAGCCGCTAATTAAGCAGCAAGAGCTACTGATCTGTTATTGTCAGTTAATTTTAAGCGTTACTTTTAAAGCGGTGCAACTCCGCTACTCGCTGACCAAGGTTCTATGGCCCTGTCGAAAGCCTTTCATCCCCACGTCTAATATTATTACGTGGTGGAAGCAAAATGCTGTAGCTTTTGCTAATCACCACTTCATAGCATTCTCCTTCTCCGACAAAAATTCGCCATAGCCTGCTTTTTTGTCGGCACCGCCTTCGGCGTTTTTTCTGTCGGTTTAGTGGTGGAAGCAAAATGCTGTAGCTTTTGCTAATCACCACTCCATAGCATTCTCCTCCTCCGACAAAAATTCGCCATAGCCTGCTTTTTTGTCGGCACCGCCTTCGGCGTTTTTCTGTTGGTTTCGTGGTGGAAGCAAAATGCTGTAGCTTTTGCTAATCACCACTCCATAGCATTCTCCTTCTCCGACAAAAATTCGCCATAGCCTGCTTTTTTGTCGGCACCGCCTTCGGCGTTTTTTTCTGTCGGTTTCGTGGTGGAAGCAAAATGCTGTAGCTTTTGCTATTCACTTATTAATCAATATCTTTCTTTGAACTCTCTTTCGGCTGCTCTGTCTGCATCCTTTTTAGCCTGAACTGCTCGCTTGTCGTAAAGCTTTTTGCCTTTACAAAGGCCAATCTCAAGCTTTGCTCTTCCTTTTGAAAGATAAAGTGAAAGCGGGATAATTGAAAGCCCCTGCTGCTGGCTTTCGCCAAAGAGTTTCATTATTTCCCTTTTGTGAAGAAGAAGTTTCTTCTTTCTCATCGGATCACGGTTAAAGCGATTTCCCATTTCGTAGGGAGAAATGTGCATACCTATCACAAACATTTCGCCGTCGTCAACCGAGCAGAAGCTGTCTTTAAGATTGACTCTGCCGTTTCGAATTGACTTGATTTCCGTTCCGAAAAGCTCAATTCCCGCCTCGTAGGTTTCAAGCACAAAATAGTCGTGATAGGCTTTTTTATTATTTGCGATTATTTGTTTTTCATCTGCCAAGTCCATCACTCCTATTTATATAATAATTATTGATAAAAAGCTGACTTTGACCGCACCGGGTTATTGTGTGCTCAAAGCGAGCAGGCGCAGTTTTCGCTCATCGCCTTTCATTAAATAAGACTTCTTCCCTCAAGCGCTCTTGAAAGAGTAACCTCATCGGCATATTCAAGGTCTGCGCCGACGGGAACGCCATATGCAAGACGGCTTACGGTAATACCGAGCGGCTTAAGAAGCCTGCTTATATACATAGCCGTAGCCTCGCCCTCAACAGTCGGGTTAGTAGCCATAATAACCTCCTCGACTGTGTCATCGTTAAGTCTTGCCATAAGTTCCTTTATTTTAATCTGGTCAGGGCCTATATTGTCCATAGGTGAAATTGCACCATGGAGAACATGGTAAGTACCCTTATACTCGTGTGTGCGTTCAATAGCCGCAACATCACGAGGGTCCTCTACAACACATATCACGCTTTTATCCCTGTTATTGCTTTTACAAATCGGACAAAGCTCGTCATCAGCAAGATCACAGCAAACGCTGCACTGTTTTATTTTTGTATGCGCGTCAGTGATTGCCTTTGCAAATTCGTTTGCCTGCTCGTCTGAAAGTCCGAGAACATAAAACGCCATACGCTGCGCAGTTTTGTGACCGATACCCTGCATTCTTTCAAACTGGTCTATTAAATTTTGAAGCGGTGCAAGATTAAAGGACATTTTTGTACCTCACCTTTTTATGATTAAAGTCCGGGAATATTAAGTCCGCCTGTTACACTGTCAAGCTCTCTTTCCTGCTCTTCGTCAATCTGGCGCATAGCCTCATTGAAAGCAGCAACAAGCATATCCTCAAGCATTTCAACATCATCCGGGTCAACAACCTCGGGATTAAGTCCTACCGACTGAATCTCCCTGTTGCCCTTAACTGTAATTTCAACCATTCCGCCGCCTGAAGTAACAACATATTCCTTCTCCTCAAGCTCTGCCTTTTTTGCCTCGATGTTTTCCTGCATCTTCTGTGCCTGACGAAGCATATTCTGCATATTCTGCGGGCCGCCGCCCATTCCTTTTGGAAGTCTTGCTTTCATAGTTTTCTCCTTATTATTCGATATCAACCCTGATACCGTCGCTTTGTGCCTGATTCACAAGGTCCTCAAGCAAATCTCTTTTCTCGGCAATTTCCTTTTTCCTTTTGAAAATACCGAGTCTGTATTTTTTCCCCGTCACCTCATAAAGTGCTGCTTTAATTGCTTTTGAGTGAGTCGGGATTTTTATAAACTGATAAACCGTAGGATTTGTACTGTCAACAAGGAAATGCTCTCCCCTGACATAACCGCTCGCCGTGCTCAAAACGCCGAAAAGCGGAACATCCGTTCTGTGAATAACATCAAGAAATTCTGCCCATCGGTCAAACTCAACTGTCTTTTGTAATGCAGTATCGCTCTGCGTTTGGGTTTGTTCAGGTGCCTCCGGCTGACTCTGTTCTTCAGGCTCCGGCAGCTCCTCCTGTGAATTATTTGAAACGACAGGCATTGAAGCGCTTTCCTCTTCTTTTTCCTCAATCGGCGGAGATATTACCTCTTTCTTCTCTTCAATCGGCTCTTCGGAAACTGCGCTTTCTTTTTCAACCTCAGGCTCTTTTGGAATTTCAATCGTCTGAACCTCAACGGTTTTCGGTGATTTGCCCGTAACCATCTGCCTTTCGAGCTGAGACATTCGGTCAAGGACTGCCTGCATACTTTCTTCAAGCTTCGGCTCGCAAAGTTTTATGAGTGACATCTCCATTTCAATTCTGGAGTTCACGCCACCCTTAATTCTTACAAGCGCACTTTGGAAAAGATCAAGTCCGTAAACTATATTTTCCATGCTAAGGAGCTTCGCAGCATTTACAAGAGTGTTATACTCATCGTCTGTGCAGACGATCAGTTCTCTTGACGACCTGACTGTTTTCGCAATAAGAAAGTTTCTGTAGTGATTTATAAGTTCAACACAAAGGCGTTCCATATCATAGCTGTTTTGATAAAGCTCTGCAATGATATTCATCGCTTGCGAGCTGTTTTTTTCAATAACGGCATTAGTTATGCGATAAAGCACCGACCTTCCCGTAAGACCTGCAACCTGCGAAACAAGCGCAGAGTCAATCTTACTGCTTCTGCTTGCGCACTGGTCGAGTATCGAAAGGCCGTCACGAAGAGCGCCGTCGGCAATCCTTGCAATAAGAAGCGACGCATCGCCATCAAGCTCAAGCCCCTCTGCCTGCGCAACCTGATTAAGTCTTACTGCCATGGTTTCAGGCTGAATTCGTTTGAAATCAAAGCGCTGGCAACGGGAAAGTATTGTTGCGGGAATCTTGTGAATTTCAGTAGTTGCAAGAATAAATATGACGTGTGCAGGCGGCTCTTCAAGCGTTTTAAGAAGAGCATTATATGCACTTGCAGAAAGCATATGCACCTCGTCGATAATATATACTCTGTACTTGCCTCTTGAAGGAGAATAGTTTACCTCCTCACGAAGTTCACGAATATTGTCAACGCCGTTATTTGAAGCAGCGTCAATCTCGACAACGTCATATATAGCGCCGCTGTCAAGTCCCTTACAGATTTCACATTCGTTACACGGCTCACCGTCAACTGTATTTTCACAGTTTACTGCCTTTGCAAGTATTTTCGCACAGGTGGTTTTGCCCGTACCCCTTGAGCCTGTAAACAGATATGCGTGGGAAATTCGGTTTTCCTTTATTTCATTTTTCAGGGTAGAAACAACGTGATCCTGCCCATATACGTCTGAAAAGCATTTAGGTCTGTATTTTCTATATAAAGCCTGATACATCTTTCCGCCTCCGAAAAAAATTAAGACAGAAAACTTATTTCATAATGCAACGCACAGACTTGTCTGCGGCACACAGAAAAATCCACTTATTGCTGCTCGGTTCCCCGCCTGACAAGGTTCGTAGCATCCCGTCGCACAGGGCCTATGCGCTACATTATAAAATAAGGCTTCTGCCTTCGTTTGAATATTATACTACAATACTATTCAGAAATCAAGACTTTTTCTATGCTGCCATAGTAAATATAGTGCATTCCCATTCCGTCATACCAGTCTGATTTTATGCTTTTGTCGGTGAACTGGCATTCGTCAAACTGTGACTTCGCCATCTTTTTACAAATAAGCACAAGCTTTGCCTGTTCAAAATAGGGAGCGTCGTCAAACACAGGAGTAAGCTTTGTAAGCTCCGTCTTGTTTACATCTCTTCCGCTTTTCGAACCGCAGACAGAATGAATCTGCTTTTTCATTTCTTCGGGATAAAA
>ODAJ011974991.1_pt1 | contig 17725 bp, 14 predicted proteins | sample 1539241 | NCBI WGS metagenome assembly ODAJ01 (sample SAMN02144231, study PRJEB22623) | gut metagenome | biome: sheep rumen | host: Ovis aries | place: New Zealand
TCTCGATGCTGATGGTTCTTCCATCAGGCAACTCGACTGTCTTTGTAATTACGTTCATCTTTTCGTTAATAATAAAAATTGCGTCAAAAAATTGTTGCAAAGGTAGGAATTAAAATTCATAATATGCAATTCATAATTCATAATTTTTCATCTTAGTGGCTCTTTTTTATGTAATAAGGTACCAAACAAGATAAAAAAGTGTACCTTTGCGAGGTTTAAAACAGCATTTTCACAATCATGAAGTTAAAATCATTCATTATAGCTGCTTGCCTCGTTTTGGCAGGTTGTGCACAGAAAGGAAAATTCCACGTAACAGGTCACATCACAGATGCGGCAGATACCGTCATGTACCTGGAACATCTAACACTTGGCAATGGTGTTCAAGTTATAGACTCCGTAAAACTCACCGAAGACGGATTCTACGAGATGAGCGGCGACACCGTCGGCAACCCCGAATTCTATCGTCTGCGCATTGGCAACCAATGTATAAATCTGGCTTTCGACAGCACTGAAACAGTAACGGTGGATGCCAGCCTGAAGAACATGTCGTTCGGTTACAAGGTGGAAGGCAGCGGTGTATGCGACACCATACGTCTGCTCAGCCTGAAGTTGGCCGACCTGGAACGACAAATCAGACGTGTCTCTAACGACCGCAACTACACCATACAGGAACGTTCCGACATGATAGAGCAGTTGATTAGCGACTACAAGACCGACGTCGAGATGGAGATTATCCAGAACCGCTATGATGCCACGTACAGCTATTTCGCCTGCTTCCAGGTACTGGGCGGTCGCTTGCTCTTCGATCCCATGAACGACAAGAACGACCTGGCATGGATACGTGCCATTGCCAATGCCTGGGACCAGAAATACCCGGGATGTCCTCGTACGCAGAATCTATTCAACATTGCCTCTGAGGGACGACGCAACCAGGCTCCCCCTCGCCGCATTGTCCTGGATGTTGAAGACGAAAAGATAAAGGAGTTGGGAATCATAGACATGACATTCCCCGATATCAACGGAACAGAACGTACGCTGAGCGACCTGAAGGGAAAGGTTGTATTGCTGGACTTCACGGCCTTTGGCATGGAAGGGAACCAGGAGCGAACCCTGCAGTTGCGCGAACTGTACAACAAATACCACAGCAGCGGATTCGAGATTTATCAGGTGAGCGTTGACCCCGACCGTCACCTGTGGACACAACGCTGCGAACATCTCCCATGGGTTAGCGTATACTGTGAGGAAGGAGTTAACAGCGATATGCTGAAACTATATCAGGTACAGGCAATACCCAGCTACTTCCTGATAGACCGCAACTGCGACCTACGGTCGAGGATGGAAGACATCAAAGATATCAAAAAGGCAATTGAAAGCCTGCTTTGATTTTATAGGAGGAAAATTTGCAAGGTAGGAAAAATATACATACCTTTGCAGCGGTGAATCTTAACAATTAACAAGTAAAGGGTTCCGGCATTAGCGCTGGGATTCTTTTTCTTTTACGTTATAAAAAAGGAGGAGCCGTGAAAACAAACAAGAAGCTAAAACAAAACAAAAAACAAGAATATGGCATACATTTCACAGAAAGGCTACGATGAATTGGTAGCAAAACTTCAGCACATGGAGAGTGTTGACAGACCCGCAGCAAGCGCCGCAATTGCTGAGGCACGCGACAAGGGCGATCTTTCAGAGAACGCAGAATATGATGCGGCAAAAGAATGGCAAGGCAAGCTGGAGACAGAGATTGCGCTGCTGAAGAAAACCATCATGGAAGCTAAGATTATCGACACCAGCCAGATGGACACCAGCACCGTACAGATCCTCTCTACCGTGGAGCTGCGCAACGTTAAGACCAAGCAGCAGATGAAGTACACCATCGTCAGTGCCACAGAGGCTGACCTGCGTGCTGGCAAGTTGAGCGTCGAGACTCCCATCGCAAAAGGATTGCTGGGCAAGAAGGTTGGCGAGATTGCCGAGGTAAAGGTTCCTGCCGGCACCATTCAACTGGAAGTAGTAAGCATTAAATTTGAATAAGCACTATGGCAAGTATCTTCTCACGCATTGTAGCTGGAGAAATTCCCTGCTACAAGATTGCCGAGGACGACAAATACTTCGCTTTCCTCGACATCAGCCCCCTTCAGAAGGGTCATACATTGGTAATTCCCAAACGTGAGGTTGACTACATTTTCGACCTTACCGACGAGGAACTGGCTGGCCTTCAGGTATTTGCCAAGAAGGTTGCAATAGCTATAAAGAAAGCTATCCCCTGCGTAAAAGTAGGACAATGTGTATTGGGCCTGGAAGTTCCCCACGCCCACATCCACTTGGTACCCATGCAGAGTGAGGCTGATATGCGTTTCACCAATCCTCATCTGGAACTGACCACTGAGGAGTTTCAGCAAATAGCAGCCTCTATCCGCAAAGAGTTATAAGATATATCTTAAGAGAATTTGGTGTCTGTATGCATCTTACGCATGGCAGCCACATCAGCACGAGGGCAAATCATTAGGATTTCGCCCTCTTCTGCTATTACATAGTCACTCAGGCCCTTAACGACAGCTGTGCGGCCCTTTGGAAGGCGGATAATATTGTTCTGACTTTCGTACAGATAAGCCTTCGTGTTCAGCAGAACATTTCCCTCCTCATCACTAGGAGCATCATCATAGATACTGGCCCATGTTCCCAGGTCTGCCCACTCAAAATGTCCTTGCTGCATGTAAACATTATCGCTCTTCTCAAGAATACTGACGTCAACATTCAGATTCGGCAAACGACTGAAGAAATCGGGAACGGACTTGGGGTCAGCAAATTCTGCCTCTGCCATCATACGCGGAATCTCTACCTGATACTCAGGAACCAAATCATACAATTTTCTCAGCATGACATCCACGTTGAAATAGAAGAGACCCGTATTCCAATAGAAACTTCCCTCCTGAAGGAATATGTTGGCAAACTCCTCGTTAGGTTTCTCCGTAAAGGACCTTACCGGATAAATACGCTCTCCTACCTGTCGGTCATCGTCGATCTGCAAATAGCCATATCCTGTTTCTGGTCTTGTGGGATGCATGCCGGTAACCAACAGACAATCATTCTTCCCCACAAAATCCATCGCAGAGAGGACATCCTTCTCGAAATCAGCCTCCTTCATTATCAAATGGTCTGAGGGGGATACAAATATCCTGGCCTTGGGATTTTCCTTGGCTATCACCACAGTACCCCATGCTACGGCAGCTAAGGTTCCACGACGTATAGGCTCCTCCAGAATATGAACATCATCTACCTGTGGCAGCTGTTCATATACAATAGGAAGATATTGAACGTTGGTTGAGATGTAGATATGTGAAGGGTCAATAAATTGTGCCACGCGGTCATAAGCCTGCTGCAACAAAGTCCTTCCCGTACCCAGCAAATCCATAAACTGCTTGGGATAGGTAGTTCTACTTACAGGCCACAGACGGCTTCCATTACCGCCGGCAAGAATTAGGCAATAATTATTATCGTTCATGATAGGATTCTTAGGTTATGACAAGTAAGTGCCGCATTGGCGGCACTTACACATATATCTCTCTTAGCGTAATTTCTTGATTACGGGAAGCAACAAGCCTTCCATAATCTTGTATCCCTCCACATTGGGATGAACACCAGGTGTGTCCTGAGCAAGCTCGGGTCTCATCTCCTTGCCGTCAGCAGTAACCATTGCGCTGAAGTAATCAACATATGGGATCTTATTCTTCTTGGCATATTCCTGCACACGGGCATTCAGGTGACGAATCTTCTCCATAGCATCCGTTATGGCCGGACGCCAGCTGAAACCTCCTGCAGGCAGACAGCTGGTCAGGATGACCTTGCATTTGTGATACTTTGCCAACTCAACCATTGAGCAGACATTACCGAATGTCAAGTCCTCGTTGTATGCACCTGTATTCTCTGCGATATCGTTGGTTCCGTAGTTAATAACAACAACCTTGGGTTGGAGGTTGATTACATCCTCGCGGAAGCGAAGAAGAAACTGATAGCTGGTCTGGCCACCGATTCCACGACCGATAATCTTGTTTTCCTTGAAAAATTCGGGGCGCTTGCCTGGCCAACCGTCGGTAATGGAGTTACCCATCAATACAACGCGCTTCTCACCCTTAGCAGGAGCGCCCAGCTCTGTATTTGCCTGAGCATAACGTTTCCAGTTTGCAAACTCGTGTTTTTGTGCGTTTACACTCACTGCCATCATTGACAGCATCATAAAGAGAATTGTTTTTGTTTTCATTATCTTTATTCTTAGATTAAATAGTTACTTTTTATATTGCGAAGATAAAGATTTTTGCAGACCCCTGCAAGGATTATACATAATTTTACGTACTTTATAACAAGTTTTCACCTTTTCTGCCACCTGCATTTGTCAGAACTGGAAATAAATGAACGGTTGCATCTTGGCCGTCACGAACTGATAGACAACAAAGACAGCTATGACACATGCCAGGCACATCACAGGAATGGGCAGCATGGCAAAACTCAGACGGTAGCGCCTCTTCAAGTTCTCTGGCAACCAGTGGATTATCATTCCTATAATAAATAAGGTAAAGACACTACTGTATGCCTGCACAATCTCCCAAGCATTTCCACTCCAAGCAGACCCAATCCTTGTTACCATATTAGAGGCTGTATTCCAAGCCGTCTCATTGGCTGTGGCGGGGTCAAGGTTAGAACCCGAGCGGAAGAACAGACGGGTAAAGGTGATAAAGGTGAATGTTACCAGAATGCACCACGAGTGCTCCAGCCATCCCCAGCAATGTGGCAAGTTCAACCTACCGTAGCCCCATTTTATCCAAGCACTTACCATAATAAAGGCTACGTATGCCAAGAACAGGTTCCACACAGGTGAGGGAGCTTGCGTTGTCAGCACCCACAGGACAATCACAACCACGGTGCTACCCAAGGAGCGAACCAGCAGCGAGGCATCACGCCAGAACTTGAACACCACCATTCCGACACCATTCAGACCGCCCCATATCAGGAAGTTCATACTGGCTCCGTGCCACAAACCGCCCAACAGCATGGTTATCATACTGTTCAGGTTGGCCCATATCTTACGACGCCTATCTGGGCAATACCAGGCAGTCAGTATCACAGCTGTTGCCAGTACCAAGGCTCCCGCACAAACATACAGGTTACCGCTCAGAATCAGAGCCGAGAGGGTGAGGATAGCTATCCAAAGAATCGTTCCGAAAGTGATATTCCTGTTACCACCAAGGGGAATATACAGATAGGTCTGCAACCAACGGCTCAGACTGATGTGCCAACGTTTCCAGAAGTTACTACAGTTGGCTGCCTTGTATGGTGAATTGAAGTTGCGAGGAAGATGGAAGCCCATCAGCATACTCAATCCTATGGCAATATCGGTATAACCCGAGAAATCGGCATACACCTGCAGAGAGTACAGGAACAGAGCCGAAAGATTCTCGAACCCCGTAAAGAGCATGGGATTGTCGAAGACCCTGTCTATGAAGTTCACAGCCAGGTAGTCGCTCAGCACAATCTTCTTTATCAGACCATTCAGTATCCAGAAGATGGCAATACCGAACTGCCTGCGGCTCAGGAAATACTTGCGATACAACTGGGGAATGAAGTCGCTGGCCTTGACAATAGGGCCTGCCACAAGCTGTGGGAAGAAACTTACGTAGAAGCCAAAGTCCAGAATATTCCTAACAGGCTTCACCAACCCCTTGTACACATCAGCCGTATAGCTCACAATCTGGAAGGTATAGAACGAGATACCCACAGGCAGGATAATCTTATCAACACCAAAATATGAGGTTGCGGTCAGTTCGTTCAGCCATTTCGCTGCCACATTAGTGACCTCTATTTGGGTTCCAAGCATCTGGTTCAGGATATCAGCAATGAAATAGCTGTACTTGAAGTAGCACAGGATACCCAAGTCTATGCATACGCTCAGCGTCAGCCAAGCCCGCTTCTTCCACTGTTTCTTACACTTGTAAATAAACTGGGCAATGAGAAAGTCCGAACAGGTGACCAATACCAATAAGCCTACAAATGCACCGCTGGTCTTATAGTAGAACAGCAGACTTACGGCAAAAAGGTAAGCGTTGCGCATCCATGCCTTTCGTTGGAAGAATGCAAACGCCATGAACACCAAACTAAAGAATGCCCAGAACTGGAACTGCGTGAAAAGCAGAGGAGTCTCAGGGTCGAAAGAAAAAACGTTCTGAATATATCTTATGAAATCTGACAAATCCATATCTTATCTTAGATAATCGTTGTAATCCTGCACAAAAGCATTGTAAATCAAATCACCCATCAAGCGGTATCCCGGCGAGAGGAAATGAACATGATCCCTGTTCATCAGGCCGGCTGATACCCATTCGCTGCTACTGCCCAGTCCGCCCATCACCTGGAACTGATTAAAGACGGCCCCGTTGAATTCCTGAGCCAGTTCCGTCATAGCCTGCTCCACAACACTTCCGTTGCCATTATAGACATGACGACGACGTCCCACACGCAAGCGGCAGTCGTTATTAGTAATGAATAGGAAGGCAGTACTGGGGTTTACGGCCAATATGTTGTTAATCAATTCCCGGTAGTTGGCCTTGAAAGCCTCGGCACTGAACCTGCTGGTCGGCACATTGGCATCATTAATTCCTATGCCGAAGATTACCAAATCAGGAGGGCACAACCTTTTCAGCTCCTCTGCAAAGAGCTTGCATCGCAACCACGAGGGAACAGCAGCACCGTTGATGCCGCTCTCGGAATAAGCTATCCCCACCCCATCGTGCTCTGGCCATACACCTCGCAAAACAAAGCTGGTACCGTTACCTTCCAAGCCCTCAAAGACAATGGTACATTCATTTGTCGTCTTGGGGAAGGTAAATAGGAAATCCTTCCCTGCCTTCGACGGATGCAAGGTGTCTGCCTCTGCTGTCACAATAAGTGGTCTAACCTCTCCGCCCATTGCTTCGCCCAGCACCCTGAGACGCTGAAAAGAATAAGCCTCATCCACGCTCAGATGCAAAGAGCACTCTGCTGATGTCGCTACAGCAGCGGCACCGCTCAAACCCAGAGAATAAGAGGGGGAAAACTCCAGACAGCGGGAAGACCTCCAGCTACCTGAAGCTGTAAATTGATAATCTGCAGGAGCATTGGTACGGATAGCCCTGAAGGGGAACATCAGTCCACGGCTCTTAGGGCGTTCAGGCATTATCTGCGAGAAATTACACCGCAGTCTGTGACTCAGCACTCCGGCCTGCACATGGCTTCCGCCCACATGCAAGATGTTCACCACGCCCCTGCCGCCCCTACGGATATACGCTATCTTGCGATACAGTGCTTCATACCTATGGTGCTGTGCAGGGAAGTGCAGATAGCAGGCATCGAAGTTCACATAATCATAGTTGTCAACCTCGACGCACTTCAGGCGTTGCGCACTGCCAGTGAGCAGAAAGAACGACAGAAGGAATAGTATGAACAACCTCTTTGTCATAGCGAATCAACTGACAGGGAATCTCCTTCCGGAAGTTCAACCTTATCCTGTCCAGAACGGAACCTGTAAAACTTATAATAGAACTGCAACGTCTCGTATAGCATGTGAGCCATCTTCTTGGCTCCACCAGGGGTAAAATGAACATAGTCCGAACCAGCCAGACCGGAACGCACCCACTTAGACATACTGCCGGTTCCGCCCATCACTTCGTACATATTCCAGAAGGCAGCCCCCGATTCATTGGCAGCCTCCCTCAGGGTCTTAACCGTCTCTGGCAATACCGAATAGGAACGGACGGCCCCCGTGGAGTCTGTTGTCGCCATATCAGACGGACCTATGAAGATTATCCTTGCCTCTGGAGCCATCTGGCGGAACATATTTATCACATTCTTCATACGCTCCTTGTAACCAGGCAACTTAGCCTTGGTAAGATAGGGAACACTGTTGCCTCCGTACTGCAGCAGGATAAGACCCACATTCTCTCTGCCAAGGAAGGGACGTATGGATGCCCTGCTGATGTTCAGCAACTCAGGACCGGAACAACCGCGCATAGGCAGATTGTCAACGTTAACACCCTTTGAACCATCCAATTGGATACCCAGGATAGAGGCATGTCCTTTCACGCCAAGGGTAGCTGACGAAGCGCCACCGCCCAACCTTGCCGTATAGAAGTACATCTCGCCCACATTGGTGGAGTCCATGGCAATGGTATCTCCGCGTACCACCAGATGCAGATCGGCCGCATCCTTGGTTAGAACGGTAACCTTGTTAAAGGAGCAGGAATGAGAATAGTCTTTTCCGCCCCTTGCTGATATGCTGATGGAAGCAGCTCCATGAATCTCCGTCCGCTTGGCCATAGGACCATAGAAGTCGCTGTTGCCACGCGAATCAGCAGGACCAAAGGCCAGATATTGGGTAGCACTGCCAGAAAGACTCTGGCTCGTGGTATAGGTGGGAACAGTCTGTAGGGCTGGAATAAGACCTACGCCACAGCCCCCGAATTCCTCCTGAAACTCCTGGCGCAGGAAACTGGTGATACGGTCACATTCTATCTGTGAATCGCCATAATGCATAATACGCAGATGCTTGTTACCGGCATTCTGCATCTTCTCAAAGAAAGCATCCAGATATGTCTCATCGTCGTTGGGCAGATACAGGCGGGCAGGATTGGTCTGGCAATAGAGGTTGAACTCCTCCATCTTCTCCGTCTTCAGCGCAGCCAAGCGCTGCTCCATAATCTCCTCAGGCGAGAGTATGGCTATAGTATCGGTATCCACAGTCTCCTCGGGCACATCCAGCACCTCTGCCAAAGCAGGGAAACGCAACGTGGTGTTTCCCAAACGAATACCACCCCTAGGGAATAGCATACACAGCAAAGCAAGCCCTAACAGCAGGCAAACGATAAACAAAACAATATAACGGGGTTTCATCTTAACTATTCTTCACGAAAAACGGCGCAAAATTACGAAATTTTCTCCATAAGAGAATAAAGTTCAATGTTCAATATTCAATGTTCCACGAAAAAAACGTCAAATTATTTGGCATTTAAGGAAAAAAAGTCGAACTTGCACACCCTAAACTATACTGGTCCTATGAAACATCTTCATTTCATACGTCTGGCTATATGCCTTGTCGCCTGCATCTTTCTGCAGCCTGCATGGGCAGATCCTACCTCAGAGAAATCCCCCAAAACCATAAAGGGAAAAGCTTCCTGGTATGATGCCCACGGACGATTCACAGCCAACGGAGAGCGTTTCCATAAAGACAGTCTTACCTGCGCTCACCGCACCTTTCCCTTTGGCACCCGACTCAAGGTAAAGAATATCAAAAACGGTCGCGAAGTCATTGTCCGCGTAACAGATCGCGGGCCCTTTGGCGGCAAGTATTGCATCGACATCAGTATTGCAGCAGCCCGCATACTGGGCATCGTTCGCCTGGGCTTTGCCGAGGTGGAGATTACGGAATACAACGAGAACATCGTCCCTCTGAAGGCAAAACCCGCGAAGATACCCGAACTGGAGTTCGGCACTGTGAACGTGGGCAAGGACTACTCGCCAGAATGGAAGATTGATTCCCTTCCGCCACTGAAGCCGCTCTAACAAAACGGCATGTCGCTATCAGCGAAACGGCGTATTGCTATCAGCGAAACGGCATGTTGCTATCAGCGAAACGGCATGTTGCTTTACGCCCCCAAAAGAGGAGGAACTCATAAACTCATAAACTTACAAACTCAAAAACTCAAAAACTCAAAAAACATCTGATATTATGGAAAAAATAATCGGACTTATAGATGCACCGTTTACTCCTTTCTACGAGAACGGTGATGTGAATTTGGAACCTATCCCTGCCTATGCAAAGATGTTGCAGAAGAATGGACTGAAGGGCGTATTCATAAACGGCAGTAGCGGCGAGGGCTATATGCTGACACCCGAGGAACGCATGCAGTTGGCCGAGGCTTGGATGGCTGCTGCACCCGAGGGATTCAAGGTGATTGTACACGTGGGTAGCTGCTGCGTTCGCGAGAGCAGACGTCTTGCCGAGCATGCCCAGAAGATTGGAGCATGGGGCATTGGTGCCATGGCACCTCCATTCCCCAAGATCGGGCGCATAGAGGAACTGGTGAAATACATCGAAGAGATTGCCGCCGGCGCCCCCAACCTGCCCTTCTATTACTACCACATCCCTGCCTTCAACGGGGCCTTCCTGCCTATGGTGAAGCTCTTGGAGGCTGTTGACGGACGCGTACCTAACTTTGCTGGCATCAAGTACACCTTCGAGAGTATGTACGAGTACAACCAATGCCGACTCTACAAGAATGGCAAGTACGACATGCTTCACGGTCAGGACGAGACTATCCTACCCTGCCTGGCTATGGGCGGAGCACAGGGTGGAATCGGAGGAACGACCAACTATAATGGCAAGAATCTGGTGGGCATCATAGAGGCATGGAACCGCGGCGATTTGGAGTCGGCACGTGCTTTGCAGAACTACAGTCAAGAGGTTATAAACATCATATGTCACTTCCGCGGCAACATCGTTGGCGGCAAGCGCATCATGAAACTTATTGGCTTGGACCTTGGTCCCAACCGTACTCCGTTCCAAAACATCACGCCAGAAGAGGAGGTTCAACTTCGCAAGGAACTGGACGAGATAGGCTTCTTCCAGCATTGCAACATCTTTTAAGTGAAAAGTGAAAAATGAAAGTAAGATTATTCTCCATTTATCTCCTTCTATCTTCTTTTATCTTCTATCCTTTGCAGGCGAAGGTGAAGGTCACCTGCGTGGGCAACAGTATCACCTATGGGTACGGATTGGCGAACCCTAAGACCGACAGCTACCCCTCCCAGTTGCAACAGCTGTTGGGTGAGGAGTACGAAGTAGGCAACTTTGGGCATTCGGGTGCCACACTTCTTTTCAAAGGTCACCGACCATACGTGCAGCTACCCGAGTTCCGCAAGGCTATGGACTTCAAGGGTGATATAGTGGTAATACATTTGGGTATCAACGATACCGATCCGCGCGACTGGCCCCTTTACCGCGATGAGTTCATTACAGACTACTGTACCCTTATCGACTCGTTCCGAGTGGCTAACCCCAAGGCACGTATCATCATAGCACAACTGTCGCCCATCTCTAGCCGCCACCATCGGTTCCTGTCGGGCACACGCGACTGGCTAGAGGACATCCAGCAGGTGATTCCCGTTATTGCCAAAGCCCGCAACGTGGAGCTTACTGATTTCCATACGCCGCTTTACAGCCACCCCGACCTCTTCCCCGACGGTCTACACCCCAACAAGAAGGGTGCCGGCATCATGGCGGATGTGGTTTACAAGCATATCACAGGCAACTACGGTGGCCTGAAGCTGCCTGTCATATATTCCGACGGTATGGTGCTGCAGCGCGACATGCCCCTCGATATTCACGGAATAGCCAATGCAGGCGAAGAGGTAACAGTCTCCATCGGAAAGCAGAAAACAAAAGCAGTTACGGGAAAGGACGGACGCTGGGCTGTGGAGTTGAAGCCCTTGAAGGCTGGCGGGCCCTATACGCTCACTTTCTCTACAAAGAAACAGAACATCACCTTCCAGAATGTAATGGTAGGCGAAGTGTGGCTATGCTCCGGTCAGTCGAACATGGAGTTCAAACTCTGCGACACCCAAGAATGGAGAAACTCTCAATCCTCATCTTTCGCCCTCCAACTTCCAACAGTCCGTCTTTACAACTCCGTACGCACAGGTCCTGTGGGAGATGTTGAATGGGACAGCCTCATGCTGAACCGCATCAACGATCTGGGTTATATGAAGCCCACCAAGTGGACGGAATGTACACCAGAAACAGCAAAGGAATTCTCTGCCGTTGCCTACTTCTTCGGTCGCATGTTGGCTGACAGCCTGCAGGTTCCCATCGGCCTTATCACCAATGCTGTAGGCGGTTCCAATATCGAAAGTTGGATTGACCGCCGCACGCTGGAATTTGAGTTCCCCGCCATCCTGAACGACTGGACAAACAACGACTTCATCATGGACTGGTGCCGCCAGCGCGGAGCAAAGAATATAGCTAAAGCCTTAAGGAAAGGTGACAGCCAGCAGCGCCACCCCTATCAGCCCTGCTATCTGTACGAGGCAAGCATTGAGCCTATGGCACAATTCCCCATACGCGGCGTCATCTGGTATCAGGGAGAATCCAATGCCCACAACCCAGATACACATACAAAACTGTTCCCCCTGTTGGTGGATAGTTGGCGACGAAATTGGCAGCAGCCCGAGATGCCCTTCCTCTTTGTGCAGCTCTCCTCGCTCAGTCGTCCGTCGTGGCCTTGGTTCAGAGACAGCCAGCGCCTACTCCAACAAGAGATACCCCATACAGGCATGGCCGTCACCACCGATATTGGCGACTCTCTGGATGTACATCCACGACGCAAGCAACCTGTTGGCGAACGTCTGGCCCGTCTGGCGCTGTCCGATATCTACAAGCATCCCTATTTCGCAGCCCATCCTTCCGCATCCCAAGGTCCTGTTATAAAAGAGGTCAGAAGGGAGAAGAAACATATTGTGCTTAGCTTCGACCATGCTGATGGACTTACCACCTCCGATGGTACAGCACTCCGTACCTTCGAGTTGGCCGACGAATTCGGTATCTTCCATCCTGCCCAGGCTAAGATTGACGGGACAAACGTCCTAGTATCCTCTGGCGAAGTGAAGAATATTACCGCCATTCGCTATGGCTGGGAGCCTTTCTCGCATGCTAACATGGTTAACGTTTACGGCCTTCCCGCCTCAACATTCTACACAAAGATAGAATAAACCGCTCCTGTAAAACGCGGCATCCCAAACTTTTTTCCCTGACAGAGCCGCAAAAACGGGAGAGACCATTTGCCATGAAGGAATCCTCATTAGCTGGCATAAAAACGCACAAGAGCAGCACTATGGCTGCTCCGTGAATGAATGCGGTTGGGCGTGCATAACCCTAGAAAAAATATATAATCTTTTTACCTTAATGTCTTTCTTTGTTTTGATGCAAAAATATTGAGCCTTAATATATAATGGTGTATAAAATTCCAAAATGGTGTGTAATTTTCCACAATAGGGTGTAAAAATTAACGGAAAATACACACCTTTCCCAATCTTTCTGCAGAAAAAACATTAACTTTGCATCTAAGAAACAGGAAATATGAAAAATATGCCCAACAAATATCAGCCATGCAACGAAGGTGTTGCAAACAAGAGATAAAAACAGACGGCCATGAAAAAAAGAACTATTCTATTCAACATACTATTCATCCTCTCCTTCGGAATTTGCTGGGGACAGAATCGCATTGCTGTAACGAAAGCGGGCGATATGGAACGAGCTGTATCGGGACACTTTGCAGGTATCCAAGATGGGAAGCTGGTAACATGGGGCGGCTGCAACTTCCCTGACATCCCCTGCGCCGACGGCGGACAAAAGGTATTCTACCCCAAAGCCTACGGTGCCAGCGTTACGGTGCCGGAAGGGACAGTGTATATAGGGGGAGTTGGCCCCCTCCCCGCTCCCCCTTTGGGGGAGTGTCATTACGGAGATGAATGCTTCTTAGAGTTAGAGTACTCCCCCAAAGGAGGAGCGAAGAGGGGGCTTCCAGCTTTGCCCAAACCCCTCGACAACTTTGCTGCTTGCTATGGCACCGACAGGATATTTGTAGCGGGCGGACAGACAAATGGCGAGCCTAACCTTGACGTCTATGCCCTCGACTGGCCTGACGGAAAGGAGTGGGTAAAGATCGGGAATCTCCCCGATAGTCGTCTGCAACCTTGCATGGCGGTGCAAAATGCGCCGGAGGGGAAAGCGTTGTTTATATTTGGCGGATATAGCCTCACCCCTTACCCCTCTCCGAAGGGCGAGGGGAACCTTAAAAGCAATGGATTTGTATATACCCGTGGCTTAAAGTTGAACCTGAAGACGCTGGAGTGGAGCGAAACCGCACCCACCTCTGGCTGCGCCATAGTGGGGAGCTGCGCTACAACAAGCGGTTACAGTCATATTCTGTTCTTCGGAGGTGTGGACTACGACATCTTCCTGTCTGCCATTCAGGGCAGGCAGGACAGTCTGTATCTGCGCCATGATCCGGCGTGGTACAAGTTCCGTCAGGAGGTGCTGGTATATCACACCATCACGGACTCCTGGGCAATCATACCAGGTGACAGCACACTGGCACGTGCAGGAGCAGCACTCACGCCCTTCGAGGGAGGCTGGTTCTACAGCGGAGGCGAGACAATGCCTGGCATCAGGTCGGCAAAGATTTCACGCATTGAGATAAAGCACGAGACGCACTTCGGTTTTGCCAACTGGACTGTGCTGGCGCTGTATCTGCTGGCCATGTTGGGAATGGGCATTTATTTTATGCGCCGCGAGAACGGAGCGGAGGACTTCTTCAAGGGCGGCGGTCGTGTGCCTTGGTGGGCGGCGGGCATCAGTATCTATGCCACCATGCTCAGCGCCATTACCTATATGGCTATCCCTGCCAAGGCCTACGCTACGGACTGGACCTACTACCCCATGCTGTGGATGATTCCCCTGGTGGGTTTCCCCGTTATCTGGTACTACCTGCCCTACTTCCGTCGGAGCAAAGCAGCATCTGCCTATGCCATACTGGAGGAACGCTTCAATGCAGCTACACGTCTGATGGCTTCGACGCTGTTCTGCATCTTCATGATAGCACGTATGGCACTGGTGCTGTACCTTCCCTCGCTGGCGCTGACAGCCGTTACGGGCATCGACATCTATCTGTGCATTGTGCTGATGGGATTGGTTACCATAATATATTGTACCATGGGCGGTGTAGAAGCCGTTATCTGGGGCGATGTGGTGCAGGGATGTATTCTGGTCGGAGGTGCCATCTTCGCCGCTTTATACCTCTGGAGCAATACCGAGGGTGGATTCTCCGGAGCCTGGCAGATGGCTGTTGACAACGACAAGATGCGCCTCTTTGTATGGAGTTGGGACTACCGACGTGTCACCTTCTGGGTAGCTATCCTGGGTGGCGGCATTGCCAACAACCTGATTTCCTACACCAGCGACCAGACGGTCATCCAACGCTACATGACTACCAAGGACGAGAAGAGCGCTGGTCGCAGCATCCTGGTGAACGGATTCATGAGTGTGTTCATCTCCGTAGCCTTTTACTTCATCGGAACAGGACTATACACCTTCTACAAGACACACCCACAGAGTCTGGACATCACCATGCAGCAGGGAGATGCGATCTTCCCATACTTTATGATGAGTCAGATGCCAGCAGGCTTAGCTGGTCTGCTCATCGCTGCCATCTTTGCAGCAACCATGAGTACCATCTCCAGCAATATCAATAGCGTCAGCACAGCCTTCAGCGTTGACTTCATTCAGCGGTTCCGTCCCGGCATCAAGGATGATGCGCTGCTGCGCGTGGCACGCTGGACCTGCGTTGTCAGCGGTCTGATAGGACTGGGCATTGCCCTGCTGATGGCGACATGGGACATTACCTCGCTGCTGGATTACTTCAATACCATCCTGGGATTGCTGACCAGCGGATTGGGCGGTCTGTTCGTAATGGCCGTGTTCTGCCCGCGTATCAGGGGCGGCGCTGCGCTGACTGGCTTTATCGCCGGCGAGGTGGTGGTACTGCTGATGTACCTCTTCACGGATGCCAACTTCTTCCTCTTCGGTGCCACCGGCATTGTGGTAAGTGTCATCACGGCATGGATACTAAGCCTCAAAAGCCCCCTCCCCGCTCCCCCTTTGGGGGAGTGCCTAAAGCATTCTAAATCATGAATAAGTTTGATAGGAATAAAGCTAATTATTGTTTCTCTGACCCCATCCTTTATCCTATTCTGAAGGAACATGCCAAGAGGATGAGGAGTATGCCCACAGATGCCGAACGGTTGTTATGGATGTTTTTGTAGAAAAATAAATTGGGAAAACCTTTTAGAAGACAATATATAATCGCTGACAATATCGCAGATTTTGCTTGCCTACCTGCACGTTTAGTGATTGAGATAGATGGTGGCTACCACGATAATATTCGACAACAATATCATGATCAGGCAAGGACCAATGAAATAGAAAAGCTAGGGTTTAACGTCATAAGATTTACGAACGAAGATATATTCACAAGATTAGACGAAGTTATAAATATAATCAAAAACAAAATAACATGAAAACAATAAAACAAACCAACAATGGTACTCCCCCAAAGGGGGAGCGGAGAGGGGGCTTTTTTTCTGAATTGGCTGCTCAGTATAAGAGCGAACTGCTGGATAGGGTAATGCCCTTCTGGATGCAGAATAGTATTGACAAGGAATACGGTGGTTACTTCACCTGCATAGAACGTAACGGCGAAGTGTACGACACCGACAAGTTCATCTGGCTGCAGGGCCGTGAAGTATGGATGCTGGCTACCCTATATAATAAGGTAGAGAAAAAACAGGAATGGTTGGATGCAGCCATCCAGGGTGCCGAGTTCCTGAAGAAGTACGGGCATGACGGTCAGTTGAACTGGTACTTCTCGTTAGACCGACAGGGACGTCCCTTGGTAGAGCCCTACAACATCTTCTCCTATACCTTTGCCGTCATCGCCTTTGGTCAGCTTTATAAGGCTACAGGAAAGCAGGAGTATGCCGACATTGCCAAGAAGACCTTTGATATTGTACTCTCCAAACGTAACAACCCAAAAGGTAAATGGAACAAGGCAGTTACAGCACTCCCCCAAAGGGGGAGCGGGGAGGGGGCTTCAGCTGCACGTGCCCTAAAGGACTTCGCTCTGCCCATGATTCTGTGCAACGTGGCATTGGAGATTGAGGACCTACTCCCGCCCGAGTTCCTGAAGGAGACCATAGACATCTGCCTGCACGAGGTGCTGGATGTTTTCTATCGCCCCGAACTGGACTTGATAGTAGAACATGTAAGCAAGGATGGCAAGCTTGTCGATTGTCACGAGGGTCGTCTGCTCAACCCCGGACATGCCATAGAGGCTATGTGGTTCATCATGGACCTGGGCAAACGCCTGGGACGCAAGGACCTTATAGAGAAAGCCGTACACATCGCCCTGCGCGAGGCTGAATACGGTTGGGACAAGGAGTACGGAGGCATCTTCTACTTTATGGACAGACTGGGACGCCCCCTGCAGCAATTGGAGTGGGATCAGAAACTGTGGTGGGTTCACATCGAGACCCTCATTACCATGATTAAGGGCTACGAGCTGACAGGGAACAAGGAATGTCTGGATTGGTTCATGCGCATTCACGAATACGTCTGGAGTCACTTCATGGATCCCGAATATCCCGAATGGTTCGGTTACTTGAACCGCAGAGGCGAGGTGTTGCTCACGCTGAAAGGCGGCAAATGGAAGGGATGCTTCCACGTTCCCCGTGGTCTGATGCAAGTATATCAGACCTTAGAGAGAATTGCAGCCAAGGAATAAAACTGTAAGGATTATTCCCAAAATCGTTTCCTGGCTCATTTTACTGCCACGCCAGAGAAAATTTGCTCCCTCACTAGGAAAATTTTGCGCCCTAGTGAGGGAGCAATAGTTTTATGCCTAACAGCTTTGTGATGAAGGCGAGGCTAATATCGCAATTGTCAAATTATTTTACAGAACAATAGTTGAAGCTAGAGTCCAAAATCTAGTATTGCTATCATTAATTGCCAACATATACCCCAACGAGGCTTTACCCCCGATGGTTATCGTTCTTATCAGACGGTACATATTGTCTAAACATGTACCTAACA